>Ga0193952_1001097_pt1 | contig 10591 bp, 2 predicted proteins | sample BB_3_MG_FD_140368 | JGI IMG/M metagenome (GOLD analysis project Ga0193952, IMG submission 140368) | Microbial mat bacterial communities from the Broadkill River, Lewes, Delaware, United States - BB_3_MG | ecosystem: Environmental > Aquatic > Freshwater > River > Microbial mats | place: USA... | reverse complement strand
TTGCTCCTAAGTGTAGTTTTATTACTCCTGTTCCAGGTGGTGTTGGTCCAATGACAATTGTGTCGTTAATGAAAAATACCCTTGCAGCTCGCAGAAAAGAATATTATAAATAATACTAAAAAATAAAAGCCAGATTAGTCTGGCTTTTGTTTTATATCCATAAAGCTTGCAATATAAATTGGTGTATTCTTTTAATGTAGCCACTATATTATGTGCTTATTTTACAATAATTAATAATGCTTTTTGCATTTGTAGCTTTTGTAAAAGAAATAATAAATCATTGTCAATTTTGCTTCCAAATTATTATTCTGTTAATTGTAATAGTTCTTTTATTAGTTATAACTGAATATATAAGAGTTTAACTATTTCTTCTAAATTCGACCTTAATGCACTTTTGTTTTAATAATAACTATCTGATTTAATAATTGCATAGGTGTTACTTAATCTTTTTAATAAAGTAATTATTCCTATATAGTAGTTGAAATTACACTGATTATTGAACACTGGAATATTTTTGATACTATATATTGTATAAAAATTAATGTAGTTAATATTCAGTAAGCATGTTGTAATTTGTAAAAATGTATTTTATTTAATACGACAGTTATATATTATAATAAAAACTAATGTGTATTTTATTTAATATGTTATTTTTGTGGAACCTAAATTAATGTTGGCATAACTAAATGCCTTATTTTTAAACTAAACACTATGCAGATGAGAATCATTTCTAATAAAATTCTAACCGAATAATTCATAAGATAGTACAATATCAAGTACAGTTATTGTAATCAGGAATACAAATAAATTGTTTTATATGTGTTAGGTGTTTAATCTTAGCACATCATTTTAGTTGTAGTTTTACATATGGTAGTTAATCTTGCACATAGTTTTATTTATTGCTAATAGTGATTAATTAAAAATATACGTTACTATTTGTGTAGTGCTATAACTAATTACTTCAACTACAAAATTAAGAAGTAAGACCGATATCTACAATAACAATAAACAATCTAATGTGACTACAGATATATCTGTGAAATAAAATTTGTTGTTTTGTAATAAGATAACGTTCTGTAAAAGTAATGTAATCAAACATTATAAGTTGTTTTGAGAATAAGCTTGTTAACTTATAATTAATACTTGATCTAAAAAGAGAGCTAAATAATTTATATACACCTTAAATATTAAATATTATAAAAAATGAAAAAACTATTACATTTTATTTTACTTGTATTTATTTTAATAATTGATGATTTTACAAGTTATGCACAAGATTTTCCAACAATAATACCACCTTCTCCAACTGCTGCAGGTTTTCAGAAGTATGTTGAGTATTCAAAACTAAATCATTCAACAGGTAGTGTTTCCGCTACAATACCTATTTATACAATTAATCTACAAGGTTATTCGTTGCCATTAGATATTAATTACGTTTCAAATGGTTTACGTGTAACAGATAGATCAGGATGGGTTGGTTATGGCTGGTCATTCAGTGGCTCATGTATGGTTACTCGTACTGTTATTGGTTTCCCAGATGAAGGTAATACAAATTTTGTATCTTATTATACGACAATTAAAGAAATTCTGAAATTGGAAAATGCTAATCTATTACATTATGCTTCTAGTAATATTATAAGAAATGATGAATGTCGAAGAGTTAAATTTTTTTTTAGCAATCTAAACAGATATGATAGCGAGCCTGATATTTACACTTATTGTACTCCAACTTGTAGTGGTCAATTTTACATAGATCCAGATTTCAAAGTAATTCAAACGTCATATTCACAGGTAAATATTGTACCAAATTTTGATAGTGATAATTCCATTTTGAGTTTTAATATTACAGATGAATTTGGAAATGTATATCACATGTCAAAAGCAGAAAGTACGAGGGTTTATTCCCCAAGTTCAAATGTTGACTATGAATATAAGTCATCATGGTATGTTTCAAGAATAAAAACAAATAGAGGTGATGATATTGAATATAAATACATTGATAATTCTACTTTATTGAGAGTCAATTATAATTCTATGCGTACCGATAATTGTGATGTATTTATTTCAAATGATGTTAATGATGATGACAAATTTCCTTTTGGTCGTTTTTCCATGACAGATTCATACACAGAGATTAGCTGTAGTCCATTAAGACTTAAAGAGATAATCTTCCCTGAAGGTAGAGTTAGCTTCCAAGATGAAAAAAACAGTGCTAGTGTCAATTCTGATTATAGGCTCAAAGATATTAACATTTTCGGAAATGATAACGATATTAGTTTTTTAAAAAAAATAACTTTTTCGTATACTGATATTGGAAAAGAAAGTTTTTTAAAAGAAATAATCACATTTGATTCCAAATCGAAACCTCAATTGATTTATAATCTTAGATATTACGATGGGTTTCCTGTTGGAGATATAATTAAGTCACAGGACAAATGGGGATTTTATAATGCTGCTCCAAATAGTTCATTAATACCTGATATTCAAAAAAATGGAAATATTATATATAAAGGAGCAAACAGAGAAGTTGCTGAAAATAAAGCGATAGCCGGAATGCTTAAAAGTATTACTTTTCCTTCGGGTGGGTGTACAGAGTATATTTATGAACAGAACAGATATAGAGGAAATGATGATTTACTAATTAGTAATATGTTTACGGTTCTTATTCCTGGACAAATAGTTGAAGAAAATGGGCTAATATCTGTAATACCTGATCTAGCCCCAAATCAACTTATAAAAAGTTTTGATTTGGATAAAGAATGTGTTGTTACATTCACTATTTCAACTAGCAAAAAAGAAGATCAACTAGTTAATAATGATGATTATTATTTGGATATATTGTCTTCTGAAGATTTTAGTGTTATATACAAACTAGATAAATTTGAGAATAGAAAAGTGACAATCAGGTTAAAGCCAGGTAAATATTCAGTGCTTATGAATACGGATATAGAGCCTAGTAAGATGTCTCTAGCTGTTGAGTATAATAAAAGAGTTGAAAAAGATATTTTTGCAGGAGGAATCCGGTTAAAGCAAATAAAACATCGTACACAGGAGAATAAAATTACTGTTAATAAGATATACAGTTATTGTCTTAAGAGTGATGAATCAATTAGTTCAGGATATCTTTTATCTAGAAGTAGTTTTTATAGTAGATTCATTAAGCGCTGGTTCTATTTTTATACTGTTTATGGAAATCATCCTGTATTAGCCACATTTAAACGCTACAGTTCAACATCATTTAATTATCAATCGTCTACGCCAGTTGCATATTCTAGTATAAAGGAGAGTAATATTGATACAGGCTGTGAAACAGATGGTTATGTGTGGTATAAATATAATCAAGTATTTGATAAAATTAATTCCTTAGCTGAGTATCTTCCTGCAAATGCTAAATATGAATCAAGACAAGTATTGCGTTCGTCTCCAATACTAGTTGAAAAATATGATAAAAATAATACTCTTGTACAAAGAGTTATCAATAGATACGATTATTTTAAAGTAGGAGAATATGCTTATGAACAAAACAATTTTTTAAATGAAAAAATTAATAATATCATTTATGGATTACGCTATCAAACTAATGTTTATAATGATTTTGACAATTCTAGTGATATTGAGCCATATGAATACCTATTTCATTTTTATTCTGAATCTTCTGAAATATTTAGTTTGCAGAGTAGAGAACAGATTGACTACATAAATAGAGGAAAGGATTCAGTGGTGACTAAAACTAGTTATAAATATCTTGATCCGAATAATATTAATTCAAAGCAAGAAAAAAAAATCTCAGGATTGGACTGTAGTATAATTAATAAATATTATTGTACAAAAAATAGTTTTGGATTTAATCAATCTTTAGTAAATTCTTTAACAGGTTTTTATGGATATATTCATCGTGTTGAAAGTATTATTAATGGTAGTAAAGAGGGGAGTTCTTTCTTTAAATATAACCATAATAATGGCTTTTTGCTTACAGAAAAAAGGGATTCTATTAATAATAGTCTAATAAAAAAAACAAATATTTTATATAACAATAGAAACAGAATTATTACAACAGAAGTATCAAACGGAGAAACATTAAGTTACCTCTACGCTTACAACAACACCATCCCTGTAGCAAAAATTGAGAATTCAACTTATCAGGAGGTTGAAAACATTTTGGGTAAAGATGTTATCAATCTGATAGCATTATCTTCAGATATAGAATTTATCAATTCTAAAATGCGAGAATTGCGAGCAGATTCACGAATGAAAAATGCCCAAATTACATCTTACACACACAAACCTCTCGTTGGAGTAACTTCAATAACTGACCCAAACGGCGTTACTACCTACTACGAGTACGACGATTTTGGAAGGCTAAATTATGTAGTTGATGCTAATAGAAATATTATTAATAGTAATTCTTATCAATATCACGGGCAGGTGGTAGTTGAAGATAGCTATAATCATTCATCAATAACAGCATCAGCCATTGGAGATGGGACTATTTCACCATCAGGAATAGTTAAGGTACCAATGGGAAGTAGCAAAACTTTTACAGCAACACCTTCTGCAACAACCAAAGTTAAGCGAATACTTGTAAACGGAGAAGAAGTTTTAAATAATACTGTTTCGGAAGAATTTAATTTTAAACCATTTAGTAATGCTGATAATAAATCATATACAATAAATAATGTATCGGCTAATGCCACAGTAACGGCAGAATTTGAGCCTAGGAAATATGTAATTAATGTTAGTAATAGTGGCATTACTGGTGAGAATAATGTTGCATCACAAGTAACTTATGCCGATCACGGATCTAACAGATCATTTTTTTTTCCCACAAAAATAGGTTACGATTTTATAGGTATCAAAATTAACGGTTTGTTGGTAACGGATGAACGCATTTATAATATGACAAATATAAATAAAGATATTACCGTTGTTGGAGAGTATAGGGAATTTTCCTTTAATAGTTTATCTGTTAATCCCGCCAAGCTTTCTGTTGATGACACAGGAGGTTCTTATTCTTTCAGTATAGTAACCTGTGGCAACTGGACTGTTACAAACTCAACTTCTAGCTCATGGATAGCTATTAATAAAACAAGTGGTAATGGAAATGACAATATTATAGTTAATATATCAGCTCTTAGAATAGGATGTAGAACAGCAACTTTGGAAGTTAAGGTAGGTGCAACTACTCGGTTGATTACTATAAGTCAAGAAGCGGATAATAATGGTTTATTACAGCCAAATCCTATAAATGTAACAAACCCCAATAATACCATTGTTTCTATACCAAATCCTAAAGGTGATTAAATGTAGACCCAGAATAATACAGAAAATTATAATATATGATGATGAATATAAGGAGTTATAATAATATAAAAAACATACTATTTATTACATAAGCAAATATGCCATTGGAGATGTCTATAAGTTAGAACTAGTGCTTGTTGGCACTATTCTTATTGCCATGTACTTACCAATGTTACAGCTTGGAGGCAGTATGATTGGATGATATAGTTTTACGGTATTAATACAATTGTAAGCAACCTTATCAAAAGAAATGCTTAATAATAAGATTATATTAAGATAGTGTATATAAACCAGACAAATATTTACAATGAATAAAATAAAAATAACAATTTTTCTGTGTGTAATTTTACCTGTTTCTATCTTTTCGCAGTGGAATGGTATCGTTGTTCCTGAAACTCCTACTGAGAGTGCTATAATTAGAAGTAGTGAAGTGACTACATCGTACTCAATTGGACAACCTAATATTGTAGTGCCTTTTTACACAATTCAAGAAGGTAGAATAAAGGTCCCTATTAGCCTTAGTTATAATGCGGGAGGCTTTAAAGTTGGAGAGAAAGCCAGTTGGGTAGGATTAGGATGGAGTTTATCTACAGGTGGAGTAGTTACTCGTGAAATGAGAGGAATACCAGATGATTGTACAAACGGTATTATGTATCCTGCTAATGAATTTACTCTTGATAAATTATTGGGAAAGGCGAATTTAATAAATCCTAATACTCTTTCAGGAGCAAACTCTTTTTATTATAGTATAAAAGAGGCAATTAGTAATGGGTATGATTTATTTACTGATGTTTTTTCTTTTTCATTTGGTAACTATTCTGGTAAGCTTGTATTTGATCAAAAGGAATGTAAATTTTTACTTCAACCTTTTTCGGATATTAGATTTGAGCAAGTAATCAATAGCGACGGTGTAATTGAGGGGTGGATATTTTATACCCCAGATGGACTAATTTATACATTTGGCATTGATGGTACTGATAAAACAGGACAATTAGAATCTACGAAATCAAAAATTTTATCTTATGGTGATGGAGGATATATGGATAGTAAAAGTTCAGAAATTGGTTTATATATTTCTGCATGGTATCTTATGAAAATTACTGATAGTAAATCTAAGAGTGAAGTGAAATTCACATACTCAAGCAATTCATTAAAAAGTCTAGTTACAGAGCATATACATACATCTCAAACCAAAGTTTTCAATTCATCTCAACCAAGTAATATACCAACTAATACTATTTTGGAAAGGACTTATTATGAGAAGCAATGTACATCGATAACTTTCTCTGAGGGAGTTGTAAAGTTTATATCTGATAGTAAAAGTAGAAATGATTTAACTAATTCACACGCATTGTCTAGATTGGAATTACATGCTAAAGACGATGTATTAAAGAAGGCTTTTGTGTTTAATTATAAATACGTATCAGGTGAATCGTATTCACCTTTTGAGAGATATAGTAATAATTCAATAATGCTTCTAGATATTATAGATGTTATTGGTGAAAATAATGTTAAGGATAATCCTTATCAGTTTTATTATAACTCGATTCCTTTACCTAATTCAATGTCCTTTGCACAAGACTTTTGGGGATTTTATAATGGTAAAAGCAGAGCAAGTTCATTAATACCGACTTTCTACGCTAATGGAAATTATGGTTATATTGAAGAAGAAGATAGATCTGTTTCAGAAAAATATTCAAAAGCATGTATATTGGAAAAAATTGTATTTCCAACAGGAGGAGAAAGTAAATTTCTTTATGAGAATAATACTGTTAAGACAATTTCCAATATAAATACTATTTCAAAAACAGAGAAAGAGATTATATTTAATGAAACAAGCTTACCTGCAAATATTAATATTTTTAATTCATCAGAATTAAGTTTTGAATTACCTGAAAGAAGTCTTGTAACTTTTAATACAGTTATATCAAAAAGTTCTGATTTAGATTCTCGTATATTAAACCCAACTTCATCGTCATTTTATTATAAATTATCTATAAAGACCCCTGATGGAAGAATTTTTAATCTTAATGAAGGACATTTAGAAAAAACGCTAGATAAAGGGAGATACTTTTTAAAAGTAACTCTTGATAATCCTCCAAATAATGAATCTATTGATCAAAATGAACAAACATTTATGGTTGCTATAAAATACTTTATAAATAAAACAAGTGATAATAAAGATTTTATTGTGGGAGGATTACGAATTAAAGAAATTATCAATAATTTTGGTAATGGGATAGAAACAAAGACTAAATATGAATATAGTGGAGGAGTATTACTTTCTGAACCAGTGTTTATAGAAAACAATGTAAGCTATAATGGCAAATACGATCATTCTACTGTAACTAGAATTCATTCATCATCTTTAACCCCTATGGTATATAACAAGGGTGCAATTATTGCATACAGAAATGTTAGAGAGATATTAGTAGGAAAGGAAGATAGTATTATTAAAGATTATGAATTTACTACACATCCTATTGATAATGGTGTAAAGACTTCAAATTATGGTAGTTCAGAGTTAAAATACCCAATGAATTTAACATGGAAAAGAGGTGAATTATTATCTGAAAAGCATTATAAAAAAACATTAAATAATATTATATATAAAAGGGTTTTAAATTACTCTGTTGATGATTATAGAGATGGGATATCTGGTATTAATATTACCTATGGGATAAATCCTCCACTTGAGGTTATGACTTTTAATTATGCTTTTTGCAATTATATATCAGAATGGTATAGAAAATCGCAAGAAATTGTAACAACATATTATAATGGCGATTCAATAACATTAACAAAAGACTATATATACAATAACAAGACTGGAATCCCTGATGTTATTGTAACAAAATGTAATGGAGGAGAAGAGTTTAAAGATATACTATACTATCCGTTTAATATTAATAACTTTGTTAACAAGTATTTAAACAAAGAAGCAGTTGTAAAAAAGGATACGTGTAATAAATACTATTCTATTTCAGATTTAATAGCATCAGAAAAATATAAAAACAATGTTCTTGTTGAAACTAACATAAACAATTATGTTGAGAGTGACGGGTACATTCTTCTTGATAATGTTTATTCTGGATATCCAATGCTAATTCAAAATGTATGGGATATTAAATATGACACTTACGGGAATCTAATATCATACAAAACTCGTGAAGGTATAGATCATTGCCTTTTATATGATATATCGAATAATAAATTAATAGCAAAACTTGATGGAATAAATCTTGATCAACTTACAACATTTATAAATAACAAAGGATTTTCTTCAGAGAATCTATGCAAAGCAACTTTTGAAGAGTTGAAAAATATGTTCGATGATATGCGAATATATTTTAGTGCTGGATCTATTACAACCTATATCCACGAGCCACTTGTTGGTGTAAAAGAGATAACCGACCCTAATGGAGTTACAGCATATTACGAATACGATGACTTTGGAAGATTAGAATCTGTTTTAGACAATGAACAGAATATTCTTAAGAGTACTAAGTATAACTATAAAAAAGATAAAGTTAATAGTATTAAATGTATAAGTAGCTATGGAGGAAGCGTTTCTTATGATAAAAGCAAAGATTATTTTGTGGGTTCAGAAATAGTTTTTCATATTAAACCAGATGCTAAATTTGTTCTTAAAGAGTTGAAAGTAAATGGTATCTTGGTTTCTAATTGCTCGGATTATACACTAAACTCTTTAAGTGATAGTTGTGTTGTTGAAGCACTCTTTGAGCGTAATGTTTTTAATGTAAAATTATTGAATTCACCAGAAGGTGAATTGTCAACAAATAATATTACCGAAGTTATTAAAGGAGGAATAGTCAATATAAGGGTTACTCCAATCTATGGATATATAGTATCTGCAATTAAAGTAAATGGTTCTATTGTTATAACTAATACAGTTTGTGGAATTTTTAATTATCAGTTAAAAAGTATAACATCAGACATTGAAATATCTGTTTTGTATAATAAGCAGATATACAATTTAAATATAAATTACTCTCTCTTTTGTATTCCAAGCACAACTACGAACGTATCACACGGTGATAAATTTCAATTTTTTCCAGAAAAAGTCTTAGGTCACTATATAAGTGCTATATATAGGAATGGAGCAAGTATTTCTGTTACTTATCCATTAGTTTTAAGTAATATTACGGATAACACTACCATTAATATTGTACATTCACCATACACAATCTCTGGTAACGTAAAAGATCATTTAGGAAGAAATGTTGCAAATGCAGATATTGTTGCGTATACAGGTAGTTCTCTATTGAGTAACGATTTTATTTCATTAGGATCAGCTATTACAGATATTAATGGGAATTATACTCTTGTATTTAGTAGTAAAAATTGTCTTTCCGGTCAAGATAGCCAAAATATTAAGATAGGTATACGTTCTAATTCTGATTATGAGTTTTTATCAGAATATACTTTCAATCCTAATATTACTAATTATAATTTTATAGGATGTGATTTACGCGAAGTTAGTATTAATATTCCATCATATATTATTAAATATGAAGGTGAAGAGATAACTATGTTATTGAAGTCATGTAGTAGCTGGTCGATAGTTAGCAGTATAAACTGGGTAAATTTCTCTGTGTCAAAAGGGAGTGGGGATGCTAATATTGTAGTTAATGTACATGAAAATGGAAGTAATTCAGATAGAGAAGGTGTTTTTTTAGTTCGCTTTAAATCCAAGATTATACAGGTTACTATTAAACAAGAGAAAAAAGTATTTAATGGTTTACCATCTGTAGATATTCCAAATAATTTGTAAAATTTATAAGAGAATAAAATAATTACACAGATAAAAATTGATAATATAAATTATAAACACATGAAAAAAACATTTCTTAAACTGCTACTCCTGCTTCCAACCCTATTGGTAGCCCAGCATGTAGCCTTTAGCAACAGTCCTTTGCCAAAAAGTACTAACTTGGTTTTAAATAGTCCAGTTACATCAGACACCGATGTATCTGCATACCAGACAATAACTATGTTACCTGGTTTTTCGGTTACTGGTGGCATAAAATTTAGTGCAACTGTAAACAATACTGTAACTCTCGGTACAGTATCTCTTTCGGCCGACCAAAACTATGTGGCAACATATACTCCTAAGAAACCGATGAAATATCTTTCGAAGTTAAATTGCGATCTTAACGAAGTTGCAGTTAATGTTACCTACTACGATGGTTTGGGACGTCCAAGTCAGAAAGTAGCTGTTGCTGGCTCAAGCTTAGGTAACGATATTATTGTACCTATTGAGTACGAC
>Ga0193952_1001094_pt1 | contig 10602 bp, 6 predicted proteins | sample BB_3_MG_FD_140368 | JGI IMG/M metagenome (GOLD analysis project Ga0193952, IMG submission 140368) | Microbial mat bacterial communities from the Broadkill River, Lewes, Delaware, United States - BB_3_MG | ecosystem: Environmental > Aquatic > Freshwater > River > Microbial mats | place: USA... | reverse complement strand
GCTAACTTAAGATCCATCGACAACTTAGAAGATTTTCCAAGCCAATTGCTAAATGTCGTATTTAGTAGCAAAGCTGCATTATTCCATGAATCATAATGCACTCCGACATTAAATCGATTTTCATTCTTTTCTACAACATCTAGGTGCACTTCATGTTTATCTTTCCCTCTAAATGAATATACAACTGACTTCAATCCTAGAGATGCATATAAACGATTAACACCTTCCTCTATATCTCCAAGTGTTGTTTTAGATTTCTGAGGTATATTAAACTTACCAAGAATAGAACTTTTACTTATTAATTTACGCCCAGAAACAGTAATGGTATCAACGTATAGACTATCATTCAATTGAACAGGTTTTAATAACTTCTGAACAATTCTACACAAACCAAGCTTTTGCTTTAAAGAATCTAGACGAGGTTTAAATTTCTCAGCTGCTCTATATCCAATATTTATTAATGTATCAGCACTATTAAAATCGATTATTGAATAATCTTTCAAATCAGGCTTTATATATATATCAACCAACTTTAGATTTGCATTATATTTTGGTAAACCTAAATACGAAATACTTTGATTAAAAATTGAAGACATTTGACCTAAGCCCTCTATCTCTTTGTTCGCCTCTTGAAGATCAACACCAATTACCACATCAGCGCCCATATCCTTAACTATATCAGCTGGAAAATTATTCCGCATACCTCCATCAATAAGAAGCTTTCTATCTATAATCACTGGTGAAAAAACAGTTGGCAAAGACATACTAGCGCGCAAAGCTACTGCAATCTCTCCTTTCGTCATTACATATTCTTCACCATCAACAACATCAGCAGCAACACAAGCAAAAGGTATAGGAAATTTTGAAAAATCCTTGACACCATGAAATGGAATAGTATATCGGCTGATAATTTTCATTATATTTTGACCTGCAATCAAACCTTGAGGTAAAGAAATTCCATCTTTTGTTATAGATAAAGAGAATGCATATCGATCAAATTCATCTCTATCATATAGAGGAACATATTTTCTATCTACAGCATCAGTAAGTACATTACTCCAGTCTTGTTTTATAATTATCTTCTGTAAGTCATCAGGACTATACCCCATTGCATATAGGCCACCAATAATAGCCCCCATACTTGTTCCTGAAATATAATCAATAGGTATCCCCTGTTCCTCGAGAACACGAAGAACGCCAATATGAGCAAACCCTTTAGCACCACCACCACTTAAAACAAGCCCAACTTTTGGTCTAGTGGTATTCTCTTGTGCATTAAGAGTTAAACAAGATAAAAGCAATAATAAAGGTAATATAAGTCTACGTAGAGACATTCTTTACATGTATTTCAGAGAGTTAAACATAATCATATCTAATCGAGATATCAAAGATAAATTATTTAACGCTCAAAAAAGAAATTAGATACGTATATTTTATTGAATCATATTATATTCCTATTTTTGCACAAAATCATATAAATGAGAATAGATATTATAACAGTAGTACCAGACCTATTAGAGAGTCCTTTAAACCATTCAATAATAAAAAGAGCTCAAGACAAAGGGGTTGTAGAAATTCATATTCACAATCTTAGAAAGTGGTCAAAAGACAAATACAAAAGAATAGACGACTACTCTTTCGGTCCTGATGCTGGAATGGTTATACAAGTTGAACCAGTCTTTGATGCAATCAAAGAATTAACATCTGAGCGAGATTACGATCAAGTAATTTACACATCTCCAGATGGAGATGTCCTAGATCAGAAAATGGCAAATTCTCTTTCTCTATGTGAAAATATGATTATTCTATGTGGACACTATAAAGGCATTGATCAAAGAATACGTGATTTTCTAATAACTAAAGAAATTTCTATCGGAGACTTCGTTCTTACAGGTGGAGAACTTGCTGCTGCAGTTATTGTTGATTCTGTAGTGAGATTAATTCCTGGAGCAATGTCTGATGAAACATCTGCCCTAAGTGATTCTTTTCAAGACAACTTACTTGCACCACCAATATATACGCGCCCTGCAGAATTTAATGGTTGGAAAGTTCCAAGCATTCTAATGTCAGGAGACCATAAAAAGATAAAAGATTGGCAAGAACAGCAAGCCTTTGAAAGAACAAAAAAGCTAAGACCTGATTTGCTTAGCGAAGACTAATATAATTAAACCATAAAAATCAAACAATAAAACACTCTTAATATCACTGCTAGAAATTGTTAATAATTGAAAACTTTTGATAATTATTTGGTGATTATCAACAATTTATATAATTTCGCAGCCGATATAAAACTATATAATGTCTAACTTATTAATTAACATTCAATTAACATGACTGAAGAATTAAAAAACGAAGAGGTTAAAGCTACGACTCCAGTTTACGCTGAAATCAATGCTGAGCCTATCGTAGACTTCGATTGGGAAGCTTACGGAAATGATGATCAATATGGATCAAAAAGACCTGCATTAGAAGAGCAATATGCTGAAACACTTTCTACTGTAGTTGAAAGAGAAGTTATTGACGGTACTGTTATCTCTATGAACAAGAGAGAAGTAGTAATCAATATTGGTTACAAATCTGACGGTATTGTTTCTCTAAACGAATTCAGATATAACCCTGAATTAACTGTTGGTGATACTGTAGAAGTATACGTAGAAAGCCAAGAAGATAAAAAAGGACAATTAGTTCTTTCTCACAAAAAAGCACGTGCTCTACGCTCATGGGATAGAGTTAATGTAGCTCTTGAGAAAGAAGAAATTGTTAAAGGTTTCATTAAGTGTAGAACAAAAGGTGGTATGATTGTTGACGTATTCGGTATCGAGGCGTTCTTACCAGGTTCACAGATTGATGTTAAGCCAATACGTGACTACGATGTATACGTAGGAAAAGCTATGGATTTCAAAGTTGTTAAAATCAACCAAGAATTCAAAAACGTTGTTGTATCTCATAAAGCTCTTATTGAAGAGGAACTTGAGCAACAAAAGAAAGAAATTATTGCTAAACTTGAAAAAGGACAAGTACTTGAAGGTACTGTTAAAAATATTACTTCATACGGTGTATTCATCGACCTTGGAGGTGTTGACGGTCTTATCCACATCACTGACTTATCTTGGGGACGTGTTTCTCATCCAAATGAAATCGTTGAACTTGACCAAAAACTTAACGTTGTTATTCTTGACTTTGATGACGAGAAAAAACGTATCGCTCTTGGTCTTAAACAACTTACTCCTCATCCATGGGATGCTCTTGACACAGACCTTAAGGTTGGTGACAAAGTTAAAGGAAAAGTTGTTGTTATGGCTGACTACGGTGCTTTCGTTGAGATCGCTGCTGGTGTTGAAGGTCTAATTCACGTTTCTGAAATGTCATGGTCTCAGCACTTAAGATCTGCTCAAGACTTCATGAAAGTTGGTGACGAAGTAGAAGCTGTAATCATCACTCTTGATAGAGAAGAAAGAAAAATGTCTCTTGGTATCAAGCAATTGAAAGAAGATCCATGGGCTAACATAGAAACTGAATTCCCTACTCAATCTAAGCATACTGCTAAGGTTCGTAACTTCACTAACTTCGGTGTTTTCGTTGAAATCAAAGAAGGTGTTGATGGATTAATTCACATTTCTGACCTTTCTTGGACTAAAAAGATTAAGCACCCAGCTGAATTCACAACTATTGGTGCTGACATCGAAGTTGTAGTTCTAGAAATAGATAAAGACAACAGAAGATTAAGCTTAGGACATAAGCAACTTGAAGAGAACCCATGGGATGTATTCGAGACTGTATTCACTGTAGATTCAGTTCACGAAGGTACTATCACTGAGTTATTCGACAAAGGTGCTGTTATCGCTCTTCCTTACGGTGTAGAAGGATTCGCAACTCCTCGTCACTTAATTAAAGAAGACGGTACTCCAGCTAAAGCTGATGAGAAATTAGACTTCAAAGTAATTGAATTCTCTAAATCATCAAAAAGAATCATTCTTTCTCACTCTAGAATCTTCGAAGATGTGAACAAGAAAGAGGCTAAAGCTGAAAGCAAAGCTACTTCTAAGGCAGTTAAGAAAGTAAAAGAAAATGTTGAGAAGACAACTCTAGGAGACATTTCTGCACTTGCTGCTCTTAAAGATAAAATGAAAAAAGATAACAAGTAAGAACTTGTAATGGATTTTGAACTAAGCATATTAGGCAGTAGTTCAGCAGTTCCAACATCTTTTAGAAATACAACCGCTCAAGTGCTCAATGCATTTGGGCGGTTTTTTCTTATAGACTGTGGAGAAGGAACTCAGCTACAAATGAGAAAGTATAGAATTCCTTATGCTAGGATAAACCACATATTTATCTCTCATCTTCACGGTGATCACTTCTTCGGTCTAATAGGATTTATTTCTTCACTAGCTTTACAAGGGAGAACAACAACCCTACATATCTACGCGCACAAAAAACTAGAAGATATACTCAACTTTCAGTTTGAAGCACTAAATACAAAACTACCTTTTGATATTGTTTACCATTATTTAGACAGTAGTAAAATAGAAGTCATCTATGAAGACAAACACATTTGTGTAACTTCTTTCTCTCTAAAACATAGGGACATACCTACTTCAGGCTTTCTCTTTAAAGAGAAAGAGAAACCTCTAAATATTATTAAAGAATTGGTAGATGAATATGAAATCCCAATAGCTCAAAGAGTTCTTATAAAACAAGGAGCTGATTTTACGACTAAAGAAGGAGAAATCATACCAAATAGAGAATTAACTACAAAACCAAAGCCACCAAGAAGTTATGCATTCTGTTCTGATACAGCATATACTGAGAAATTTCTTGATGTGATTAAGAATGTAGATTTATTATACCACGAGGCAACTCATTGCAACGATAATAAAGATAGAGCAAAACAAACCTATCACTCAACAGCAGAACAAGCTGCCACAATAGCTAAAAAAGCTAATGTAAAGAAATTAATAATGGGGCATTTCTCAACTCGCTACAAGAACACAAATACACATGAAAAAGAAGCCCAAGCTATCTTTGCTGAGAGTTATGCAGTAAAAGATGGTGACACATTTAAATTATAAGTAGTCAATGTCATTTATAAGTTGACTACTTATAATTCTTAATTATTCCTCAACAGTATCAAAACGAATAACTTTTGTAACACCTTTAATGGTCTTCAACTGACTAATCAAGTTAGTAAGATGCTTAGCATTATTAATAAGTACGCTTATCTTCCCCTCAAAAAGACCACTATCAGATGAAATAGACATTGAACGCATCTGGACTCTAAAATCCTTTGTTATTAATGTAGAAATATTACTTACCAGTCCCATATCATCATTACCAAGAATTAATAACACAGCTTGGTAAGAAGAATCTCCTTCTTTATTCCACTTAGCATCTACAATACGATATGGATAACGATTAACAAGATCTTGTGCATTTTTACAATTCTTTCTATGAATCTTTATACCATCACCAATAGAGACAAAACCTATTACCTCATCCCCAAATACAGGATTACAACAATTAGCAAACTTATAATCAACATTAGCCATTTTATCATCAATAACTAATACATCTGAATCTGTTTTAGAAGACACTATTGGCACCAAGTCAAAATCCTCAACAACAGAAGTCTCCTCTGTTTGAGTCACAATCTCCTTTATTTCAGTAAAATCAATTTCTTCATTGGCTATTGCAGCATATAAATCAACAGCAAGTTTATACTTATAAAATCTCATAAGCTTACGAATAAGCTCATCGTTGTTCTCTATTTTCCAATTTTTTAATCTTCTAACAAAAGCCTCTTTTCCTATCTCCGCAACTCTATACTGCTCTTCTTTTAGAATCTGACGAATCTTATTCTTTGCTTTACTAGTAACAACATGATTTAGCCAATCAGAATTTGGCTGTTGGTTATTAGCAGTAATAATAGAAACAGTGTCTCCATTATTTAACACATACCTAAGAGGTACATTTTTTTGATTTACTTTACCGCCAATACACTTATCTCCCAACTGAGTATGAATAGAATAAGCAAAATCAATTATTGTTGCTCCTGCTGGTAATTGTTTTAACTCACCTGTAGGAGTAAATACATAAACTTCTTTACTATAAAGATTGATTTTGAAATTATCCATTAAATCAAACCCCTCACTATCTGTTCCTTCAAGAATCTCACGTAGATCAGACAACCATTTTTCTGTTGCTCGCTCACTACTCCCTCCTTTATACCTCCAATGTGCAGCAAAACCTTTCTCCGCTATCTCATCCATACGTACAGTTCTAATCTGTACCTCTACCCACTTCTTATCTGGTCCCATGACTGTAGTTTGCAAAGACTCGTAACCATTCCCCTTAGGAACAGTAATCCAATCCCTCAAACGATTAGGGTTAGGCATATACATATCAGAGACCAATGAATATGCTTTCCAACAATCAACCTTCTCTTTCTTCTCTTCAGACTTAAGAATAAGACGAATAGCAAATATATCATAAACCTCTTCAAATTCGACCTGCTTCTTCCTCATCTTATTAAGAATAGATGCTACCGATTTTGTACGCGCCTTAATCTTAAACTCTAAGCCTTCTTCTCTCAAAGATTCACTAAGTGGATCAACAAACTTTTTAATATATGCCTCACGCTCCTCACTTGATTCAGCAAGTTTTCTCTCTATATCACTATAAATCTCTTGTTGAGTAATCTTAAGAGTTCTATCCTCCATTTCTGACTTAATGGCGTACAGACCAAGTCTATGAGCAAAAGGTATATATATATAATCAATCTCTTTAGCAAGAGATAGCTGAAGTTCGGGAGATAAAACTCCCACATTACGAATTTCATAAAGTTTCTGAGCCAAGAAAATAAGTTGCACTCTCACATCTTCTGCAAAAGAAAGTAATAATTTCCTAAAATTCTCAGAGTAAACAATCTTATGATTAGCATATATATCAGACACTCTACTAAGTCCATTAATAATCTTCGCTACAGTTGGACCAAAAAGTTTTTCAATCTTATCTACTGACATATTAGAATCGACCACAACATTATATATGAGAGCACATATAATAGATGATCTTCCAAGTCCTATTTCCTCAACAATTATAAGACTTATATCTAATGATTTAAGAATTTCATCTAGATCTAATCTACCGTCTGTTTCTTCATTATTCTTGATAGCTAAATCAAAAGCCTTTCTAACTAATTCTATATCCTTAGTTGAAACAATATTACGGCATCCTTTAAGTAGACGTCTATATTTACTAACTATTTCTCTTGAAATATCTGACATTTTATATCTCTATTAACTTATTCTTGATTGCAAACATAACTAGACTTGCAGTATTCTTTGACTGAGTCTTTGCTAATAAATTTCCACGATGTTTATCAACAGTTCTCTTACTAATACACAACTCATCAGCAATTTCCTGATTTGAAAGGCCTTTACACACGTGACAAAGTATCTCTAACTCTCTATCTGACAAATCTCCTGTAATCTCTTCAATCTTCTTATTTGAACGCATATTCTGAAGAATATTAAAAAGCAATTCTTCTGAAAAATAACTTGATCCGTCACAAACAGTCTCTATTGCTTCCTGTACATTCTCCATTCCAGAATCTTTTAACAAAAAACCCTTTGCACCTGCCTCAAGCATCTGATAATAATACATTTCCTCTCCATACATAGAAAGAGCTATTATCTTCAAATCAGGATAAAGTTCAACTGCCTTTTGAGTAGCTTCTACCCCATTCATCTCTGGCATCTCAATATCCATCAAGACAATTTCACATGGTGTTTTCTCCATCAAACTCAGAAACTCAAGACCACTTCCTGCTTCATATACATTCTCTACGTAATCAAGATTACTAAGTAAAAGTTTTAAACCTTCTCTAAAAAGCTTATGATCATCAACAATTGCAATATTATATTTATTCATATTATTTCCTTATTTAGAGATTAGTTGAACATCAACAGAAGCCTTCATTCCTTCTCCAGGAGCACTATCTATGCTTATATCACCATTTACAGACTTCAATCTATTAATCATATTATCCAACCCCATCCCCTTATTATTCAAGACATTCGATTCTTCAACAAACCCAAGACCATCATCAATATACTCAAGATGAAGCGTAGTTCCTATTTTATTGAGGGAGATTGATATTGTCTTAGCATCTGCATGCTTAATTGTATTATTAATCAACTCACAAATCACACGATACATTATAACCTCTGCGTTATAATTAAATCTATCTCTACCTAAATCAGTTATAAAACTTAGGTCAATTCCACTAACAGGTTTAAGCTTATTTATAAAAGACTCTAATGCCACCTTAAGACCAAAACTATTAAGAATATGTGGACTAAGATTAGTAGAAATCTCTCTAATAGCAACTATAGCCTCATCAACAACCTGACGAGTATTATCAACTATTTTCTTATTCATTTCAACCGAATTAGAATCCTTAATACCAGATACAAGCATTTTTACAACAGAAAGTAATGGACCAAGACCATCATGTAACTCCTTAGCAAATCTCTTTCTCTCATTCTCTTCTGTTCTAATAATAGCAGACAAAACTCTCTTTTCTGATCTCTCTTTTATAAGATCAAGATCACGAAGAAAGATGAATATCTTCCTAATATAAAAGATACCAATAACAAAAACTAAAGAAATAATTAGTCCTAGCCACTTCTGAAATAAAGTAACAAGTTCTCCCTTCTCCTCTAAAAGCAAAGGGAATAAATCAATGGAACGATAAACAGCAATAAGAATAAATCCTATTGAAATAAGAATCCATGATGCATTATACTTTGTTCTCTTCACAAGACTAACTGCTAATACTGCAGCTAACACATGTAAAAATACAGATATGAATATTATTAGATTTGTCAATTTTAAAGTCTATTAGTGTTTAAAACCAAAGATAAGAAATAAAAAATTCTAGCTTATTAAATATTTATCAGAATTAATGAATTATTAATAATCTTTTCATAGATTTGTTAAGAATTATGGTTTCCACTACGTGGAATGAAAAGGGAATCCAGTTAAAATCTGGAGCTGTCCCCTCAGCTGTAAGTTCATTAAAAGGGTTTTATATACCTCGCCACTGTCTATAATTTAGATGGGAAGGCCAATAAAACTTGAACGAGCCAGAAGACCTGCCATGCAATTACATTTTCGTAGCTTTAGGGTGAAAAGCGAAGAGATATAGGAACATTGTGTACACAAGTTTCCTCTATTCTTATCCCCAAGCTACTATTAATAACTTAAAACTCAATTAACAATGAGCATTAATAGTACACAAAAAATTTGCAAAAGAAATGGTCAGCAAGTAACATTCGATGCAAACAAAATTACTCAGGCAATTTTTAAAGCTTTTAGAGCAACAGGTCTACCCAATAGAGAGTATGCTGAAGAACTATGCAAAGAAGTTGTATCACAATTAGATTTATCTAAAGTTCTAGATGTTGAGTCTATACAGAATATTGTAGAAAAAACACTTACTGAAAATGCTCCTTTTGAAGTAGCTAAATCATTTATCATATATAGAAATAAGAGAGAGAGTATTCGTTCTACTACAGACTTATTCTCTAATCTAGATATCGTTGACAACTACCTTGATTTATCAGACTGGCGAGTTAAAGAAAGCGCAAATACTACATTTTCACTTCAAGGACTTAATCAGCATATATCATCATTAATTTCATCAGAATATTGGTTAGATAGAATATACCCTATTGAAATTAGAGAAGCCCACTCAAGCGGAGCTCTACACATTCACGATTTAGGTTTCTTAAGTGTCTACTGCGTTGGATGGGATCTTCAAGATTTACTATTAACAGGCTTTACTGGCGTAAATGATAAAATACAATCTAAACCAGCAAAATACTTAAGAACAGCTCTTGGACAAGTAGTTAACTTCTTCTATACAATGCAAGGAGAGGCAGCAGGAGCTCAAGCTTTTTCAAACTTCGATACATATCTTGCACCTTTCATAAGATACAATAATCTTTCTTATACAAGAGTCAAGCAATGTCTACAAGAATTTATATTTAATGTCAATGTCCCGACTAGAGTTGGTTTCCAAACACCATTCACCAACATCACACTCGATTTAAAAGTTCCTCAATTCATGAAGGATCAAGCGGTAATTATCGGTGGTGATTTGATGGATGAGTGTTATGGAGACTTTCAAGAAGAAATGGATCTCTTTAATCAGGCTTTTACAGAAGTAATGGCAGAGGGAGATGCAAACAATTCTGTTTTCTCTTTCCCTATACCTACATACAATATCACACCTGACTTTGAATGGGACAATCCTATATACGATAAAATATTCGAGATTGCAGGTAAATACGGTATACCATATTTCTCTAATTTCATCAATTCAAACATGAGTCCAGATGATGTAAGAAGTATGTGTTGTAGACTACGTCTTGATAAGAGAGAATTACAAAACAGAGGAGGTGGGCTCTTTGGTTCTAATCCTCTTACAGGTTCTGTAGGTGTAGTAACAATAAATCTACCTCGATTAGGATACTCATCAGAGAATATTAATGACTTTAAACAAAGACTCAAGAAACTTATGACTATCGGAAAGCAAAG
>Ga0193952_1001093_pt1 | contig 10603 bp, 8 predicted proteins | sample BB_3_MG_FD_140368 | JGI IMG/M metagenome (GOLD analysis project Ga0193952, IMG submission 140368) | Microbial mat bacterial communities from the Broadkill River, Lewes, Delaware, United States - BB_3_MG | ecosystem: Environmental > Aquatic > Freshwater > River > Microbial mats | place: USA... | reverse complement strand
TTTAATGATAAAAGACTTATTTTAATACTTTCAAAACTTTGCTTAGTATTTAAATGTGCATTTGTTACAGCTTCAATTATTGCTAACTCTTGTTGCTCTTTTTGTTTGTATGATGAACTAAGATTTGAAAGAGCTATTTTCTTATTTGCATCCCTAGAAAAACCTGTGAAAATATCCCATTTTACATTTAGTAAAACTGCTGTTTGATTTGAATCTAGTGAAGAGATATCATCAGAATCTTTTTCATTATATGAAGCACTCACATCAATGGTTGGAAGGTATTGATAGTTTGCATTTTTTACATTCTCTTTGTTTGCTTTGATTAATGATTCATATTTTTTCATTTCAGCTCTATTTTTTATAGCAATATCAATTAGCTCTTCTACATTTTTATACTTTAGCTCTGCATTTTGTGCTAATAGTTTGATATCTTCTTCATCTAGCTGTACTTTTAAGTCTTCACTTATAGTTTTACCTAAAATAGAGATTAGATTTGTTTTTGCCTTTTTTAAATCATAATTTGCTTGGATTAGTTTTAGGTTTGAATTAGATAATTGAAGTTGGGCATTTGTGATATCAATTTGAGTTCTAATTCCTGCTTTAAAGTACTCTTTTGCCTGTGAAAGTTGAAGTTCATCTAACTTTACAGCCTATTTTGCTACTACTATTTGTTGATGTCTATTTAAGATATCAAAGTAAGCTTTTTTTACTGCTAAAATAATTTGTTTTTCAATAGAAGTAACATCTTCTTGGCTAGCTTCTACATTATATTTTGAAGCTTTTATAGCAGTTGTAGTTTTCCCAAAATCATAAATAAGTTGATTTGCATTAACACTTACACTTGTAGCATTTCCATCTTGTTTTACACCACTTTGTTTAATGTCATACTCACCTGTGTTTGCACTTGATGTTACATATGGAAGATAAGATGCTTGTGATTGTCTTAATCTTTGTTCACTAACATCTTTTTGGTTTTTACTTAGTTGAATATTTGTATTGTTGTTTAGTGCAATTTCTATTAGTTCTTCTAAACTTAAGCCTTTTGCATTTAAATTAATAGTTAAAAAAACAAAACAAATAGAATATATAAATAGTTTACTCATTGTTTTTTCCTTTTCTTTCTCTTAGTCTTTGAAGTACTACAAATAGTACCGGAGTTAAAAGTAGAGTTAAGAATGTTGACATTATCATTCCTCCAAATACAGCTGTACCTAAAGATTGTCTTGATACTGCTCCTGCACCACTTGCAAAAACAAGAGGTAAAATACCAAGTAAGAATGAAAAAATAGTCATCAAAATAGCTCTAAGTCTTAAAAGTGAAGCATTTATAGCTGCTTCAACTATGCTTTGACCCTTATCTCTTAACTCTTTTGCAAACTCCACAATTAAAATAGCATTTTTAGAACTCATTCCAATTAAAAGTACAAGTCCAATTTGAGTATAAGTATTATTTAAAAGTCCTGCCATCATATTTGCTCCTAATGCCCCAAACATAACAGTTGGAATTGGAAGCATAATCATAAGTGGCATCATCCATGACTCATATTGTGCAGAAAGGAATAAGAACACCATTAAGATAGATAATAAGAAAATATACATTGCTGCATTTCCTGCTTCTTTTTCTTGTAAACTCATACCTGCAAATTCATATCCTACATCACTTCCTAAAGTCTCTTTTGCTATTTTTTCAACTGCATTAATTGCATCCCCTGAACTATAGCCTTCTTTTATGTTATGAACACCATTTATTGAGATACTTTGATAGGAGTTAAAGTGTGTGATTGTACTAACTCCACTTGTTCTTTTTATTTCAACAATTGCACTTAAAGGAACAATATCTCCTTTAGTATTTTTTACGAAGAAGTTATTAATAGAGTTCTTTTGGGCTCTAAAGTTTTGGTCTGCTTGAATAAATACTCTATATGTTTTTCCATATTTATTAAAATCATTGATGTATAAAGAACCAAGATATGTTTGAAGTACAGAGAATACATCATTTAGTTTTAAGTCTAAAGAAGCAACCTTATCTCTATTTATATCAATGTAGTATTGTGGATAATTACTATTAAATCCAGTATATGCCATCATAATTGATTTATCTTCATTTAGTTTTTGAATAAATTCACTTGCTCTTTGCTCAAAATCTTTAATATCCATTGAACGAAGATTTTGAAGTTTTACTTCAAATCCCCCAACAGCAGAAAGCCCTGGAATAGAAGGCATATTAAACACTCTTACATCTGCTGTTTGTATTTGCTCTTTTGCTTTTTGGTTTATACTATTTGTAATTGCTTCAACTGAAGTATCTTTTGTAGTTCTTTGTTCCCAATCTTCTAATACTAGGAAAATAGTTCCAGCTGAAGAGTCTAAAGCTCCTGTAAGTATGTTAAATCCTGCAACAGAAATCACATCTTTAACACCTTTTGTCTCTTTCATAAGTTCAACAATTTTATTTGTTGTATCTTCTGTTTTATTAAGTGTTGTTCCTGCTTGTAAAGATATAGAAGCTACAAGTGTTCCTTGGTCTTCATTTGGAATAAAACCAGTTGGTAAAGTTTTAAAAGCAAAGAATGTCGCCCCAAGTAGTAAAACATAAACTAAAGCTGCAACTTGCCAGTATTTGATGATTTTTTCTAAAGCTTTTTTATATACTTTTTTGAAACTCTCTAAGGCATTATCAAACTTCTCAAAAATGATATTTTTCTTTTCCTCTTCATTTTGTGCATTTCTTTGTTTTCTTTTTAATAAAGTAGCACAAAGTGCAGGAGAAAGAGTAAGTGCATTAATTGAAGAGATAATCACTGCAAAAGCAATTGTTGTTGCAAACTGTTGATAAAGTGCTCCTGAAATACCAGGAATAAATGTAACTGGAACAAACACTGCAAGAAGAACAAGCGTTGTTGAAATAACAGGTGCAAAAACCTCTTTCATAGCTATTTTTGTAGCTTCTTTTACACTTAAATCAGGATTCTTTTCTAAGTTTGCTTCTACATTTTCTACTACAATAATTGCATCATCAACAACAATACCAATAGCTAAAATAAGACCAAATAAAGTTAAAGTATTGATTGAAAAATCCATAGCTAAAAGTAGAGCAAAAGTACCTATTAAAGATACAGGAATTGCAATTGCTGGAATAATTGTTGTTCTAAAAGATTGTAAAAAGAAGTAAACTACTAGAAGAACTAAAAGTAAAGCTTCAAATAAAGTTACAATAACTTCTTTAATAGAAATCTCAACAAACTTTGTTGTATCGTAAGTTGGTTTCACTACAACACCATCTGGAAATCTTTGTTTTAACTCTTCTATTTTTTTACCAACTTGTTCTGCTACTTCTAAAGCATTTGCTCCTGGAAGTTGATAAATACCTAACAATGCAGTTGGCTTATTGTTTAGTTTTGCTGACCAACTATAGTTTTCAGCTCCTAATTCAACTCTAGCAATATCTTTGATTCTAACCTTACTTCCATTGTCATTGTGTCTTACAATGATATCTTCAAACTCTTTTGCTGATTCAAGTTTTGTTTTACTTGTAAGTGTGTATTGAAATTTATTTGATGTTGAGTTTGGACTTGAACCAATAGAACCTAAAGCTGCTTGGGCATTTTGTTCTTTGATTGCTCCTACAACTTCATTAATACTAATATTTAAATTTGATAGTTTATCTGGGTTTATCCAGATTCTCATAGAGTATTTTCTCTCACCTAAGTTTTGAACGTCTCCAACTCCATCAATTCGTTTTAACTCTTCTGCAATATTAATACTTGCAAAGTTTGATAAAAATAGTGCGTCATGTTGAGGGTTTGTTGAATCAACAGTTAAAATTTGAACCATAGATGTTGATTTTTTCTTTGTTGTAACACCTCTTTGTTTTACACTATCTGGTAAAATTGGTGTTGCAAGGGCAACTCTATTTTGTACATCAATAGCAGCTACATCTAAATCATATCCAGATTCAAAGTATAAGTTTATAGTTGAATTTCCATCTGATGAAGAAGTAGAGTCCATATAAATCATACCTTCAATACCATTTAGCTGTTCTTCTATAGGTGTTGTAACTGAGGTTTCAACTACTTGTGCACTACCTCCTGTATAAGTAGCACTTACTTGAATAGTAGGAGGTGTGATTTGTGGAAACTGAGCTACGGGAAGTAAATAAAGTGCAATAAGCCCAACTATCATAATAAAAATAGAGATAACTTTTGCAAAAATAGGACGGTTTATAAAAAATATTGAAAACATATCTTCTTCCTAAAGTTTAATTGGGTTTGCTACTTCTGTAGCCTCTACACTCATTCCATTTCTAAGTTTTGTAATATCACTAACAATAACTTTATCTCCTTCTTGTAATCCACCAGAGATAATTACTAAATCATTATTGCTATAGTTTAATTCTAATTGTCTTGTTTCAATTTTGTTTTGTTCGTTTACAACTAAGACATAAGCTCCAAGTTGGTTTTGTCCTAAGTTATTTGGACTTACAGCTATAACAGGTATTTGGTCTGTAATAAATAGGTTTATTTCAACAAAAGTTCCTGGAAGTAAAAGATTATCATCATTATTTATGATAGCTCTCATAGCAACAGTTCCCGTTGTTTCATTTGTAACATTATCGATAAAGTCTACATGACCAGTTGTTTTAACTGTGTTGTATTCACTTTGAGACTGAATAACTTCAACCTTTGGTTTTTCTTCTGATTTGTATTTTTTTATAAGTGATACTTCATTTGTACTTGGACTAAAGTTTGTATATAAAGGGTTTGATTGAACTATTTTTGCTAATTCAGTAGACGAAGCATTTATCATGTTTCCAATATCAACTAAAGGTTTTCCAATAACTCCATCAATAGTTGCTTTAATCTGTGTATATTCAACATCTAGTTTTGCTTGATTTAATGCTGCAATATCTGCATCAACTACAGCTTTTAGTTGTTTTTGTTCAGCAACTAATTGGTCTAGCTTCTCTTTTGGAGCAAGACCTTTTTTAACTAAAGGTGCATATCTTTTAACATTTGCAATAGCTAAGTTTAAACTTGCTTTGTCTTTTTCTAAAGTTGCTTCTCTTTGTTCTACAATGTTTTTATATTTTGTATCATCTATTTTAAATAGCAATTGCTCTTTTTTTACAAGCTGTCCTGCTTCAAATAGTCTTTGTTCTAATTCTCCTGTTACTCTTGAAGTAATAGCAACATTTTTATAAGCTTGAGTTTTCCCAGAGAAGTTAACCCAAATAGGGTAGGTCTGCTTTTTTATTGTATGTACATCTACTTTAACTTTTTGTGTAGTTGGTATATTATTTTTTTCTTCTTTTTTTTCATTACATCCAGTAAAAAAAACTAAAGCAAATAGTGAAAAACAAGTAATTATAATAGATTTTAGGTTCATAATTCTGCCTTTGATAAATTAATTATTTATAATATACTATAATATAGTTTTAATAAAAGAAGGAAATAAATTGTCCAAAAGCTTGAAAAAGTTAACTATTTGCAAAGATTGTGGTCTTGTTTTAAATAAGCCACACCTAGACTATGACCATCAATTTCATTGTCCAAGATGCAATGCTTTAATATATAAATACGGACAAGACTATTTAACAATTTTACTTTTTGTTTTTACTTCAATTATACTTTTTATTCCTGCTGTTACTTTGCCTTTAATGAGTCTTGAAATTATGGACTTAAAGCAAAGCACAACTTTAGTTGAGACTTTATTGATTTTCTTTAAAAATGGTTATACAGCTATTTCTATTTTGATTACTTTTATTGGGATAGTTGTTCCTTTATTTATGTTAATTTTGATTTTAATAATACTTATTCCTCTAAGATTAGGGAAAAATGCAAAATATGTTTCAAAGCCTTTAAAGCTTTATGAACATCTTTTAGAGTGGCAAATGGGTGAAATATATATGATTAGTATTGTTATTGCAATTATAAAGTTACAAAAAATGGCAACTTTAGATATAGGATTAGGTTTTTATTTTTTCCTTGCTTTTTTAATAATGATGTCTTTAACAATGGCTTTATTTAACCCTTACGATGTTTGGAATGATGATGAATTATAAAAGTGATAGAGATTTAGGCTTAGTTCTTTGTACTCACTGTAATAGTGTTTTTAAAGAAGAACAAAAAGTATGTACTAAGTGTAAAAGTAAATTAAAACAAAGAGATAAATACTCCCTAGCAAAAACACTTAGTTTTACAATAGTTGCTATTATATTTTTATTTCCAGCAAATATTTTAACAATGATGGAAGTTACAACTTTAGGTGTAGTTGAGTCAAGTACTATTTTAGATGGGATAGTATACTTCTTTGAAACAGAATCTTATTTAATAGCATTAGTCATCTTTGTTGCAAGTATTTTAGTTCCTATTTTTAAGTTAGTGATATTGATTTATTTATTATATACAACAAAATACAATAAAACCTATTTAGCAAAAAATGCAACAAAATATTATAGAATAATTAAGTTTATTGGGAAATGGTCAATGATTGATATATTTGTAGTTGCCTTGATGATTGTAATGGTTCAATTTGGTAATCTTTCAAATATTATAGCAGGACCAGCGGCAATAGCTTTTACAATAGTAGTTGTTTCTACTATGTTAGCAACAGAGAGTTTTGATACAAGATTATTATGGGATAAGGATTAATAGATGGATGAAAAGATAGAACATGTAAGTGTAAAAAAGAGTAAAAAAATTGTATTCTTGATATGGCTTTTACCTTTCATTGCACTACTTATCTCTACTTCAATGCTATATAAACATTTTGAGAAGCAAGGTGAAGAAATAGAAATATACTTTGACAATGCAGAAGGTTTTGTAGTAGATAAAACTCCTTTAAAATACAAAGGTATTAAGATTGGTATAGTATCAAGTATCGAAGTTGATGAAAAAAATATAAATAGATTTTTAGTAAGAATCGCAGTTGATAAAAAAGCTTTAAACCTTGTAGCAAAAAAGGGGACAAAGTTTTGGAAAGTTGAACCCAAAGCTACTTTAACAGAAATATCTGGATTAAATACAATCTTTAGTGGTATTTATATTGAAGCAATGCCAAGTGCTCAAAATATTGAACAAATAAAAGATTTAGAGGAACAGCATACATTTAACGCAGTATCAGAAAAGCCTATAAACTATTTACAAGATGGTCTATTTTTAGATTTGAAATCTTCAAATGGAACACTAGAAGTAGGTGCTCCTATTTTATATAAAAGTTTTTTAGTTGGAAAAATTGTTAAAAAGAATCTAAAAGACAACAATATCTTCTATACAATATTCATAGAAGAAGAGTATAAGGATTTAGTAAAAGAAGATAGCTCTTTTTGGAATATTAGTGCGATAGATTTAAAGGCTTCTTTAAGTGGTATAAAATTTAAAGTTAATACTCTAGCTTCTTTAATAGCAGGTGGAATTGCATTTGACTCAAATAGTTTAAAAGAGCCATTAAAAGATACAAATAAAATCTTTAATCTATATTCTAGTAAAGAGGATATTGATTATTTGGCTGATTATATAGTTTTAAAAACAAACGTAGAGCATGGTTTAGAAAAAGAGTTTAGTAAAGTTCTTTATAATGGGATAGAGATAGGATATGTTCATGATTTAAGTTTTGTTATAGAAGATAAACAAAGCTTCATTTTTATAAAAATAAAAAAAGAGTTTGCTTCTTTATTAGAGCAAAATCCATACTTTGAACTTAAAAAGCCTACAATCTCTTTAGAAAAATTAGATGAATTATCAAATGTAATTAAAGGCACGTATATAAACCTTACTAAGAGGTCTACAAAGAAAAGTCAAATCAAAGATATCTATACTTTACATAATGAACCAATCAAAAGAAAAACTTTGGAAATAGTTTTAAAAAGTGACGATACCTTAAAAGTATCAAATGGTTCAGCTGTATTTTTTAAAGATATAAAAGTAGGGCAAGTAAAAAACAAAAAACTTCATAGTAAATCTGATGAATTAAGGGTTGAGGTAGAGATATTTAAAGAGTACTCTTATTTAGTAAATGACAGTTCTATTTTTTATATTCAATCACCTGTAGAGATAAATGCAAGTTTAGAGAATATCTCCTTTAAAACTGCTCCTTTAAGTGGATTTATTAATTCATCAATAGCCTTTGAAACTAAGAATTTAAAAGCAAAGAGAACAGTAAATAGATTTTACTTATTTCCAAGTTATGAAAAAATGTTGGAACAGAAATACTTCTTACAAAAAGGAAAAAGATATACTCTTTCTCTTGATAATGCAAACAGTGTATTAAAGTCTAATTCTATTTATTATAAGGGAATAGAAGCTGGAAAAGTAGTAAGTAAAAAGTATAATGAAGAAACAAAAAAAGTAGATGCTCAAATCTTTGTTTTTGAAGAATATGCAAAATATATAAATGAAAGTACAAAGTTTTACTCAATAAGTGGTTTTGATGTAGACTTTTCTTTAGAAAAAGTAAATATAAAAACTCAATCTTTAAATACTTTAGTAAAAGGTGGTATCTCTTTTATTTCCTTAGATGAAAAAGCAAAAGAGGTAAAAAGTTTTCATACATTTGAGTTTTACAAAAGTTTAGATGAGATCTTAAAAGAAGAAAGGTTTAATGAAAATGGTTTAAGGGTTGTAGTTCTTGCTAAGAGTAAAAGCTCATTAAAAGAGAATTCTCCAATATTTTATAGACAACTTCAAATAGGTGTTGTAGAAAAATACAACCTAGCTAAAGATGGAACTTCAGTAGAGTTACAACTTTATATTGATGAAAAGTTTAAACATCTTGTTAGAGAAAATTCGATTTTCTATAACGCAACAGCTTTTGGAATGGAGATTAGCCTTTTAGGGGTAAAAGTTACAACAGAGACTTTAGAAACACTTCTAGCGGGTGGAATTTCTTTAGTAACTCCAACTGAATATAAGGAAAAAGCTAAACCTATGATGAGGTTCCCTTTATATGATGATGTGGAAGAGGAGTGGTTGCAGTGGAATCCTAAGTTTAAAAAGCTATAGGAATTTTAAAATATTTTTGCAAGAAAAACAATGGTATAATCCCGCAATTATTTAAAAAAGGTTATTATTTATGCTTGTAGCACCTTCGATTTTATCGGCAGATTTTGGAAAACTAAATGAAGAAATTACAGCTATTTGTGATGGTGGTTGTGACTATATTCATGTTGATGTAATGGATGGACACTTTGTTCCAAATATGACTATTGGACCAGTTGTTGTTAATCCTGTAGCAAAGGTTGCAACAAAACCTTTAGATGTACACTTAATGGTTGAAAACAATACTTTTTTCGTAGAGCTTTTTGCTCCTTTAAAACCTGAATTTATTTCTTTTCATATTGAGAGTGAAAAACATCCTCATAGACTTATTCAAAAAATTAGATCTTATGGAATAAAACCTGCAATAGTTTTAAATCCACATACTACTCCTGAATCAATTGAGTATTTACTTGAAGATTTAGATATGGTTTTATTAATGTCAGTAAATCCAGGTTTTGGTGGTCAAAAGTTTATTTCAAGCGTAGTTGAAAAAACTAAAAAGTTAAAAGAGCTTATCAATAAAAGAAATCCTGCCTGTTTAATAGAAGTAGACGGTGGAGTAAATGATAAGAATATTCACGAACTAAAAGAAGCTGGTGTAGATATGGTTGTTGCTGGGTCATATGTTTTTGGAAATGAAGACTACTCAAAAGCAATAAAGAGCCTTCAGGTTTAGTTTATGAAAATTAAGATTTGTGGAATAACAAATTTAGAGGATGCTTTAGCTGCTGTTGAAGCAGGAGCTGATGCATTAGGTTTTGTTTTTTATGATAAAAGTCCAAGATATATTGAACCTTTTGAAGCTAGAAAAATAGTAGATGAAATCCCTCCTTTTATTCAAACAGTAGGTCTTTTTGTAAATGAAAATAGTGGTTTTATAAATCAAGTTTGTACAAATGCAAAAATGCAACTTGCACAGATAATTGATGATGATAGCTTTACTGATTTTGATGCTTTAAAATTTAAATCTATGAGAGTAATAAGAGCAAAAAGCGAAAAAGATATTATTGAAAATATCAATAACTATGTTTTAGTTGATGCTTTTGTTGACTCTTTTGGTGGAGCGGGTAAAAGAGTTGCATTAGAGTGGTTTAACCGTGTTGATTGTTCTAAAATTGTTCTTGCTGGTGGTTTGACAGAAGATAATATCTCTGAATTAAAAGGTTATACTTTTTATGGAGTTGATGTTAGCTCTGGAGTTGAACAAAGCAAAGGCAAAAAAGACAAGCAAAAAATGATAAATTTTGTAAAAGCTGTAAATGAAATCCAATAAAAATTTCTATTCTAGTCTTGTAGATAAACTAAAAAAATCTCCTATTTTATTTGATGATTTTTTAGATATTCTTTCAAGGCATAAAGAGAAGTTTTTTGATAATCCAGAGTTAGAGTTTGAATTACTACTTTCAAATGGATTTCCCATTGATATTGAAGATGATAAAGTCTTTTTAAAAACTACTAAAACAAAAATAAGCGAACAAACTTTTTGTATTGTTGATATTGAGACAAATGGTGGTCATGTAAACAAAGGTCATCAAATAATAGAAATAGGTGCAGTAAAATATAGAAAT
>Ga0193952_1001091_pt1 | contig 10618 bp, 10 predicted proteins | sample BB_3_MG_FD_140368 | JGI IMG/M metagenome (GOLD analysis project Ga0193952, IMG submission 140368) | Microbial mat bacterial communities from the Broadkill River, Lewes, Delaware, United States - BB_3_MG | ecosystem: Environmental > Aquatic > Freshwater > River > Microbial mats | place: USA... | reverse complement strand
ACAGGTAATTACAACACTGCCAATGGAAGTTCTGCACTGCACTCTAATACCACAGGCTATGAAAACACCGCCAATGGATATCGGGCACTGTACTTTAATACCACAGGAGTTTATAACACCGCCAATGGAAGATCTGCACTGTACTTTAATACCACAGGATCTGAAAACACCGCCAATGGAAGAAAAGCACTGTACTCTAATACTACAGGAAATAACAACACCGCCAATGGATCCGAAGCACTTTATTCTAATACCACAGGAAATAACAACACTGCAAATGGGTTTAAGGCCCTTTTTTATAATACCACAGGTGATTTCAACGTAGCTAATGGAGCCCTAGCACTTTCTTATAATACCACAGGAAAGAACAACACTGCCAATGGAAGAGCTGCACTTTATTCTAATACCACAGGAACAAGAAATACTGCAAATGGCTATGAAGCACTTTTAGAAAACACTACGGGTGATAGAAACACCGCAACTGGAGATGCTTCTCTGCATGAAAACACTACAGGTAATAGCAATACAGCTATTGGTGTAGCAACACTTTATAATAATACAACAGGATCTTTAAATATTGCCTTAGGTTATAATGCCCTTTCTACCAACACTACGGGCAGTAATAATATTGGTATTGGTTACAATGCTCAAGTTCCTAGTGCTACAGGGGCTAACCAAATACGCATTGGTAACACGGCAGTTACCTACGCTGGTACACAAGTAGCTTGGACCATTACTTCAGATAAACGCTTAAAAGATAATATTGAAGAAAGTGCCTTGGGCTTAAATTTTATTAATGCTTTAAACCCGGTTTCTTATACCAGACGTAATGATGACAGCAAAAAAATAGAATATGGGTTTATTGCCCAAGAAGTTGAGCAAGTACTTAAAAATAATAATGTCACCAATTCGGGTATTATTACAGTAGACGATCAAGATATGTACAGTATGCGTTACAACGATATTATAGCACCTTTGGTTAAAGCCGTACAGGAACAACAAAGCATAATAGAAACATTAACAAAACGCCTAGAAAATTTAGAAAAACAATTAAAACCATAAACCAAATGAAAACTCAAAAACACATGACACGCTCAACTACTTTATTAATCACTTTACTCATAACTTTTATGGGAGTAACGGGTTGTGGTGGCTCAGACGATGATGGCGACTTTAATAATACGGATTGTACTAATTGGTCAGAACAATATTTGGCTCAAGCCAATGCGTATTCGGCAGCATCTAACGCTTATGCTACCAATCCAACCTTAGCCAATTGCCAAAATTATAAAACGGCTGGCTTAAACTTTATAGAGGCCTTAGAAGGTGTTGTAGATTGTGTTCCAAATGCAAATAAACAAGGTTTTTTAGATGATATAGATCAGTATAAAGAACAAATTAATGCAACGGACTGCAATTAAATAAAGGCTTTCCAACTGTCTGGTTTTTCTAAATAAACCAGACAGTTTAAAAAAAGAATTACATAACAAATACAATCTTTTATCATGAAAAAACAACTACTAATTCTGGCTTTTATTCAGCTTACATTTATATCCTTTTCACAAACAACTTATACGGTTAACAGTCCAGCAGATTTGCCAGATATTAATCTCAACGATTCTTTTTGTGGAGATGCACAAGGTAATTGTACATTACGTGCAGCTATTCAAAATGCTAATAAAACAAGTGATAAGGATCGTATAGAATTTGATATCTCTGGTAATGCACCATTTGTTATTACGGTTACAGATGTATTACCTCCTATAGAACAACCGCTTATTATAGACGGTAGAACACAATTAGATTATATCAACTCACCAATAATAGAAATCGATGGCTCTGCTTTAGCAGGTACGCATAATGGTATACAACTTATAGGGAGTTCTGAAGGAAGTGAAATTTATGGATTGAGTATTGGTGGTTTTAAACGAATGGATACTTATCCCTATAGTTTTGGTTTTGGCGTTTATTCAAATACAGGAAATCATATTTTTCAATCTAATTATATAGGAATCAAACCTGATGGCATCACTATCAATTCTAATACAGGAGGTGGATTGTATTTTAATAATACGGGAGGAAATGTGATTGGCGGCACGCAGCCTAATCAAGGCAATGTCATTTCAGGCAATGGAGTAGGTGGACTTACTTTTGAAGGATCTGAAATAAATTCGGCTGCTACAAATAATCTTGTTCAAGGCAATTTAATAGGTACGGATGCCACCGGAACCTTAAATAAAGGAAATCGTTTTAATGTTCAGTTTTTAGATGCACCGAATAATATATTAGGAGGAAATTCTGCGGGAGCTCGTAATATTATTTCTGGCAGTAGTGCATCTGATGATAATACTGTAGGAACGGGAGTAGCGCTTTCAGGGGCTGAGTCTTATGGTAATTTAATTATAGGAAATTATATAGGTACAGATATTACAGGAACGGAAACTATTTCTAATGTTAGAGCTGGTGTTATGGTATTATTTGGAGCAAATAATAATAGTATTGGAACAGACGAAGTAGGTGAGGGAAATTTAATCTCAGGCAATGGACAATACGGTATTTATTTTCAAGGAAACACAGCGGGACCTGTGGTTTCTAATAGTGTAAAAGGCAATTATATAGGTGTAGATGTTACAGGTAATGTTGCTATACCAAATCAAATAGGCATTATGATGCTTACAGGTGAGAATAACAACAATACTATTGGAGGTACAACAGCCAATGCTAAAAATGTTATCTCAGGAAATACTGTTGATGGAATTACTATTATTAGCGGTAAAGGCAATCAAATACTTGGGAATTATATTGGTACAAACGCTTCAGGCACATCAGCAATAGCTAATTATGCAGGGGTTTATCTACAAGATAGTAATAATAGCATTGGTGGATCAGAAGTGGGTTCTCGAAATATCATTTCTGGTAACTCTATTGGAATAGAGATTTCTGAAAGCACATCGAGTGGGTCTATAGTGCAAGGGAATTATATAGGTTTAAACGCCTCAGGTGATGATGCCATTGGCAATGTTACAGGGATATCTTTATCAACGTCATCAACCAATAGTGTTATTGGTGGAACAGACCCTTTAGATGGAAATATCATCTCAGGAAACAGCAATATCGGAATGTCTCTTTCAGGAACATCACACACCATTCAGAATAATTATATAGGCTTAAATCCTGCAGGAAATGGAGTCATAAAAAATGCAACGGAAGGATTAAGATTGTCTGGGACTTTAACAGGAACCCTAGTATTAGAAAACACAATTTCTGGTAATGGCACAATTTCAAGTCAATCTAAGAATGTCAACTTCCATGGAGCCAATGACGTTCATTTTATGAGTAATAAGGTAGGGACTTTACCAGATGGAAATACCGAAGTCGCAAATGTAGGAGTTGGTATTTTATTGAATAACAGTAGTAACAACATTATTGGAGGAAGTACATCTAATGAAGGGAATAGTGTTGGCGGTCATAATTTGAGTGGAATAAATGTATTCTTTGCCTCAAACAACAACACTTTTGGTTATAATCATATTGGTGTAGGTTTAGATGGAATTACCAATATTGGAAACGGTCTTCATGGGATTTCAATTACAGGTGCAAATACAGGTAATACAATTACAAATAATATCATAACAAACAACCAAAAAGGAGTTGAGCTAAGTCCTAACTTAGGTGTTTCTACTCAAGTAACAATTTCTGAGAATAGTATTTTTAACAATTCGGTTTTAGGAATTGATTTAATCGGCACCACAGAAAATGATGTGGAGGATGCAGATACCGGAGTTAACAATCTTCAAAACACACCAGAAATCAGTGCGATTGTAGATTTAGGTGACGATGCTTTAGAGGTGACTTATTCAGTTCCGAGTTCTATAACGAATTCTGTTTATCCTATGGTGATTGAATTTTTTGGAGCAACAAATGGTCAGGGGAAATTTTTCATTGAGGCAGACAACTATCTTGAACCAGGAAATAAAACCGTTACATTAAACCTTCCTAGCGGATATGATGTGGATGATTATCTCACCATTGTAGCAACCGCTACTGATGCGAACGGAAACACGTCAGAATTTGGAATTTCCACAGACTCTACATTGTCTATAGAGCAGTTGGTAAATGATACATTCAAACTATATCCAAACCCAGTATCTGACAGGTTGTTTATTCAATCACCAAGTTCAGAAGCCTATCATTTAGAAATAGTAAACACTTTAGGTCAGGTTGTTTTAAGTAAAATAGATAATAATGCCTCAATAGAATTAGAGGTTTCAAATTTAACTAATGGACTTTATTTTATAAATATTTCATCTGAAAGCGGCAATTCTGAAACCATAAAAATTATTAAAAAATAAATACACTAGCCATGAAAAAAATAATTACAAATTTTAGAATTTTTTTGCTAATTGGGTTAATTCCCATAATCGGTTTAGGGCAAACTCAAATAGGAGATGACATAGATGGATATACAAGTAATCTTTTAAGTGGTTATAGTGTAGCGTTGTCTAATGATGGCAGTGTTGTTGCAATTAGTTCTCGCGGAGCTTCTAATTTTAGAGGGGTGGTTCAGGTGTTTCAAAATGTAGATGGTGTAAGGACACAAATGGGTAATAATATACTGGGGGAAGCCATAGGTGACTTTAGTGGAGCTAGTGTTTCTCTCTCTGCAGATGGCAGTGTCGTTGCTATTGGTGCTACTAATAATAGTGACAATGGAGAAAGTTCTGGTCATGTGCGAGTATATAAGTATATATCTGATGATTGGATACAAGTAGGTAGTGATATTGATGGAGAAGCACTGCACAATGGATCAGGAAATAGTGTAGCGCTTTCAGATGATGGTAATACCGTTGCAATTGGTGCTTATCTTAATGACGGATTTGCAACTAATGCAGGACATGTAAGAGTATATGAAAATATTTCAGGAGTTTGGCAGCAAAAGGGAATTGACATTGATGGCACTGGATCTGGTCATTATAGTGGATTTAAAGTTTCTATTTCTGCGGACGGTAATACCGTAGCTATTGGCTCACCATATGCAGCAACTAATGGAATTTATCATGGTTATGTTAAAATATATAGATATATAGAAGGAGGTTGGGAACAACTAGGACCTAATATAAAAGGCATAGGTGATGGACAATGTGGCAAAAATGTTTCTCTTTCTGCCGATGGTAATATCGTGGCAGTTAGCGCTCCTGCTTATTCTGGACCAAGTCATGCACATGTTCGTATTTTTCAGTACAATGCTGGAACGTGGCAACAGATAGGATCTAGTATCAATAGTGGCAATGCTAATGGTACTGGTCATGGATTATCTATTTCAGCGGACGGGAGTATAGTAGCTATTAGTAGTATTTTTGGTAGTGTGAATGGTGCAAACTCTGGTCAAGTACGAGTTTATCAAAATGTTTCAAATGTTTGGACACAAATAGGTGTCAATATCAATGGTGAAGCAATATATGATCAAAGTGGCGTAGGCCTCTCTCTTTCGGGTGATGGAAGTACCCTTGCCATTGGTGCTCAATATAATAGCGGAAACGGGACTGATGCTGGTCATGTCAGGATTTTTGATTTATCGGATGTTTTGGGAATGAATCATTTTATCCATAAAAATTATGAAATATACCCAAACCCAGCAACAAACAGTTTAACTATTAAAACTCAACTTATAGATAATTATCAGTTCAAAATAGTCAATCAGTTAGGTCAAGTAGTATCTGAGAAATTTAATAATACACCTTTGACCACGTTGGACGTTTCAGGGTTAATTAAAGGACTTTATTTTTTAAGTATTAATTCAGAGAAAGGTGGACTACAAACCATCAAATTCATTAAAAACTAAATCTCATGAAAAACGCATTCTTATGTATCATTAGCATTTTGGTATGCAATTTTGCACAAGCTCAAAACCAGCCGAAAATTGAAGACTATCCTTTTGGAAGTTTAGATGTTGCTGTTATGGTACTGCCTTTTGGTATGGAACATCCTATAAAAATAGGACACATGTCAAAATCTGGAGACATAAAGTTTGATATTCCCAAGGAGCTTCCTCAACTATCAAAAGAAATGGAAGACAATTTTATGAACGATGTGGCTTATACGCTTTTTGATGTTTGTGATACTAATATGGTTGCTGGAAATGAAAACATTAAATCGGTTGAAACCGGAGCGCTTTCACTTTGGACTACCGACAAGCGTTATGTCGGTGTAATTTTTACAGTTTCGGATGAGGAACTTTTGCCTTGGATAGAAGACCCAGGTTATAATGAGCCTGTTTTAGGATCGTATTTCGAATTGATTTATGTAGCCTCTTCTTTTAAGTACAAAGGAGAATGTACGCAAACACGAATGCTAGACGATGGAGATGCAGAAATACGATTTAGCTATGATATCGATTTAAAACCCGGTTTTAACTTCATTGAATATAAAATAAATCATATTTATAAAACCGACCCAAACGTCATGGCCTCTTTCCCAGATAAAATTTTGGTAAGCAACGTCGAAGACATTCCAAATTGTAAATGGATAGGAAAGTATTTTTAAGATGCTATAAAATTCAGTAATTTTAAACACGTTCAAAGGCTAAATTTTTGAACGTGTTTTTGTTATGAATATAGAGGATTACAGAAATTATTGTCTAAGTAAAAAAGAAGTCACCGAACATTTTCCTTTTGATGAAGATACCCTAGTGTTTAAAGTTTTAGGAAAGATGTTTGCTTTAGCATCACTAAAGCGTTGGGAAAATGGAGAAGCCTTTATAAACTTAAAATGTGATCCCGAATACGCTCAAGAATTAAGAGCAGAATACGACAGTATAAAGCCAGGTTATCACATGCACAAACAACAATGGAATAGCGTCTATGTGCATTCTGGGGAGCTTTCACAACAGTTGATTAAAGCGTTGATAGACCATTCCTATGATATGGTAGTGAAAGGACTACCAAAGAAATTGAGAGAAACGCTGTAAAAGTAGCTTTTCCATTCGTCGACACTTATCTACCATCCGTCTACTAAAAGCGACCAAATCGTTTCCTTCTAACGGAAAACGTAATTACCAATTAGAAGCAGATAAAACAAGTAATTTAGTGGATTGTGATTTTTTTACAACAAATATTTTTGAAGTCAAATCAAATCAAAAGAGAGATTATAGCAATTTAGATTCGTTTGTCATATTTATGTGTGTTGAAGGTACTACTAAAGTAAGTATAGGTAATAAAACCGAAATTGTAGCTATGGGTGAAACCATTTTAATACCAGCAAATACTGATGCTGTAACGTTTAATTCAGAAGGATCAAAACTCCTCGAAGTCTTTATATAAACGAGTTTGTGCTATAGTTGTAAAAGGCTTTCTGAAAAAAGGAGAAAAAGTCTTAATTAATTTTACATTTGCATAATAATTATACTTTATTATGTCATTAGAAAGAGAACTACAAAAGCGCAGTGGCTCCAAATGTGAGCTTTGCGGCAACGAAGAAAAATTATCGGAATATACAGTTTCGGATATTAAAGAAAACGGATTAAAAACAGTTCTATATGCATGCAATGTGTGTACAGAGCAAATGAACGATTCAGATGCTATTGACGCCAATCATTGGAGATGTCTTAACGATAGTATGTGGAGTGAGCACGATGCCGTAAAAATTATGGCTTGGAGAATGCTAAACAGAATAAAAGCAGACTGGACACAAGATTTGTTAGGTATGATGTATATGGAAGAAGACATCTTAGAATTAGCAAAAGCTTCTGGAGATGGTGAAGATGAAGAGAATAAATTAATTCATAGAGATGTTAATGGTGTTATCTTAGAACATGGAGACTCTGTAGTTTTAATAAAAGACTTAAAGGTTAAAGGTTCTAGCATGGTAGCTAAACAAGGTACAGCCGTTAGAAATATAAGACTCGATCATGAAAATGAAACCTATATTGAAGGTAGAGTAGATGGACAGCAAATTGTTATTATTACAGAATACGTTAAGAAAACTTAATCCGAATCTTTTTTGTTAAAAAAGTCAAAGCTTAACGGAATTAAACACACCATAAATAAGTACTGCCCAGTTACTAAACCATAAATTGTAATTCCGGCCAGTAGTACCATTAATATTACTTTGTACTTGTATTTCATGTGTTAGTTTTTATTTTTTATAACGTTATATCTTGTAAAAATAGAAATTTTGCGGTGTACTTATATAAAAATATACGGTTTCATAAGTGTGGTTTCTAAACTAGGAAATCTAAAAACGCATTTTGATATGCTTGATTATAACTGATTTATCCTTTATTTTTCCTACATTTTTGTTGTTAAAAAACGTGTAGTTGGTCGAAAAAATAGACAGACCTATTCGAATAATCTAGTCAAATTACCATTTATCGATTATATGGCTAGTGACCTAAGGATATGTTAGATATTGTGGTCATCCCTCTAAATAATAGCACAAGTTTTACTGATTAATAGCTCAAATTAGTATTAACAATTTAACATTATTTATTATGGATTTAGAAATTACAAACTACAATAACCGCTATCAAATAAAAGGAACTTTAAATAAGTTAAGTTTAAAAACTTTTAATGAGCATTTTGCTAACATTTTTGATAAGTTAGACGACGTGTTACTAGATATAGAGCGTGTAAAAGGTATAGATAGAGCTGGAGTTATGGCATTAGCTAAACTGCATAATGAATCTATTACTAAATCTAAACGATTATCTATTATAGGATTAGGATGTAAAGAATTATATCAGCATTTTAAATCTGAAGATCAACCACAACGATCAGAAGAAAATGACACAATGGCTAGTGCTATTGTAGCAGCTTAAGCCTATTTCTATTATACATTTAATAAAGTGTTTCCAATTCATTTATGGTGATAGATAAATGTTTCGGACACACTTTATTTTTTAATGTTCACTTGTATTTTTAGCAAGACATATCAGCTACAATTTTCCATTTCCCATTTATCTTTTTGAAGATAATAATGAATACTCCATTCGCATTACCAATTTTACGTTTTAGGTGATACTCACCCATTACCCAATAATTATCTCCTTCAATTTTTGAAATATCATTAATAACAAATTTTAGCGTACCACTTTCTGATTTTGTAGGATAAGCTTTTTTATAATTAGCTAATGTTTGCTCCCATCCTTTGGTGAGTCCATTACTTCCGTAGAATTTTAGTGAGTCACTTTTCCAATAGCCTTGCATAAAACCTTTCATATCGTGATTATTCCACGCGATTTCTTGGTCGTGCATTACTAAACGTATGCCTACCTCAGCAAGTTCGTTAGATTTACTTTTGTGCGTTGTTTCTGTGGTAACATCAGCCTTTATACTAATGCAGCTAAAACATGATAAGGCTATGGCAATGGCGGCAAAATATTTCATAAGAATTGGTTGTTATTTATCATCTAAAAATAAGAACAATTTAGAGAACACTATTTAAATTAATTTTCGCGGTTTGTTCAGGGAATAACTAAACACCCCTAAAGTCCCCTCTAGGGGACAATCCACTCAATATAAATTATTAGAAAATTACAATTTAAAAAATCAATGGATAGACGGTTTACGATGAAAGCAAAAATAGTCTAGGTTACAATTGTCCCCTTGAGGGGACTTTAGGGGTGTAACATTATAGTTTACAGGCTAAAAAAGATTGATTAAACCCTAACAAGTTTAAAGGCGTTTTATAAAATACCCTTTTGTTGTTTTAAAAACGCATCTGCTTGATTTTGCATGAGAATTCTTGCCTGCTTTCGCTTATAGTTCATCACCGCTTCTTCATCAGCAATCTCAGTGTAGACTTTATTGTTAATGTCGTTATCGGTTTTTAAAAGGAGTTTACGTTCAGCAACCTTTTGCATGGTCCACATTTTAATTGTTGTTTCTTGGTCTTGTAATCTATAATCAAATTCTCCTTTTGGTGCCAATAGTTTTGCAATGATTGGTGAGGTCTCAATAGCTAAAAACAAAAGAAAAATAAAAAAGGACGGTAGCCAAGGTAATTCACCCAAAGCGGTAATACGTGCCATAAGACCATCAAAATTATCAATAACAGGTTGTGTCTTTGTAATATTAGTGGTGTAATCTTCTTGAAGCATTGCTATTTGTGTTTCAATCGCTTCTATTTTTGTTTTATTATCGGATTTTAACTGTTGTAATTCGGCCAAACTAGCATCGTGTTTATCTCGTTTTTCTTTATAAACAGGCCCTTTTCCTAAACGTTTAGAGCCAGCGGTGCCTTCGGCTTCCAAAATGTAAGTATTGTATAACCCATTGACTTCTGCTTCTTTTAAATCTATTTGAGCGTTTAAGCCTAAAATCTCATTTTCAAGTTCTGCAATTTTAGGATTAAACTGTTTAGCGATTTGGTTTTGATTGGCTAGGGTTAAATCATTTTTTTGTTCTAAAAGCACTTGATTAATTTCTTTTTCAAAAATCTTTAATTCTAAAGGTTTTGAAATGACTACGGCAATAATAAGTGCTAATAAAATTCGAGGTGTAGCTTGAAGGATTTCGTCTAAAATATTGTCGCGTTTTTTAATAGTTGAAACAATATAACGGTCGAGATTAAAAATGAGTAACCCCCAAATTAATCCAAAAAATAGTGAAGCATAGAGATT
>Ga0193952_1001090_pt1 | contig 10619 bp, 9 predicted proteins | sample BB_3_MG_FD_140368 | JGI IMG/M metagenome (GOLD analysis project Ga0193952, IMG submission 140368) | Microbial mat bacterial communities from the Broadkill River, Lewes, Delaware, United States - BB_3_MG | ecosystem: Environmental > Aquatic > Freshwater > River > Microbial mats | place: USA... | reverse complement strand
TAACATCATACCAAATAGAGCAAATAAAAGGATTGAGAAGAACTCACCTTTAAAGTACTCTTTTGATCTGAAGTAGTTTTCACCAATTAATAGTGTTAATAATGTACCTAAAATAAGTAAGATGTTAAAGAAGTTTGAGAATGAGTCAAAAATTAAAACATCATTGAAAATATCATTGTACGGTCTAACTGCGTATGATTCCCCTAGAGGAATAAACGATAAAATTAAAGCAAGTACTAATAAAACAGACGAAACAGTGATGTATTGTTTCGTATTGAATTTTTCTTCGTACATACTCATAAACATTACACCAACAGCTGATAGTAAAATTAATGAAACTGGTAATATGTGTATTAATTCATTCATTTTGCTGCTCCAATATGTAAAATGTCATTTAAGTAGTGAGTTACAGTTGGCTCAAACTTATCAATGAAAATATCTGGGTAAATACCCATTAAGAATACAAGAATAACCCATGGAGCTAAACCAACAATCTCTTTGATTTTTAAATCTCTGAATTTAAGAGCTTCACCTTCTCTATCTTGTAAAATTGCTCTTTGGAACATCCATAACATATATGATGCACCGATGATAACTGTAAGAGCTGAAATATATCCTAGTGTATGGTTAAACTCATAAATACCAAAGATAATTAATAACTCTGATACGAAACCATTAGTTCCAGGAAGTCCTACGTTTGCAAATAACATAATTGCAAAAATAGTAGTAAAGATTGGAGACTGTTTTGCTAATCCACCTAAATCTTTAATTGTTTTATAACCTGTTTCATCATGGATAATACCAACAAGTAAGAATAGTGCACCAGTTGCAATTGCGTGAGCAATGATTAAATATAGAGCACCATTAATACCAAAGGCATTTAATGAGAAGATACCTGCTGCAATGAAACTTAAGTGTGATGCAGAAGAGTATGCGAACATTCTTTTAATATCATCTTGCATAAGTGCTGCAACACCAAAGTAAACAAGACCAAATAAACCAATAAATACAAACCATGATGAGAATTCAACATAAATCTCTGGGAAAATAGGAATTAAGAATCTAACGATTGCATAAACACCTAGTTTTGCCATGATTGATGATAATAAGAATACTGCACCAGTAGGAGCATTTTTATATGTTTCCATAATCCATGTATGTAATGGGAAAATTGGAATCTTAATAGCAAACGCAGAAAGGAATGCTAAAAATAACCAAATCTTTTCGTTATATGATAATGATGTAATTTGAGTTAAGCTGTCATATTGGAAAGACCAAGTTCCAAACTCAGCATGATATGTAACTCCTAAATAAAGCATTGCAACAAACATTAAAAGTGAACCAAGCATAGTATATACTGTTACTTTAATTGTTGTGAATACTTTATCCCCAAATCCATAAATACCAATCATTAAGAATACTGGTAATAACATAACTTCCCAGAAGAAGTAGAATAAAATTACATCTAACGCTAAAAGTGAACCAGTTACACCTGCTTGTACTAATAGCATATTAATCCAGTAACCTTTAGTTCTACCTTCCCATAATAAAAGATATGCTGTAGGAATTAAAATAGCAATCATCATTAAAATAGTTAAAGAGAAACCATCAACACCAATGTAGTAGTTAATACCATAAGAAGCAATCCATGGAACATTTGTAACGAACTGCATACCTGCACTTGGTTCAAACTCAATATAAAGTTTTAATACAAGTGCTAAGATAACTGTTGTTGTTAAAAATGCAATGTTTCTAACTGTTTCTACATGCTTAGTAGTAATCATTAAACCAAATGCTACTACTGCTGGTAAAAATATAATAAACGATAAAATATCTGCACTCATATTACAATCCTAAAGAAATATATAAATAGATAAACACAGCACTCATACCTACAAGCATGAACGCAGCATAAAATCTTACATTAGCATTTTGAATAGTTGCAACTTTTTTACCAAACTGAACAAATTGTTCACAAGTTGACATGATAAATCCATCAATGATTTTAGAATCTAAGATTTTATCAATGAAAGATGATATTTTTTTAGAGAATTGAACAAATACTAAATCGTAGAACTCATCTACATAGAATTTATTAGCAATAATACCTTTTTCATCTTCTGGTTTGTAAACATCAAAGTTTGCGTATTTTTTGTATGCAACAAAAATACCTGTCGCTGCTACTAAAATAGATGCAGCCATTAATATGTACTCAGTTGTGTGAGACATATGAATTTTTATAGAGTTAGTTTGTGCTAACCAAGTATCAACTAAATGTGAACCACCAAAGATAGCTGGGAAGTTTAAGAACCCTGCAAATACTGCTCCAACTGCTAGAACTAGTAGAGGGAAAGTAATTGTTTTTGATGTGTAAACATATGGTACAGTCTCTTTATTTGGTGCAACAAATACAATAAAATAAAGTCTAAACATATAGAATGCTGTTAAGAATGCAGTAAACATTCCAATTCCCCAAATTAAGTATTCACCCTCTTGGAAAGCTGCAGCTAAAATTGCATCTTTAGAGAAGAAACCTGAAAATGGTGGGATACCAGCAATTGCAATAACACCAATTAAGAATGTAAACTTAATAATTGGAAGTTGTGCTCTATGTTGTGCAATTTTAAAGATATTTTGTTCATGGTGTAATGCAATAATAATACCACCAGCACCCATGAATAACATTGCTTTAAAGAATGCATGTGTAAATACGTGGAATAGTCCTGAACTATAGAAACCTAAACCAACTGCAATAAACATATATCCTAATTGAGACATAGTTGAGTATGCAAGAATCTTTTTAATATCTTGTTGTCTTGTTGCAATAACTGCTGCAAGTAATGCAGAGAATGCACCAATATAAGCAATAAAGATACCAATCTCTTCAACTCCTGCATATAAGAAGTGGAATCTTGCAACCATATATACACCAGCTGTTACCATTGTAGCTGCGTGAATAAGTGCTGAAATTGGTGTTGGTCCTGCCATTGCATCTGGAAGCCAAACATATAATGGAACCTGCGCTGATTTACCCATAGCACCAACAAATAGTAAGAAACCAGATAATGCTAATAATTCAGGTGAAGCATTTACAATGTTAGCTTCAAGTGATGAAAAGCTTAAATCAACTTGTCCAAGTGCAAAGAATAAAGTAACGATACCTAGTAAGAATCCAAAGTCACCAACTCTATTTGCAATAAACGCTTTGTTACCTGCAATAACATTTTCTTTATCACCATAGTAGAATGCAATTAGTAAGTATGAACAAACTCCAACACCTTCCCATCCAATGAAAAGAATAACTGGGTTATCTGCAAGTACTAAGATTAACATCGATGCTAAGAAAAGGTTGAAATAAGCAAAGAATTTACCAAAACCTTTATCTCCTGTCATATAACCAATTGCATAGATGTGAATTAACCATCCAACAAAAGTTACAAACATTGACATAAAGATAGCTAGGTTATCACCTAGGAATGCCATAGTAATATTTAAGTCACCAATATTTACCCAAGTAAATAGTTCTTGCTTAAATGTTACACCACCATCTACCATATCTAAGAATAGACTTAGTGTAATTAAAAATGCAATTAGTGGAGTACCTGTACCAATAATTGAAAATAGTGTTTCAGATACTGGTTTTCTTTTTACATGGTAAAAATATAATCCACCATTTAAGATTGCACCAACTAATGGAGCAATAATAATCCAAACTAACAGTGAAGTATCCATCATGACTTCTCTCCTTGTGTTAGTGTTGTAAAGATATCAGTATCTAGAGACTTCTTAGTTCTAAATAATAAAATGATTACAGATAAGAAAATTGCTGCTTCAGCTGCTGCAATTGAGATAACCATAACTGTAATAATTTGTGGGTCCATATTAAAATGATATCTTGCAAATGTTATAAGGAATAGTGCAATTCCATTTAACATAAGTTCTATTGACATATATATAACAAAGATATTTCTTCTAGCAATTACACCTATAACACCAATAGAAAAAAGAATCATAGAGACAAAAGCATAAGATGTTAAACTAATCATGCATTCTCCTTATTCGATTTTTTTCTTTTTGCTAAAACAATTGAACCAACAAGCGCAACTAATAGAAGAATTGAAATCAATTCGAATGCTAAAATCCAATCATTATATAAAAGTTGTCCAATTGGTTTAATATCACCAAAAGTACTATCTGCAACAATATTCATATCAGCTTCTGGAAGCTTTGATACTGCTTTTAAAATAACTACATTAAAAGGAATCATTATTGCTGCACCAATTCCAATTAAAAGATACTTCTTAGGCTCTTTTGGAAGATGTTCATCTTTAATGTTAAGAAACATAAGTAAGAATAGAATCAGTGTCATAATTGCACCAGCATAAACAATAATTTGTACCATAAATAGGAATGTTGCATTTAATAGTGCAAACAGACCAGCTACAGCTAAAATAGAAATTAATAGTCCAAGTGCTGAGTACATTGGTTTTCTATAAACTAGCATCATTACTGCACCAAGTACAGCAAAAATACTAAGTGCTACAAATATTAAATCACTCATCATCAAAATCCTTTGATCTTTCATTGCTCATTAGGTACTCTTTATCAACAACGAAATCTTCTCTTTTATCACCTGTAAAACTAAAGATTCCAGTATCCATTCTAATAGCATCACAAGGACAAGCTTCTACACAATATCCACAGTATACACACTCAAGAAGGTCAATTTTGAACTCTTTTGGTCTTTTTTCTGCAACGCCATCAAATCTCTCTTCTGCATCAATAAAAATACATTGAGCAGGACAAGCAGTAGCACACATATAACAAGCAACGCACTTCTCACTTTCATCAGCCCATTTCGTTAGCCTATGAACTCCTCTGTATCTATCAGTGATATCATCAGGTTGAACTTCAGGGTACTGCATTGTTTTAAGATTTGATACATCGCTCAAATTTTCTTTAAAGTGTCTAAAAGTAGTCTTCATACCACCCACAATAGCTGGGATATATAATCTATCTTTTAGAGACTTTCCGTGTCTTTCTACAATTTTAATTCCCATATTAACTTCCTGTCACAACAATAAATGTTGCTGTAATTACAATATTTAATATCGCTAATGGAATAAGAACTTTCCATCCTAACATTTGTAATTGGTCATATCTAAATCTTAATAGAGTCCATCTAATCCAGATGAATACTAAGTTCATAAGTAAGAATTTAACTACAAATGTACCAATTTGGATAACAGCAGTTGCAATATTTACACCATTTTCACCAAGTCCTGTAACTAAGAACATAATTAAAACAGCAGAGATAACAATTGCAATTAACCAGAATCCTCTAATTAAAATATTCTTTTCTCTATGTCTCTTATCATTAGCATCTAACCAATCATAGTTTTTGTTCATCCATTTAGCAAAAAGGTATGCTTTGATTGGTAATAAAATAACGATAGCTAAAATTACATAGTTGATGTTATTTTGAATTGTTGCTGTATCCATCCATGGAATATGATATCCACCTAGGAATAAAGTAACAATAATTGCAGATGAAGCAGACATTGCAGCATATTCACCAACTTGGAAAAGACCAAATCTCATAGCAGAGTACTCAGTATGATAACCAGCAACAATCTCAGACTCACCTTCAGCGATATCAAAAGGTGTTCTATTTGTTTCAGCAAATGCAGTAACAATAAAGATTAAAGCTGCAAGTGGTTGCATAAAGATACCCCATGCTGGAATAACACCAAAGATTGTTCCACCTTGAGCTTGTACCATATCATTTAAGTTAATTGAACCATATGTTAATAAAACAGAAATAATAGATAATCCCATTGCTGCTTCATAAGAAATAACTTGTGCAGAAGCTCTAATACCACCTAATAAACCATATTTGTTTTGAGATGAATATCCACCTAAGATAATACCAAATACAGATAAACCAGCAAATGCTAAGAACCACATAATTCCAAGTTGAGTTGGAATAGCTTGCATCATAAAACTTTCACCATCAATAACTAAGTTATCAGCAAAAGGAATAACTGCCATTGTTAAAAATGAACAGATAAATACAAGAGCTGGTGCAATTGTATAAAGGAACTTTTCTTTAATATGTGAAGGAGTAAAGTCCTCTTTAAATACAAGTTTTAGCATATCTGCGATTGCCTGAATTAGACCACCAAGTCTAATTCCACCAATATCACATCTGTTTGGTCCTGTTCTATCTTGAATAAAACCAGCAACTCTTCTTTCCCACCAAACCATAATTGGAGTTGTTCCAACTGAAAGAATTTTAGCAAGAAGAATGTTTACTATAATAATTACTATTGCAGCTGTACTCATAGGCTACCTTTTTCAACCATAGATTTAATATGTTCAATAATTGAAGATACTGATTCCATTGGGTTGTCTTTTTTAAGTTTAGAAATAACTTTTTGTTTTTTACCTTCAAAGTTAATGTAAGTACCACTTTTTTCATAGAATGATGAAATAGGAATAGCAACTTCAGATTTTGAAATTGTTAAACAGTTGTGTGAGAAACAACTAATTACAGTTTTACCTTCTAATAACTCTAAGTTTTGATCGAAGTAATTGTTGTTTAATACAATTACTGTTTTAGCTTTTGCAATTTTATTTTTGAAGTCTTCTTCTGTTTCATTAATATTTAACTCTTTAAAAGATGCTCTGTTTGGACTTCTATCACTTTTTCTTAAGTAATCATCACCAAATGATTCATCAATATACTGTGGTGAATAACCAGTAATTTCACCTTTTACAGCTTGTGCTAACTTAATAGTATTTTGCATCTCTTCTAATGAAAGTGATGGATCTAATACAAAAAGAATATCTTTTTTCTCTGTTAAAGTTTTATATACTTTAGTAATTGTATTACTAAATTCTGTTTCTGTTGAGTCTACTAATGGAGTAGTAAATCTGTTTTCTTCTTCATTTTTATATGAAAGTCTACCTTCATCACAAATGAACCAACCATTTACGTCTCTGTTTACTCTTGGTCTAAATCTAAAGATTTGGTCATCTTTATATTTTTCTTTTCTATGGTCAACGTGAATATTACAACCCATTGAACAACCATTACAAATAGCATCAAAAGATTCCATAAACCAAACTCTTTGTTTAAATCTAAAGTCTTTAGATGTAAGTGCACCAACAGGACAAATATCTACAACATTCATTGCATATGGATTGCTAAGTGGTTTTCCTGGGAATGTACCAATTACAGAGTGGTCTGCTCTAGAAATAACACCAAGCTCATTTGTACCTGTGATTTCTGAACAGAATCTTACACATCTTGTACAAAGAACACATCTTTCTTGGTCTAACATTACGTTAGCACCTAGATCTACTCTTTTTCTTGCTGTTACTTTTTGATTTACATTTACTCTTGATTCATAGAAACCAGATTCCATGTAATAATCTTGCAGTTTACATTCACCTGCTTGGTCACATGTAGGGCAGTCAATTGGGTGATTGATAAGTTCAAGTTCTAGAATATCTCTTCTTACTTTTTCAATATTCTCACCTTTTGTTCTTACAATCATACCTTCTTTAACTGGAGTATCACACGCAATTTGAGGTCTTTTTTGACCTTCAATTTCTACCATACACATTCTACAGTTACCATCTTTACCTAGGGCTTGATGGTAACAAAAATGAGGAATATGGATCTCTCGGTCTAAAAGAGTGTCTATTAAAAGACTCCCTTTTTCTGCCTCAATCTCATCCCCATTTACTGAAAATTTAACTAATTCACTCATAGTGCGTCATCTCCTTTTTTAGACACTTCTTACTTACCTGTATATAGCTGTCTTGGTCTAGCAATTTTAGCTGTTGGATCTTGCTTTAATTCAGACCATTGAGAAATCCATCCTGGAATTCTTCCGATAACAAAAATAGGAGTAAACATCTCTACAGGAATTTTAAGCGCTGTTAAAATAACACCTGAGTAGAAGTCAATGTTTGGATATAATCCTCTATCTTTGAAGTAATCATCATTTAATGCTGCTTCTTCAACTGCTGCAGCTACATCTAATAATTTAGAGTCTAAGTTTAACTCTACTCTTAATTGATCTTGTAGCCCTTTTAATGTTTCAGCTCTTGGGTCTCTGTTTTTATAAACTCTGTGTCCGAATCCCATTAATCTGAATGGGTCATTTCTATCTTTTGCTTTTGCAATATAAGTTGGTACATTTTTAACATCACCAATTAATCTTAATTGATCCATAACTTTTTCATTTGCACCACCGTGTGCAGAACCCCATAATGCAGAGATACCAGAAGCGATAGCAACATAAGGGTGAGCTTCAGTTGAACCAACGTTTCTAACTGTTGTAGTTGAAGCATTTTGTTCGTGGTCAGCGTGTAGAGTTAAGATAGCATCTAATGCATCTACTTCAACTTGCTTGATTTCATCATTTTTACCATCACCTAAGTATTTCATACTTCCACCTGGATAAGCTCTTAACATATATAAGAAGTTTTCAGTAAAGTATTTATTTACATCTGGATAAATTAGTGGAGTACCAATTGAGTTTCTATAAGCCATAGCTGCAATAGTAGGCATTTTAGCTAGGATTCTTCTTCTCATAGTTTTGAATTGTTCTTCATCTTCTAAGTGTAAGTGGTCTTTATAAAATGCTGATAATGCCATAGTTGCAGCACCCATAGTTGCCATTGGGTGAGCTCCGTCTGGTAATGCATCAAATAATCTAATAATACCTTCATTTAAGAAAGATCTATGTCTGATTTCTAAATCAAAATCTTTTGACTCTTCTTCATTTGGAAGTCTTCCCATCATAAGAAGGTGACATACATCTAGGTAAGATTTTTTACCAGCAAGTTCTTGAATAGGGTACCCTCTATATCTTAACTCAGAGTTTTCACCATCAATGAATGTGATTTTTGATTCACAAGATGCAGTTGAAGTATATCCTGGGTCATAAGTGAACATTCCAGAATCTTTATAAAAAGATCTAATATCTAATACATCTGGTCCTCTTGTACCACTTAAAACATCATACTCATAAGATTTACCATTTCTGTTATCCGTTAGTGTAAAAGTATTCTTTGCCATCTTTCATATCTCCTTGTATTTTAGCTTTTAAAGTATTCAACGAATTCGTGTCTATATTTTTCAACAATGCTTTGGATAATATCTTTAACTGCAGGTGCAAATACACAAATAGTTTTTCCATTCATTGTTCCACAAACATCAATAATAGTATCAAGATCTGCATCTGAACCATTACCTTCTAAAATCTTCTTAATAGTTTTATCAATCCAACCAGTTCCCTCTCTACAAGGAGTACATTGTCCACAAGACTCGTGGTGATAGAACTCAATTAAGTTTTTTGCAACTTCAACCATTGATGTACCTTCTGGAATAATCATCATTCCACCAGTACCAAGTGTTGAACCAATGTCCCACATAGATTCATAATCTAAATATGCTTTTTCTACTTCTTCAGCAGTTAAAATTGGACATGAAGCACCACCTGGGATTAAAGCTTTTAATTTTAATCCATCTCTCATACCACCACCGATGTCATTAATTACATCGATCATCTTTTCACCATATTGAAGTTCGTAAACTCCAGGGTTTTTAACAGGACCACTCATAGCAAATAGCATTGTTCCTGGTGCTCTTTCTGTTCCCCATTTTGTATATGATTCATAACCATTTAATACAATATTTGGAACAGATGAAATTGTCTCAACATTGTTTACTGTTGCAGGCATTCCATAGAACCACTCACACTCTTTACCATGTGGTTTAAGTCTTGGGTGTCCTCTTTTACCTTCAATTGATTCAATTAAAGCAGACTTTTCACCACAAATATAAGCTCCACCACCTCTGTGAACAGTAATGTCGATTCTATAATCGTATTTGTTCATTACTTTTTCACCAATGATTCCAGCTTCATATGCTTCTTCAATTGCTGCATTTAATCTATCGATGAACCATTTATATTCACCTCTGATATAAATATATGCATCATGTGCACCAATTGCGTATGATGAACAAATAATTCCCTCAATTAATAAATGTGGGTCATATTGGAAAATTTGTCTATCTTTAAATGTTCCAGGCTCTGATTCATCACCATTAACGATTAAATATCTTGGTCTATCATCAATAGGTGGCATAAGTTTCCATTTAGGACCACAAGCGGCACCACCACCACCTTTTCCTCTTAATCCTGATTTACAAACTTCTTCTGTAATCTCATCTGGTTCCATAGAAAATGCTTTGTCAATTGACTCATATCTTCCATTTTTTAAAGCTACTTCAAGTTTATGAGAATCTGGAATGTCAAAGTTTTTACTAACAATTTTTACTAATTCAACTGCCATTACTTACACTCCTCAATAATCTTCTTAAGTTTGTCAACAGACATGTTTTCGTGGTACTGATTATTTAATGCAATAATTGGTGCACCACCACAAGCTCCTTGACATTCAACTTCAGAGAAGTGGAATTTACCATCTTCACTAGTTTCACCTGGACCAATACCTAAAGTGTCTTTTACAAACTTTTTAAGTTCAGGTGCACCCATTACCATACAAGATAGAGTTTTACATAACTCAATATGATATGT
>Ga0193952_1001089_pt1 | contig 10622 bp, 7 predicted proteins | sample BB_3_MG_FD_140368 | JGI IMG/M metagenome (GOLD analysis project Ga0193952, IMG submission 140368) | Microbial mat bacterial communities from the Broadkill River, Lewes, Delaware, United States - BB_3_MG | ecosystem: Environmental > Aquatic > Freshwater > River > Microbial mats | place: USA... | reverse complement strand
TCCTCTATCTCAGTGATTCTGTTGCTCAATTGACGGAATCCAGCATCAGCTTTGAGGTCAGGGTAGCGTTCAACAACCATGAATAGAGACTTCAATGTGTCTGTCAGCATATTTTGGGCTTGAAGTTTTTGTTCATCACCACGGGCAGATTGAACCATCGAGCGCGCTTTGATGACCGCTTCCAGAGTCTTCTGTTCGTGCTGCATATAGCCTTCGCAGGTTTTGATCAACTTGGGTAATTCGTCATAACGTTGCTTGAGTAGAACGTCAATGTTACTCCAATCCTGATTTATATTATTCTTCAGTGCGACAAAACCGTTGTAGATGATGATGACGTAAAAAATCAGTCCTGCCAGAATTAATAGAATAATGCCGAGGGTTATCCATCCTGCCATAGTGTGCTCTCCTTATGCTTTCATATAGTTGACGAAAAAGTAAATTGCGCCTGCCGTTGCCAAAGCTGCGGCAATAAAGAGTGGGATACTGTAATAAAAATACCGTGAAGTCAGGTGGTCTTCCGAATGGGTTTCGGTAATGATCAGAGGATGTCCTTGTCTTTTTCCGATGACGATATGTTCTTCCTGCTTTTTACGTTCGGTCTTCTCCGCCAGAAGTTCTCTGGTAATCTGTCCGTCGACCGATGCACGTGCTGCGTCCCACTCACTGTCACTGATCTTGCCGTCTCCATCAGAGTCAAACTGTTGCAGCTTCTGCGGGTTACGCTTCAGTTCACGTAGCGCTGTGACTTTGCGCTCAGTCATCGTTGGTCCGTCATCTCGTTTGACAGCGGCATAACCAAGAACATAGATCAGAGTGCCATCGATAATTGTTTCTTCGACCCATTTATCATCACTGTCGTTGCCCATGCGTGCAAAGCCGACCTGTCCCGGGGTCCCTTCTTCTTTGCTCCCTGCACTGACACGACATCCTGCGGGATCGATTCCGACCCGTCCTGTGTTATCTTCGAGCAGGAAGGGGACATTGTCGCTACTGCTGACACTGCTGACTTTCCATTGATTATTCTTTTCACGGCGATATTTAGTCAAACGGTAATACACACAGGGAGTGTGGGTCATTGGTGATATCAGGGCGTACTTGCGCAACGCTTTGCCCTTCACTTCGACCATCCCCATAGCAACAGAGCGGACTCGACTTGTTGGGGTGTTTTCAATCTGCCGTTTCATCCGTAGAAAATAGAAGCCATACCAAAGCAGGAATCCTGCCGCAATCAACGGAATTGCTCCGGTGGCAAAAGCATTCGCAACTATTTTCCGCAAGATTGGACTATCAAAATTATCAAAAATAATAACCAGAAGCATGACAGAAATACTGCCAGCAGTTCCGAACCAGAAGCTCGGACGGGCCCAGGCTGATGTCTTTTTTGCCGGTGGTGGTGCAGGTAACCCAGGATCAGGGAGCACAGACGTTTTGATCGGCTCATTCGGATTTTCGCGATCTGCCGCATTGATCTCTTCTGCGATCTCTTTCCCTAATTGGTTCAGCTCACCCGCTTCTTCAGCTGCCATAAGTGTTGGGTTCATTGACATCATAGTTGCCGTGACGGTTGCAGCTATGCTATCCGTTTTGTCCACTTCTGAAGGAATGGGGCGCTTTTCTGTTTGTAGAAGGTCACACATCAACCAGCCATAACGCGTCAGGCTAATTAAGTTTTTACGTATCGTGTCTGGGTTGCCGGGATCATCGGTACGGAGAGTGCAACCGGGAAGGTTAACCAGTCCAAAATCGGTATGAAGATGGAATTCACCGGCATATTCACGCACCACTTCTAGGACTTTCGCGACATTTTGCTTGCTGCTTAGTGTGGCCTTTTCACCCAATCCCTTCGGATCAAACTTACCAGGGAATATTCTGACTGCATTATTGACTGAATTGTTATTATCGAGAATATAGAGATCGAGGATCGGTTGCCCTTGCAGAATGGTTTTAAAGACTTTTTCCTCTTCGATATGGCGAATGTCATCCCGACCGCGATAAGCGTGACTGGAGAGCAGTTGCTGGACACTTTTCTCCGCTAATGATCCCGATAGATCAGCAAAAACAGCAAGAACACGATCTTCTTTTGAGAGGATAACTTTTTTCTCAACACCGGCCAGGTGAATATCATGATCCGCAAGGTTGATAGACCTTAGCTTGAAAGGAGAAAATTCTGGCTTGCTTGGTTGTGCCAGCCAATGAGTATAGTCAGCATGCTGGAGCAGGTCTGATACTTTCTCTAATGATTCTGATCCCCCTTTAGCCAGTAAAGACAGACCGCGACCAACGAGCCTTTGCCGACATTGGTAGATGTCGAGCTTGTACTTGCCAGACAGCTCTTTCAGCAATTCCGGAAGAGATTCCGGTGCTTTCTGTTTCTGTTCAACGATAAGATATGTTGCCTGGGACATGTCACAACCTGAGAATGAGTAATAAGAGTTAATTTACCATAGCTAATGACGCATTTGAAGAACTTTTGTTTTGGGATATGCTGACTGGTTTTTATCTTTGGTTCGGGGGATATGCGTTTTCTATCTCTTCAGGTTTAGATATAGAGCGGTCCACTGAAGGGCGGCAGCAATCAGTGTCTGACCTTTTGCCTCATATCTTTAACTTTCCCGCGCTGCTTTTTTGAATCTAGTCGGCGGGTGACTGAGCCTTTACTCGGTTTTGTCTTCTTGCGTTTCTTAGGGACGATAAGAGCCGATTTAATCAGATCTTCGAGGGCTTTGATGGCGTTATTTTTGTTCATGTCCTGACTGCGGCTCTGTTGTGATTTGATAATCAGAATGCCTTCACTTGTGATTCTATGATCTGGCCGTTGCAACAGTCGTTGTTTGATCTGTTCCGGTAAGGATGAATTGGCAATATCAAAGCGTAAATGGATTCCCGTTGAGACTTTGTTGACATGCTGGCCACCTGCTCCTTGAGAGCGGACAGCGGAGATCTCAATTTCTGTTAAGGGGATGGTTATTGTCGATGAAATTCTAATGATATCCATGAATAAGTTCCAATTTTTTAGCAGAGCTGGAAAGTTATTGACATTGATAGCGATCAGTCATGCTCTCTACGGATGTATCGATCCAGAATGTTGAGCTAAATACTTCACACTATCTTTACAAGTCTAGCATGCTGGGCAGGCAAAAATGAAAAAATGCCCTGCAGAATGGCTTCTGCAGGGCTTGGATTCTTTGAATTATTGTTTAGTATTTCCCAAAATCATCATCATCAAGTTTGATGACCGGAGTGTTGGGATTTGCACCCCAATCAGCATCCGAAACCGTCTCTGAAGCTGGCTTGGCTTGAGCTACGGGTGGCTTTTGTTGTGGGACCGCTCGCGCAACCTGCCGAGGTGCACGTGTCGATTGCTGCGGTTGTTGCGCAGGTACGGCTGAGTGTTGTTTGACTGTCATCTGCGGTTGTGCCGTTTGACTGCTCAGCGTAAAACGTTGCAGCATCTGCTGAAGATCAGATGTCTGGCTGGAGAGTTCTTCGGCGATAGCGGCACTCTCCTCCGAGGTTGATGTTGTGCGCAGATTAACTTCATTCAGCTGGGTTAATCCTTCGTTAACCTGATTAATTCCTTCCGCCTGTTCCTTACTGGCTGCAGCAATTTCAGCAACAAGGTCTGACACTTTTGTCACATCATTTACAATATCTTTGAGTGACGTGGCTGTCTGATTGGCTATGCTCGCTCCGGCATTTGTTTTGTCAACTGAACCCTGAATAAGTGCGGTGGTTTCCTGCGCTGCTTTTGCGCTACGAGTTGCCAGATTGCGGACTTCTTCAGCAACGACAGCAAAGCCTTTGCCATGCTGTCCGGCTCTGGCGGCTTCGACGGCAGCATTCAAGGCCAACAGATTGGTCTGGAAAGCAATTTCATCAATAACCTTGATGATTTTACTGATATCCTGAGCAGATTCCTTAATCTCTTCCATCGCTGTGACCATCTCTTGCATTTGGCCATTACCCTTTTCCGCTGCCATTCTGGTTTCACCTGAAAGGCTGTTGGCTGCCGCAGCATTGTCTGCATTACTGGTGGTCTGCTCATTCATCTGGAGTAATGAAGACGAGATCTCTTCTAAGGCTGCAGCTTGTAGTGTTGCATCGTTAGCGAGGGATGAACTGGTTTCAGAAACTTGGTTCGATCCGGCTGAAATCTGATCACTTGCTTCCTGAACTGTACCCATCGCACTGGTCAATCCTTGGCAGGCTTTTTCGAGTGGATTGGATATCAGACCGGAAGCTCGAAAGCTAAAATCACCCTTCGCCAAGCGATTAAAGGCTTCAAGGACTTCATCCTGAAGGTTATCTGCAAATCGGTTCATGGCGTTCGCTAATCGTCCGATTTCATCCGTTCTCTCTGTGTCGATCCGGTGAGATAAGTTGCCCTGTTCGAGTCCTTCGATCATTTCTACCGACTGGCGGACTGGATTGACAACAGCTTTGGTTGTAAAGAAAGAGATGACGATTCCAAGTAGAATGAGCAGGGTTGTAAAAATAAGACTGCTCCACAAGATGGTTGAGCTGAGACTTGCATCGGCAGCGTTGAGTGAATGGATAATTTCAAAGGCTCCATGCATCTCTCCAACTTTCCAGTTTTCCATCTGTGCACTGGTTGGATCAAGGCCATTGCTATTGCCCCAGTACTCTGCTGAATTTGAGGGGTTAACATGGCAGAAAAGACAGGTTTCAGTCAGATAGACAGCGCGAAAATAATGGACTGAATTACTGTCTGGATCGATTTCATAATATTCCTGAAGACCATTCGTTTTCATATGGTTTAAAACACGGCCTTCGAGATTATTCGGTTTATTTTTGGGGTTACGTGGTTGGAATTTCGGAACCTTAAAGGTGTAGCCACCTTCTTCTGCTTTGCGCATCGCTGAATTCCAGGCCGAAACCACAGGAACGGCCGCTATGACTTTGCTTTGAGCTCCTTGATCAGCCCATCTCTTCAATCTGTCGATTGTAAACAGACCCTGTTTCCAGTTGTCTTCCATTTCCATGCGTGCAGATTCTACAGTGCGTGCCAAAATCCTTGATTTATCGACGACTGAATCGATCGCTTGGTCCTTTTCGTGGGTATAAAACCCAATAAAAAGGGCCAGTAGCAGCAGTGCCGGAAACAATACGCCTCCGGCTATCAATTTTGTTCTGAGTGAAAGTGATTTCACGGTTGCCCCCTTGTGACGGTAAAACTTTATTGGGATGATTGTGTTTGTTGGTCTTAATTTAAATAATATAATAAGCTCAAAAGAATAAAAATCAAGGGATTATTAGTGTTCCCAGGTGTTGCTATCCTTTTTATGGTTATTTCCATTATGGACATGATAATCTGCTGTTTGCCTAATGGAGTTGACATGTCTACAGAACAGAGCGAAAAGACACTTGAAAATTGGCAGGTCTATATGATTCTTTGCTCGGACCGCAGTATTTATACCGGTATTACGACAGACATTGCTCGGCGTTTTTCTCAGCACGCGACAGGGCGCGGGGCAAAGTATTTTCGCGGACGTACGCCGGATGTATTGGTCTATCTAGAAGGAGGGCATGATCGATCGACAGCCAGTCAGCGCGAAGCAATGATAAAGAAAATGTCTGTGAAAGCGAAGCAGCAACTGATTAATGCTCACCAGATTCCAGATGGTGCCTTATGAGTAGATTCACTATCTTTATCTTTCTGTTCCTATTGTTTCTACCGGTCTGTCATGTCGGTGCCGAGCAAAAGGCTTGGGTGGTGGGGCAAACTCTGGAATCAATGGCTTTTAACGATCAACATGGACAGAGACGGGTTATTGACGAATCGACCCGCATGGTTCTCTTCGCGGCGGATCGTGCCGCAGCAAAGCAGGTTCACGCTGCCATTGAAACGCAAGGTGCTGATTACCTGCTGAATCAGCAGGTGATTTATGTTGCTGATATCAGTCGTATGCCGTGGTTCATTGCTCGTATCTTTGCGATTCCGCGAATGCAGGATTACGACTATCCGATTGCTTTGGGGCGTAAAAGTGAAGATTGTGCCGAATTTCCCCGTCAAAAAGGGACGGTCAGCTTGATTTATCTCGATCAACAAAAACTGAAAAAAATTATATTTGCAGCAACTGCGGATATGATCCTTCCGCTGATTGAAAATTATCAATCACGTTAATTTCTCCGATGTTGTTACCGGCATGCTTGTTCATTAACCAGTGCGCCGAAACGATTATTGATTGTTCCTTATTGTTTTTTTATTCTGCTTCCTAAGTTTCTATAAAACGGTCGTTTTCCTCTAATCCATAGTTATGTGGAGGGCGGAGGTTGGGGATAATTTCGTGATCTATCGCTTTTCTCAATGGTTTCTCTGCTAAACTTTAAAAACCACCCTGCTCCCATGGGAGGTTTATATGGTTCCTTTTCAGGGAATATTTGTCCTCATCGTTTTTTTTATCTTGATGATTTCTGGCGGCTGTTCTGTCGCTGCCGTTTCTGAGTCAACGCCTGTTTATCTGTTTCCAGAGGCTCAGGTGCCGCAAGAAAAGGAAGAGGACGATCTTTATCAGATAATCACACAGGCTAAAGCAAATCCACGAGGTCCGTTTCAACGGATTCGCTGGTTCTGTAACGATGGTCATATTCTTGCGCCTAAACCTTATGCCTGTCGCGAACATGGTGGTGGTGTCCAGCATGGAGAGTGGACTGATGCCATCAAGCAGTTGCGACAGCAGAACTATCTGATTGCCAATCTTATTGCTGATCTCAAGCCGGAAAATTTTTTCAGCAAACCTGGCTGGAAAGATGAGTTGAAGCAGATTATTTTGGAACGCTTTCTGATGGAAGTCGACGACGGCTGGATTTTTCGTCAGGCTCGTTACTATCGGGGAGCAATCCAGGTCGAAGAAGAGCATGGTTACGGACGGTCCCTGCTGGTGGGGTTGTTGAAGCAGCCACTAACGTTGGAACGTGATTTTTGGCTTCTGCGGGAAGCAGCACGTTTTATTCCTCATGGTCTGGCTTCTGATGCCTTGACCTCTATGCGTGAGCAATCTCAAAATATTGCTGTGGATGATCCCGCATTTTCACGTCTGCGTAATAAACTTCATAGTCATCCGCACTCAGAAGATGTTTTGGCGATACGAACATATGCAGATTCCATTGCGATTGAGAAACGTTCTGCGTACATAGAGTTGGCCTCCTTGGTTGCCGAGGTTACTTCTCCTCCCACGAATCTTTTCAATAGGGCTGTTGCATTACAACTGATCAGTAAAAATGAAGCTGTAACGATACTTGATGATCACGCAGGTCTCGCTATGGTCGTTCAAGTGTTGGTCAAAATACGATCTGCTGTTGAGAATGTTCATCCCGAGCAGAAATTACGATTATTAGATTTAAGTCTACAGTTTGAAGCAGAACTTTATCGTCGACTTAATCTGTTAAGAGGAATTTTAGAAAAACAATCCCGTCGGCAGCGGTTGGAATTGATCACTGTTGCGGTTGATGGTTTGTACGGAACGGGAATGTTGTCCTCCCGTGAATGGCAAAGCATGAAAACCGCCGTGGACAGGTTGCTGATTCCTTCATTGTCCCTGGAAGTTTATCAACGTGAAATAGCCCATCTGGCTCGTATTAGTCGCTGGGGTGAAAACCGTCTACGTTACCATTTTGGTGACATGATCGACTGGATGTCTCCACTGGATCCGGCCTTTGCCGACTATATCCCAGAGCGTTTACGCGGAAGCCCACTGTTGTCGGTAACGCAGATGGTTGATCGCTTGCTGAGCGATAGCCAGCAGTTGGTTGGGATAGAACAGCAACTCTTCGGTCAGCCAGTTGTCGGGCTCGATGCTCTTAATCCAGGTGTGGCACGAGGGCGACTTGAAATTGTTTATGATCCCTTGACACACAACTATACCTCCGATGGTATCTACCTGCTCCCGGAGACGCTTGAAAGTCTGCCGCCAGTCGCTGGGATTCTGACCCGTGGCGAAGGTAATGCGCTGTCCCACATTCAATTATTAGCACGCAATCTGGGGATCCCAAATGTTGCAATCAGCGCTGAGCGGGCTGCTGATCTCAAAGACCATCATGGTGAAATTGTCATTCTCTCGGCCAGTTCCAGCGGCGCAGTCAGGGTTGAAGAAGATTCTTCTGCCTGGAGGCACTGGTTTAAACAACAGAAGCGGTCACAGTTTTTGATTGCTCCAGATCTCGATAAGCTCGATTTGCAGCAACGTAACATATTGTCTCTTGACCAGATAAACGCAGAGGACTCTGGTCGCATTGCTGGTCCTAAGGGGGCCAATCTTGGTGAATTGAGACAATCTTTTCCTGAATTGGTTCCAGATGCTCTTGTTATTCCATTCGGTCGATTTTATCAGGTCCTGACCCAAACCAAAGTTGGTGATGGGGATAGTTTATTTTCCTGGATGAAGAGCAATTACCGCCTGCTTGAAAGTCTGACAATAGAAACAGAAAGAGAACGGCAGACAAAAGAGTTTCTTCGTCGTTTGCGTGATCATATTTCAAAGTCACCATTACCACAGAGCTTTCTCTCTGAATTAAAAGCATCTTTGCAAAGTCAATTTGGAGCCGAGGCAAGATACGGAGTCTTTGTCCGCAGCGATACCAATGTTGAAGATCTGCCAGGATTCACCGGAGCGGGTTTGAATAAGACGGTTCCCCATGTGGTCGGTTTTGACAATATTGTTGCTGCTATTCGCAAAGTCTGGGCTTCCCCCTTTAGTCTTCGGGCTTACAATTGGCGTCAGGCTCATATGCGTCAGCCCGAACATGTGTACGCATCGGTCCTGTTGATGCTCAGTGTTCCGGCAGACAAATCGGGGGTACTGGTGACAACCGATCTGATCGGCGGTGATTCAACACAGATCCATGTCGCTGTGAATGAAGGGGTTGGAGGGGCAGTCAGTGGGCAGAGAGCAGAAGAGATCCTGATCGACAAACAGAATGGGCAGGTGCGATTGCTGGCGCAGACGAGTTCTGCAAAAAGGCGCATTTTACAGGCAAAGGGCGGGGTCAAAAAGGTCGCTGCACTGGCTCCACAGAACTTATTAAGTAGCGCAGAAATTAAGCAGATTAGACAGATGGCAGCCGATCTTCCTGCCCGGTTTTCAACCCTTTATGACAGCTCTGGTGCCTTGAAACCCGCAGATATTGAATTTGGCTTTCTCGATGGCAAATTTATTCTCTTTCAGATCCGTCCTTTGGTCGAAAGTCAACGTGTAAGAAAAGACCTGTTCCTTGCCGGATTGAACAACCTCAGTGTCACGACACTTCGTCAGACGGTTGATCTTGACCAGCCTCTTTCTGAGGTAAGTCGATGAAGTGGGGGGCAATTTTGCTCCTAAGTGGAGTTCTAGCATTTTCGGCTCAGGGCTACCCTCTTGATGCTGGCGAGCAAACAGGAATGGAGCGTTTGATAGGGTACCGTTTGATCCAGCAGGGCCAGTCCCCTGGCAAAAAATTGTTTCCCGGAGCTCTCTTATCCTGTTCGCAGGTTAAGCTGCGTTTGACTGGTTATCAACAGTTAGAGCTGAATAACGTTGACTCTGTGTTAACGGATGAAATTCTGGCGTTTCTGGGGGAAGAGAAAGATCTGTACAGTTTTTCAATCCTTGATGTCAGTCTCCCAGACCGGCCGTCTTTTGCCGAACACCAGGGTGTTCTCAACTTCAACCCGGGCAGCCTTGGTAAGCTACTGATCGCCGTAGCATTGTTTCAGGCTCTGGCGGATCGCTATCCCGATAATATTGATGCCAGGCAACAGATTTTACAACAACGGAGGATCATTGCTGATCAATTCATTCACAGTGATTACCATAAGGTTCCATTTTGGGATGGAGACCAGAAGCGTATGGATTACCGTCCTATCCAAATTGGTGATGCTGGCAATCTCTATACCTGGCTCGATTGGATGTTTTCACCTAGTTCCAATGCGGCAGCAGCAATTGTTCTACGTGAGTATCTGTTGCTGGTTCATTTTCAGCAGGATTATCCTGTTGAGCAGGCAATTGCGGATGAATTCATTCAAAATACGAGCAGAAGCAAACTGATGAAGCTGTTGATCAAGAGCCTGCATGAACCGATGCGCCGCAATGGTTTTGACCCTGATCAACTGCGACAGGGGGGCTTTTTCACCAGGCGAGGGAAACAATTGATCCCCGGAGGAAGCAGTAGAGGGAATACACGCAGTTTCTTGACTCTGTTGTTACGTATAGAGCAGGGACGGTTGATCGATCCGTTTTCAAGTCTAGAGATAAAACGTCTGCTTTATATGACTGAAAAACGTATCCGCTATGCCTCTCATCCGGCCCTGAAACATGCAGCAGTCTATTTCAAATCGGGATCGCTTTACAGTTGCCAGCCGGAAGAAGGTTTCAGTTGTAAAAAATATATGGGGAATAAAAAGAATCTACTTAATTCTGTCGCGATTGTTGAAGAAGGAGAGGGCGATTCACGTTTGCACTATATGGTCGTGGTGACGTCGAATGTCTTACGAGTGAACTCAGCAGTTGCTCATCAGACTCTGGCAATGCGGATTCATCGCCTGTTACAGGCCAAACATCGGAAGAGACTTAGGTTGCAGGACTCTGAAGGATGAGATTGTCCAGACTGACGATCAGCTGTTTGAG
>Ga0193952_1001088_pt1 | contig 10633 bp, 12 predicted proteins | sample BB_3_MG_FD_140368 | JGI IMG/M metagenome (GOLD analysis project Ga0193952, IMG submission 140368) | Microbial mat bacterial communities from the Broadkill River, Lewes, Delaware, United States - BB_3_MG | ecosystem: Environmental > Aquatic > Freshwater > River > Microbial mats | place: USA... | reverse complement strand
TTGTGTTAGCGAGAGTGATTTAACTATTCGTGGCAAGTGGAAAACAATTGAATTAATGAAATACGATGATGGTGATGTAGAATTAGAAATGGAAGATGGAAGCGAACGAATAACTTACATTTTTGATAAAGAACAAATAGACTTCTTAGTTAAATGGTTGTCTCATTCTCGCTAACGTTATTATAAGAATAGTAGCAGATTTGAAACACTAACTTTGAAATAATTACAAACTTAAATATAATGGTAGCAGCTAACAAGACCCTATAACCTGCTATTATTTTTATAAATTGTTATAGGGCGTTATTTATCATGAATAATAAATTTGCAAAAGAACTTTCTCATAAAATTACAAATGTTGAAATAGCTGATATGTTAGAGAAAGCAAAAACGGGCATAAAAGATTGGACGAAGGCAAGTAGAGCCAACAAAGGATTAAGCCGTGGAGTGCATTGGAATATGTTTTGCAAGGACTTTAAGGTTGAGAATGAATGCAGTCATATTTTAAAATACAGAATGATACAAGAGTATGGAGAGTTTTTGCCGAACGGATTACAACCACCGAAGAAGCCAAGGAAGCAACATAAACCACCTACACATTTTGACCCTATCTTTTAATGCCCTATAACTAGGTGATATACCTAATATTGGGTATATCACCCCTATTTTGGTAGATATACCATACAAAATAAACAAGGCCGCATCATAGCGGACTTTATTATGTTCTCTTTTCGAGGATAACAATTTAATTATGGTTATTTTTTCTTGCCAAATATTCTAAATCTACGCTTCTTTTTTGTCTGTGAGTTATCATTTGAAACATCTGTATGACTTTCTGTTGATACCTCGTTATTATCACCCTTGTTTTTTATCTTTCCTATCTTATTATTTACCACCGTTTCAGGCTTATCAATAAACTTCTCATAAAGGAATATTGAACCAATAGAAACTAATAAAGTCCATATTGCCGCACCTAATTGTTTTAGCCAATTCATTCCGAAAAGAAGTTAGTTAGAAATTTACCTATAACACCAAATAATAAGCCTGATAAAGCTAACCATTGTTGATCTGCTAATATTCCATATCCACTAATAAAAGAACTAATTGCTAGGCAAGAATCGCCCACTTTACGCCATTTCTTAGGCGTTGGTTTCATATAAGTCATAGTACGTATTTTTTGTAGTTGTGAATAAACTCTTCAGTTGTCCCAGCTCCTAAGTAAGTATTATAATGATCTTTCCAGTAGTTAGCGTATCCGCTTAGATCGGTAGGTAGTGGCTTTGGTACTCTTAAATAATGTATCCTGGTCATGCAGATAGCTAGTTTTAAATTCCAAACTAAATGATCTGGATCAAGTTTTCCACATACTTTTTTTAGTTTAGCATATAATTCAGGCTTATATTCAAGATAATTCAAACAAATATCCCAATATGTATTAGGCTCCATTTGAAATATACCCAAAGCTGGACCAGATTTCAATTGCCTTAAATAAGTTCCTAAGTGGCTTTCCTGTGCAGCAGTTCCCATTAATAGATTTACCGCATCTTCTGAATACAAATCAATCTCATTAAGTGTGTCAGATATCAATTCGCGTAGTTGATCTTTGTATATGCTCATGGTAAATAATGTTTAATTATACTAAAAACAAAAACAGCGACACTCCCCGCTATACTTCCATAAATAGTAGCCTTTGTTTTTAAAACGGTTACCTCTTTAGTTAAAAATGATATTTCACCCCTTATAGTCTTTATATCTCCCTTTATTTCCTTTAACTGGTCTAGTATCATATCCTCAATTGTTGCCATACTTTCAAGCCTTTCTTTAAGTTTATTTATTCGCTCCTCGATCTTTACCACATCTTTGTAGTAAATGAAAAATATTGTGAATCCTATTATTAATGATGCGAGGTAAGCCAAAACCATTCTTTAAACCGTGTACTATGTAGCTCAAAGTTAAAGAAATAATTATTAATATAAATTCAGATAGCCAAAATTGATTAATTTTTATTATTATTTCTTTATCTATTAATATAGCATACTGCTCCATCATTAGGGCAAATGCGTTATAAACAATTAATGTAAAGCAAAGGTATTTGCTTTCTCTTGTAGTCATTAAATAATATAAAAGAATAGCAGGCAGTAGTCCAAAATGGAAAAGTCTGTAGTTAGTCCAGAAAATCGATCTTCTGACTTCGCCATCAAATCCCAAGTGTGCACATTCTGCTAGTATTTGAACTAGCAGAATTATTGCAACAAATAAAAATTCTTTATTTCTAAATAATTTAATCATCATCATCTTCTTCATCATCTCCACCGCTTCCTGGTGGTAAGTCTGGATCATGCGGAAACTTTCTGCCTTTCACTAAAATCATCTTCTATTATTTAAGTTAATATTAATTTGCTTTTAAAGATAGTTAAATTTATTATAATCCTTTCCAATCATTCGGGATAGCTGCGTAATTTGATAAGGCTGTTTGATTTCTAAATGCGTCCACACTGGCTGCGATTAATGCATAGTTCCAAATATCTTGAACCGTTCCGGTTGCGCTATCTGCCACATCACTAACATCCATAAAATCATTAAAGGTTGTTACTATACCTAATGCCGTTAAATTAAACATATTACCGATAACCATGTTCTTAACACCGATAAAAGTTAAAGAGTAATTTGTTATAAGAACATTATTTATAAAGTAGTTATTTGGGATGGTCTTACCATCGCACGCCGTATTATTACGACACATACTGCCTACTGTTGTTAAATTAACCAATGGGTCAAGTAATCCGGCAACAAGTGGGTTACTTTGTGCTGAGCGCCATGTCTCAACTAAACTTTCTATCAGTGGATTATTTGCGAATAGATTTGCAGGAACATCCCCATTTAGATTTGACGTATGAAAACACCTATTCATAAATTTAAGACCCGTTAAAGTATCAAGAAGCCCAGCCGGAATAGACCCCGTAAAACCGGACAGATAGAAAGTTTCTGCTAGTGTTTCTAGGTTTGCCCCTAAATCTGACAATAAATTAGAAGGTAGCGCCTGAGTTAATGACGATGTTCCCCTAAATGCCCTTAGCATTGTGGTCACTTCTTCACATCCTGTTATTGGTGCATTTGGTATAGATGATAAGTTTGTGCAATTATATGCAAATCCTGATAATGTTTTTTGCTTCACATTACCCCACTGAGCTAATGACGTCCATTTGTCTTTATCTCCCAAAGCATTAAAAGACCACGCGGTCATGGTTCCTTCAATAGTTACAGTTTTTACACCCCCGGACGCGAATGTTTTTTGAAGCGTCCCGAATAAATCAGAGCCTTGACCGTGGACAAATGTTCTTGTACCGTCACCCCATCTTAACACCATGTCGTACTCTCCAGCGGTTGCTGAATTAACAAACGGAAACTGGAAAGTTGGGTTTCCATCTCCTAAAGTAGTATCGATATTTGCTATAAATGGAGGGAACGACTCACCTAGACTATAATCATATATGATAGTATCATAATCAATAGTCTCAGAAACTTGATCGATTGTTAATGTGTTATAACGTCCATTTTCATAATAAATCAAAGCGCCCATTGTTAACCCTAAGCTATTAGCGTGAGCTGTTGTATTTTCTTCTATTACTTCTCTATGCTCATGACCGCAAATGAAAGTGACGTTTAAATCCGGCCTTGTAGCTTTAACTGTATCAATACGACTATATATATCTGCTGCTTGTGTTTGGTTAAATTCTACTAGATGCGGTCCAACATGCATGCCTATTATTACATTGTTCTCGGTAGTATTCTCTAATGTTGTCTGTATCCATGCTGGAGCTGTTGAGTGTATATGTCTATCTGTGTAGCTATTAGAATGCGTGTCCCCTGAGTCAAAAGTAGAATCAAGCAATATCATTCTCGTATTACTACCTAATGCAAATGTTTGATTAAATTGGCTTCCTGCTACAATCGGCCTACTATCATAACCAATAGTTGTTAATAGCTGAGCAAATGTCAAATCGTCCAAATCGTGATTACCAGGGACTATTTCTTTTTTTATTCCAGAATTAATAGCACCCCATATTTGATTCCATCTAGTGAAGTCATTAGGGCTATCACACATATCACCAAGACATAAAGCTAAATCAGGTTGATTTGTGTTTACATCGGTAACATATTTTTCAAGCTCTTCAAAAGCTGAATAAAAATATCTATTCAAACTTTCATTAATCGCCCCTGGTGCTTCTGGATCATCTTCAACTCCATTCTTTAAGTGAATATCAGTGACTATCATCAACGATTTAGATGCCAAATCCTCAGCAACTCCTGTGCTAATCAATGCATGTCTGTGTCCTATCATACTGCTGGATTTTGACTTATTATTACATCATATTCAGAACCAGTAATATATATACTTACTGTATAAGCTCCATTCTCAGTAGGAGTCCATACTAGACTACTCCACCTATCATCGCCACTTATTGAACCTGACGGAAATGTTAATGTAGCTAAATTTGATATTGTTACTTTAAATGTTGCAAATCTTGCATTAGTCGCATTAGCTAGTGATACTGTTGCATTAGCCGTTACTGATACTCTATTATTGCTAACTAATTCATTTTTAGAATTAAAATCTAATTCTATATCATTAGTAATTACTGATAAACTACTTTCTTCTCTTGTAATATCTAATGGTGCCTGCGTAATATCAAAACCACATATAGCATCTAATGCTAATATACCGTCATCATCAAAAATGGTCTGCGTGAACTTATAATATGTTGTATTATCAACGCCATCGCTTGTTATATTTAACGATTTATAAACCTGATTGCTTTCCCTGTTTTGTAAGTAAATTGTAGCGCCATTCTTAATATTTTCTAGCTTATTACCTATTCCGGCACCATTAAATAAGAAAGTGCTTATATTAATAAATCCGCTACCGATAATGAATTTCCCAGCTCCGGGGTCAATATCAGAAGTACTATCATTATATTGCCAGTAAAGAAAAGAAAGGTTTTCACCAATTGGTTTATATTCTTCGGCTGTTTCAGTTGCATTTGCTACTAAGGCTTGACCTGCTTTGCCTGTTCTTGTTGATGGTGTGTCTGTAAGAGCTAAATAAGTAGTGACACCACCACCACCGCCACCTCCACCGCCTGCAACAGTTATTGGGAATTGACCTCTTAAATCTTCATAGCCTACATTATATGTAATAACACCACCTGATATTCTAAAAGTAAAGGCCGCTACTAATATAGCTTTTGATTTAAAATTATTAGGTATCGAATAGTCTGCTTTTCTATCTAAATCTTCTAACGCTGTAGACTCTGAGTTATAGCCCCCATTAGGTAAATTGAACATTACAGGCGAGTATTGACCTGTTTTATTAACCATTCGCCAAACTACTATTTTACCCCACTGGTTATTCCATACACTACCATCATTAAAAGCCGTTATGCTTGTAAGGTTGCTAGTCTTTGGTCTATTCCCTGAGAAATCAGTCCATGACCTTATTTCATCACCGCCTAACATACTGAAAGCAGGTAATGTTTGTTCATGTAATTGATTAGCTACACCACCAGTAATTTGTATATAACCATTGCCACCTGTATTATCAAATGTGGACTCTGTTCCGCTTTCGAACGTTGCAAATTGCTTTCTTATCCATGCTGCAATATGGAGTATGTGACCATTATCATTTTCTGTCTTTAGATGGTCATTTGTATTTTGATTACCTAACGCGCCACCGTCTGCCGCCGTTGTAGCTGCGCTTTGTATTTCTAATGTAGCGACTCTGCAATGTTCAGTAAGAGGAAAGCCGGAAGTACTAACTGTTAACACCTTTGTTGAAATAGGTATATACACATAGTTTGTCTGCTCATTATCATCAGTGCCAGGAGTTAAGACAACCGTTAGAGGTGCTGTTGTGGTATCTAATGTATATCTTCCTACGTCACTGAAAAAACATGTTAAATTACGTGTATTAATTACATTTGTAAGAGTACCTATAACAGTTATTCCATCTGATGAAGTAATAAAATTAAAAGTTTCTCTTATGCCGCCATCCCAAGCATTATGAAAATCATCATCAATGGAGCCTGTAAAATTAACAAATATCTCACCGTCATTACCCCCTACTTCATTGTAATTGCCACCAACTGAAAGAGCATAGTCTTGAAATGAAGGCTTTGTTGCTGTTAAGCTTCCAGTACCATCAGCCGATATCCATAATTGACTACCTGCTGGAATACCTAATGTCTCACCACCTCTTATTTTCTGTGCTGATCTTATTAATATTCCTAATGTTCCGTTAACAATTGTGCAACATGATATTGCTAAAGTTCCCTGTACCTTTTCCCAATCTCTAGGGTCGGCATATTCAAAAGTAGGATATAACTCACCATCAAATGAAGCTGCACCTTTCAAGTGCATTACTTTAAATGGGTCTATATCGGCTCCTGTATCGTTAAAAAATACATAGAATTGATCTTGGCCAAGCTTTATAATATCATCATAAAGCCCTGTATTCATATTTAATGTGTGGAACTTACCATCCCACCATATTTCGCTTTCTTGTGTTGAAACAGGATTATATGAAGTATTAAATATAATAGAATCGAAAACACTCAATATATTCTGTACTAATATCTTAAAATAAGACCATAGTACATTGTTAGTCCCTATAATTACCCTGTCACTTTCTGCTGGCTCATCTGGTGAAGTTAAAAGAGGCTTTTCTAATGCTCTCTTATTTGCTAGTGCTGCCTGATCGTTTGTCGTGGTCTTCCTATCCTTTCCACCGTCATTTAAAGGTAATTCCTCACCACCTGTTAACGGGCTCTTTAATACCTGACTATTTATATTTTCATCTGCCATGATTATATTGCTTTAATAATAGCGTAAAGTGCTATTGACGGCTGTCTATTTTCGTGAGCCTCGTCTAATCCTTGCCCTTGATTTATATCGTAATATGCTGAACTGCCGGAAGCCCAACCTCTAGCGGCTCTTGTTGTTCCATCATGCGGCATATTGCCATCATTAGAGGCACCGTTCAATAATGTTTCATGGGTGTGATTTGGCATTTCATCTTTAGTCAATAAGTGTTCATCCTCTCCGACCTGCTGACCTAATCCATAACCATTATTAAAATTAGGGGTTGCGACATTGCTGTCTTGAGTAGCCGCTATTGGAGTTCGACCTGACATGTCTGGCAGATTAAAAGTAGTACTACCATCACCATTGCCAAAAGTAGTACCTATTACAGCAAATAATTCTTCATATCCTACCCGGTTCACTTCGCTACCGTCACATATAAGCCATCTATTAGGCAGCCCCCCTATTGATCCAGCGTAAAATGTTATAGCTCCGATAGGATTTAGTAAATCACTTAAAAGCTTCTTTTCTTGTGAGGTGGTCCCGCTCTGATCTACTGAAATATAATAATCAACATTCGTTTGGTCAGCATCCGGAAATTCGTAAGGTCTTGCATTAGCCATGGTATATTTTTTAATTAGTTACTTTTACAAAATCACCTGTATTATTAAATAATACTAGATCACCTGCAGCATTAAATAATTCTAAGCTGTCAGGTATTTCACCATCAATAGGTTTATCTTCTCCATTCTCAAAATCAACCTGCGTTAATTGAATCGTTGCTTTAGCTGTTAATAAATCTCCTAGCTTTTCTTGTGATATTGCATCGCCTGTATTATATTGAACACTTTGTACATAAAATTCATCATGAGATAAGCCGATATTAACCTTTTCAATCATCCAAAAAGGAGCATTATTAATCTCAAGCAACATATTTCTTATTGGCTTAGACTTCAATGTGATTGGGGCGTAGTCTGAATTATCATAAACACTCTTGTTTTGTTCTGGCGTAAATTCTCTGTCCCGGCCAATAACCCTAACGCCTTGCTTAAAATCGCTCCAATACATTTGATCTGGATAAGCAAAGTCATTACCAAACCATTCAATGAAAATACTATCTAATACAATAGTTGAAACATTGAAGCACTCACTAAAAAATTGGAAGTTTGGCCTTCCCGCAGATGAGCCGTTTATTTCTATCCTATACTTACCGATTAAAGCACTAGTATCTACAATGACATTATAATATTCTATACCTGATTGATCGGTGAAAACAAGCGTTGTACTACCTGCTAAATCTACTCTATTACCTGCCTCATCAATTAACTCTGTTAATATATCATTGTAGTTTGTTCGATATTGGAACCAAAGAAGATCATTTGTTTGAAATTGTTGAATCCAATAATAAGGCAATGTTTTTGCATAATAAAGATCAACTATAAGCCTATTGTCATAGTTTTGTACGCTTTGCAATTTTCCAGCATCGATAAACCTTAACGAATTACTGCGCGGTAATGTGAATATATTGGCCATAGTTCAAAGATACAAATTAATTTGTAATGATTATAAATAAGCTTTTAGGTTTGATTATTCAATAATATACCACCTCCACTATTCCAGAGCATCTTAAAACCACTATTCCATATCCAGTAATTGAATACTTCTGTCGCGTCAATAGCTTCTATTAATTCCCAATTCGTCGCCTTGTCAACTGACTCCATGCTTACCTCTTTTATCCAACCGTAATTATAAGCTTCATCAACCGGGTTCCATACTTTCACTATTTGATATGGCGATGCTTTTATTTTCTTGTAATTTTCAAGGCTTAAGGGTGCGCTAAACTCTATCTTATTACCTGTAAATAATGGATTATCTAATTCCTGATAAGTTACATCTACGCTCTCAGAAACAGTTTTACCACCTAAAGTAGTTGACAAATCACTTCTTACATCTGAAGTATTGAACTTTATTAGCTTATCTTTATATTTTTGAAGTCCGGCCGTTAACATCCAACCCCAACGCCTTAGATTTCTTCCAGGTGTTATCTCTAAGTTTGCAGGGGTGCTATTGAAATCTATTCCAGTAACGCTATCAAAGCCCTCTGTTGTCCTTTGCACGTATTTAATTCCATCGAATATAATATTTAGAATGAAATTATCTTTGTCATATTTAGAATCGCTCGTTTCATCGCTATTCTTTTGTAATCTTCTAGCAAATTCAAAGCCGTAACCATCACCTCTTATTTTTGATATGGCGTCTATCTTGTTATTTAGGTTTGAAATTATTGTGCTATATGCACTCTTGTTGTTATATTCTTCAAGTCCTGCCACTTCTTCATAAGCGGATTTAGCATATCCTACCTCTACATCAGAGTAATGATAATCTACATCAATAGATTTAGAAAAAGAATCAGCTTCTATCTCTTTGGCCTCAATAGTATGAATAACACCATCAAGAAAGAACTTTCTCTTATCATTAATAGTCACCTTATCATTATCGATACTTAGTCCTATATTAAAGATTTTTTCCATGTCTTGAAATAAATCTTTAAACTTAAAAGATAGTTGTGATTCTTCTGGTGTATAGTTCCTAACTAACAAGCCATTTTGCAAAGTGTAATCATAAAGACTACCTGACTCGTCAAAAATAGGACTGTTTAATACATTCTTCTTCCCTGTCATTGACTCAATCATACGATTAAACACATCAAATACACGTGCGCCTTTTGAAGTTGTTGGGGCTGCCTTATCTAAATTAGTCATGTCTATGTTAGACTCCTTAATGTCAATGTAACCGTTTTGCGTGACTTGCTGCCCTTGTCCATTCTTTACGATAAAGTATAAATAATCGTCAGCTTCCATTATAAAATCATGATCGATACTAAATACTAAGTCTGTATAATCAGCGTTATTCTGATTAGGCGTACTATACTCTATAAATTCAACTGAGCCTGTATTTAGACGCCATTGTACCAAGCTAAACACAAGCTCAAAATTAGGACCGTTATTTGCTACCCTACAATCGAAAGTAATATCACCTTTTATAGTATTTACACCAGGTGCCTCAGCTTTAAAGAAAGATATTTCTTTTACTTTAGTATCATCATTGCTAATTATACCACCCTCAAAAAACTTGCCTTGTACATTATTTATAAATTTAATCTGACCTGCTGCTTCTATATTTGGAATATAAAAGTTTTTATCTAATGGATAACTCTGTTGTCCTTCTTCTGTTAGTTTTATATTAGAAATAGAAAGTATATCCATGCCTAATATCTCAGTATCGATATACTTAGGAGCTGTCATGTCGTTACCATCTAAATCAACAGCATTATTATAGTTTATTAGCACATCCTCGCGGCTTTTAACCTTCTCTGTGAATGAAGTATCTGAAACGCTTATTGTCGCTCCTTTGCCTGATTTATCAGATACGTTATAGGTAGTGAAATCCAATACCCCTTCATCTTGCAACTCGAAAGAATGTGACTTATTGCTGTATTCATAAATGTAAATCCGACAAAAAGCAAGTATCCCTTGAGTGTTAAACAAGTATTTTACATGCTCATAGCCATTACCTATAAATTCAAGGTCAACAGTGAAAGAACGAAACAGTCCTGAGTAAGTCTCATTTCTTGTTAGTGTGGGCTTTCTGGTATCCCAACCAACTGGTTCTTTAATGAACTCCCTTTTATAAGAACTATCTAACTCAAATTTGAATTGTGGCATATCTTAATTTCTGTAACGTTCATTTATATACTTAGTCACTCCTTGACCTTTAC
>Ga0193952_1001084_pt1 | contig 10638 bp, 8 predicted proteins | sample BB_3_MG_FD_140368 | JGI IMG/M metagenome (GOLD analysis project Ga0193952, IMG submission 140368) | Microbial mat bacterial communities from the Broadkill River, Lewes, Delaware, United States - BB_3_MG | ecosystem: Environmental > Aquatic > Freshwater > River > Microbial mats | place: USA... | reverse complement strand
GACATATTGGCGATGGTTGCACGGTCAGGAAGGGAGAGGTTGGCACAACCTTCACCGACGTATTCTACAAATTTACCGACAACGCCTGCGGGGTATTTTCGCAGCATTTCAGTAATCGTTAGTACCAAATCTGTTGCAGTTACGCCTTCTCTTAATGCGCCTGTAAGCTCAACACCAACAACTTCAGGTGCCAGCATTTGCATAGGCTGGCCAAGCATGGACGCTCCGGCTTCAATGCCACCAACACCCCAGCCAACAATGCCCAAGGCATTGGCCATTGGTGTATGGCTATCCATACCAATGAGCGTATCAGGGACCATAAGGTTATTAATGTTGAGGTAGCCTTGTGCCAGATATTCCAGATTAACCTGGTGAACAATACCGGTCTGCGGTGGAATAATACGAATAGTATCAAATGCTTGTGCGCCCCATTTTAAGAAGGCATAGCGCTCTTTGTTTCTTTCAGCTTCCAATTCGCCATTGATTCTCAGAGACGCGGGGCTGCCTGTGTTGTCCATTGTCACAGTGTGATCAATAACAAGATCTGCACGTACCAAAGGCTCAATGATTGCTGGGTCCATGCCCATGCGCTGAACTGCGGAGCGCATTGCAGCAAAATCTACAATAGCGGGCGTGCCACTCAGGTCGTGCATAATGACACGGCCAGCAGTGAAAGGGATTTCGATCGGCTTTGTTCCCTGGTGTTCAGTCCAGCTTCCTAGCGCTTTAACTTGTTCCGCCGTTACGCCGTTCTGACCAATGTTTCGGGCAATGCCTTCCAGGATAGGGCGAAGAGAAAAAGGTAATGCATCAAGGTCGATACCAAACTGTTTAGCGGTATCAGGAAGGCTATGGTAGCTGTGCTCCGTTCCAGGAAGTGTTTTAACAGAGCTGGATGGATCGAAATCGATAGGACTTGTCATTTTTATATACCTCACGCAGATGGGGCGTTTCTGAACCTATAACGTTGTGCACGAGCCTCAGGCCATTGTTGACGCTGCTCGATCTCCTCTTTAGTCATATATTCAGCCGTTAAACGACCGCTATTATCTGCAACATAAATTATTGCTTTGTTAGGATTGTCGACAATGTTAGACGATAGGCGTCTTAAATCAAGTGATATTGGAATACTTTGGTATGAATTACATACAATCTACGACTATTTGTTAGTCCGCATAAGCGTTTCTAGCACTTTTTAAAATGCTTTGCTGGTTTATGTCGCTCAGAATGCTAGTGATACTACATTCTTGAATAAATAAAGGATTGTATTAAGTCATATGGAGTTGCATGGGGAGATATATATGCGGGTAGACAAAAGGTGATGATAGAAGAGAGCTGTTAGATGACGATCAGGTCTTATCTCTGCTCAAAGAATCTTTGGCAGTTAGATCTTAGATTTGAGGTTTTAGATTTGATATGGCTGTGCCATTTTGGAGTAATCAGGTGAGAGCAGGTTATTTAATTATAAAGATCGAAGTAATTCCTCTTAGAATTAAAACCGTTTACAAAAGCAGGATAGGTCGAGCGTCAGTAAGCTATGAGTGTGATAAATGGCTGCGATAAAATGCCGATTGCGTGGGTTTATCCCGATAAATTCCTACTTTCTATGTGATTATTATTTCTAAAAAAGTAAAACCTCTCACATATTTATGAAAAAAATATGTGTACAACCAATGTATACCCTCCAGAACATATTGATTTTAGTACTATTTTTTATATTTATACTGACTATATGCTTCATTTAAATAGTTTTCATTGAGCTGTTTGCACCTTTTTCCTTATAATCTGTGGAAAATCATAACTAGATTTAAGTGAGACGCTAGACGCCATGAGTTACTATTCTGACTACCTAGAAGAAATTGAGGTTCGTAAAAAGGACCTAGGTCTAAATCCAAAACCTATCGATAGCGCTGAATTGCTATCTGAAATCATTGCCCAGATCAAAGACACAGGCAATGCAGAGCGTGAAGCGTCGCTAAACTTTTTCATCTACAACACTCTACCTGGTACAACTCCAGCAGCTAGCGTTAAAGCTGCGTTCTTAAAGGACATCGTTGTTGGTAAAGAGACTGTTGCAGAAATCACTGCTGAGTTCGCTCTTGAGCAACTATCTCACATGAAGGGTGGTCCTTCTGTTGAAGCGCTACTAGACATCGCGCTTTCAGACGACGCTCAAGCTAAAGCAGCGGGCGAAGTTCTTAAGTCTCAAGTATTCCTATACGAAGCTGATACTGATCGTCTTGCAGCTGCGCTTAAAGCCGGTAATGCGATCGCTAAAGATATTTTAGAAAGCTACGCGAAAGCAGAATTCTTCACTAAGCTTCCTGACATTGCCGAGAAGATCGACGTTGTTACGTACATCGCAGCTGAAGGTGATATCTCTACTGACCTTCTTTCTCCAGGTAACCAGTCACACTCACGTGCTGACCGTGAACTGCACGGCAAATGCATGATTTCACCTGAAGCTCAGCAAGAGATCGCTGCGCTAGGTAAAAAGCACCCGAATGCTAAAGTGATGCTAATCGCTGAAAAAGGCACAATGGGTGTTGGTTCTTCTCGTATGTCAGGTGTTAACAACGTTGCACTTTGGGCTGGTGAAAAGACATCTCCTTACATTCCATTCATCAATAACGCTCCGGTTGTTGCGGGTACTAACGGTATCGCACCGATCTTCCTGACGACTGTTGGCGTAACTGGCGGTATTGGTCTTGACCTTAAAAACTGGGTTAAGAAACTAGATGCTGACGGCAACGCAGTTAAAGATGAAAACGGCGATAACGTATTAGAAGAAGCTTACTCTGTTGCGACAGGTACGGTTCTGACGATCGACACTAAAGCTAAGAAGCTTTACAACGGCGACAAAGAGCTAGTAGACGTTTCTGATGCGTTCTCTCCACAGAAAGTTGAATTCATGAAAGCTGGTGGTTCTTACGCGCTGACTTTCGGTAAGAAACTACAGACTTTCGCTGCTGAAACACTAGGCATTGAAGCGCCTGTTGTATTCGCGCCTTCTAAAGAAATTTCTCACGAAGGCCAAGGCCTGACAGCTGTTGAGAAAATCTTCAACCGTAACGCTGTAGGTGTAGCATCTTCTACTCCTCTACACACAGGTTCTGATGTTCGTGTAAAAGTGAACATCGTTGGTTCTCAGGATACTACTGGCCCAATGACTTGTCAGGAACTAGAAGCGATGGCTGCTTCTACAATTTCTCCAAGTGTTGATGGTGCTTTCCAGTCTGGTTGTCACACGGCTTCCGTATGGGATAACAAAGCTAAGGCAAACACACCTAAGCTAATGGCATTCATGAACGCATTCGGCGTAATCACTGCACGTGATCCGAAAGGCGTTTACCATTCAATGACTGACGTAATCCACAAAGTATTGAACGACATCACTGTTGATGATCGTGCAATCATCATCGGTGGTGACTCTCACACGCGTATGTCTAAAGGCGTAGCGTTTGGTGCTGACTCTGGTACGGTTGCAATCGCATTGGCGACTGGTGAGAGTGCTATGCCAATTCCTGAGTCTGTAAAAGTTACCTTTAAAGGTAGCATGAAGTCTCACATGGACTTCCGTGACATCGTACACGCGACTCAAGCTCAAATGCTTAATAAGTTTGGCGAGAACGTTTTCCAAGGTCGCGTAATTGAAGTACAGATCGGTACTCTATTGGCTGATCAAGCGTTCACGTTCACTGACTGGACCGCAGAAATGAAAGCGAAAGCTTCTATCTGTATCTCTACTGACGAGACACTAGTACAGTCTCTAGAGCTAGCGAAATCTCGCATCCAGATCATGATCGACAAGGGCATGGAAAACGAAGCAGGTATGCTACAAGGTCTAATCAATCTTGCTGACAAGCGTATTGCTGGTATTCAGTCTGGTGAAGAACCAGCGCTTGCTCCAGATGACAACGCTAAGTACTTCGCTGAGCTAGTTGTAGATCTAGATCTAATCGACGAGCCAATGATTGCTGACCCAGACGTTAACAATGATGACGTTTCTAAGCGTTACACGCACGATGTGATCCGTCCTGCTTCATATTATGATGGCCGTAAAGTTGATCTAGGCTTTGTTGGTTCTTGTATGGTTCATAAAGGCGATATGCAGATCATCGCAGCAATGCTACGTAACCTAGAGAAGAACGGTCCTATCACGTTCAACGCACCTCTAGTTGTTGCACCACCAACGTACAACATCGTTGATGAGCTAAAAGCTGAAGGCGATTGGGATATTCTTTCTAAATATGCAGGCTTCACTTTTGATGATGAACATCCAAAAGAAGCTGCACGTACTAAGTATGAGAACATTCTGTACCTAGAGCGCCCAGGTTGTAACCTATGCATGGGTAACCAGGAGAAAGCAGAAGCAGGTGATACTGTTCTTGCGACTTCTACTCGTCTCTTCCAGGGCCGTGTTGTTGAAGACACTGCAGAGAAGAAAGGTGAATCTCTACTAGGTTCTACTCCAATGGTTGTACTATCTACTATCTTGGGTCGTTTCCCAACGTTGGAAGAGTACAAAGCAGCTGTTGAAGGTATCAATCTAACGTCTTTTGCTCCACCAAGCGAAGACTTAAGCGTTGCACCACAGGCTATCCCTGCCGCACGCATCTAATCACTGATAATGTGACTAATAAAAAGCCCTGATTAGTCAGGGCTTTTTTTGTTTAATTTTGCTGGTATTCAAAACAGCTTATCAGTCGTTATGCTTCCCGTTATGCTAAGTCTGAGTGCATGTTTTTTTGTAAGCAATGAAATGATGCGAGGGCCGCTTTAAACTCCTTCCTTGCTTTTAGATACCTTTCCATGCTCACTCATTTCAGAAAGCTCAAACTCCCTCGTAAGTGTCTGTGAGGAGCTCTCAGGTACAGGCTTATAGCATGCGGTTTCCTCCGCATATTCAAGGTAAGTTATTAAAAGGGTGGAGCAATCTCCGTTCGTCATTATTGATTAGGTTGGTGGTGTCTCTCCTACTTTCTCCAACTACCTCTGAAATCGGTTGTTGATTAGGGGTAGATTCGTGCCAAATCAGTATCTAAAGGTTAGGTTTGTGGTGAGTTATTAGATCAATACTAGGATCAATACAAAGCTCACGATTTTCTGTTAAATCCAAAGGGCTATTTATTTATTGGGCTATGCTTAGTAGATTGATATCAAAGATGTTTGTTGTGGGTTATAAAGTGAGCAGTAGTTTTACTTGTTGGAATTAATTCACTTAATATATGCAATATGTTGCCGATACATTTGTAATCTGGAGTCTCTCGGGATATAAAACAAACACCTGTTTGGAAAATCTTGAAATAAAACAATGGTAGGAGACCGCTGTGAACTCTCCAATTTGGGATGCATTAGCTGACTGGGAATTGAATTCTGACTTTGATAGTCCTAACACGGGACGCATTCAAGCAGCGTTTGATGCCCAGCACCCTAGGTATCTTATTTATAAAGGTCATCAAGGAAAGCGAATCTTATACCATTTTACAAGAATGGTTGCCGCTGAGCCCGATGCTCTACGACTTCATACCAAACGAATCTATTTGTCGATAGCATGCTACGACAGTGAAGCTTTAGAAGGGGCCTTTGCTGATTTTCTATTAGTGTTGGGTAAAAAAGGGCTTACTTTACGTAAACGCTTATTTGACCAAGCTAAATCGGTGATGAAGCCTCAAGTCAGAAATATAATTCAGCGTGCGATAGAAGAGGATGATGTGGAAGTGCTTTCCAAACTCTCTACTGAGCATTCTGTTTTGATTAATGGACGTTTTCAGCCTGCTAGTTTACATGGATGATATACGGGTAGTTGACTCTTAATGAATACAAAAAAACACAATCAGTTGAATAACATTAGAAAGATTGCTTTGGTCGGGTTTGCTGGGCCAAGTCAGGCAATGCTGGAATATTGTTTTTCATCCGCAGTTGATTGTGAGCTTGTGAATGCAAATAGTGCATTAATTTTGGTGGTCAATGGCGACCAGGCTGAGAAAGATGCTGATGTACAAGCGCAAATCAATGAAAAGTATCGCGATGCATTTAAGCTGGTCATCAGTATTCGAGATATTAGCTGGGATGGCTTCGTCCTTCTTAAAAAACCTCACTCTTCAAGTGATCTTCTAGACGCAATTCGTGCTTTTGAGATAGAAGAGCATATTGCGCCTTCGACTTCTGTCGCTGCTCACGAGAAACAATCAGAGCAAGCGATTAAGCCTGGTGATGTGGATTTCTATCGTGGTGGTGAATATTCTAAAAAGAGGCAAGGCGAAGCTTTAAAACAAAAGCTAATGCGTGGCAATTTGGTTGTTAGTGCCTCTGATCGCCTCGTTAAACAACTGGAAGATGAAATTATTGCCCAAGAGGCAGAACTTCATGCCCAGTTAGAAGCGGAAAAGCTTGAGCATACCAAGAAGCTGTTAGCTAAGAAAAAAGCGCTAAAAATAAAAGAATTAAAGCTTAAGAAACTACAGAAGAAGCGACTTGAAAAAGCTCGCATCGAGCAAGAGCGCTTAGAGCAAGAGCTGCTTGAAAAAGAAAAGTTAGAAAAAGAGCACCTTAAACGCGAGCGTCAAAAAGAACGTTTAGAGAAAGAACGCCTAGAGAAAGAACGTTTAGAGAAAGAACGTTTAGATAAAGAGCGCTTAAAGCAGGAACGTGAAAAACAGCATCTTGCGAGTGATCCTAAAGCTAAAACTGAGCCTCCTGTTGTAACGGTTGAGGCTTCATCCAAAACGGATGAAAACCCAAGTAAAGAAAGCGTTAGTGCTGAATCACCTGAACCGTTGACCGTCGAAACGCTAGTTTCAGATGATGCAAAACGCAAAGCGCATAAAGAATATGTATTAAGCGACGAAGAGGTTCTCCAGCGCTGTGGTAATGCAGGTGACGTTGATCTATCTAAGAAAGTAGAGCGTCGCAGTGTGTTTCTTAATGCGGAAGACTCTCTGTTAGTCAAAATTACTGAAGCAATAGAGCTTGCTGCAAAATTAGAGCAGCCGGTTGAGATAACCGGGTTGCCTGGGAAGATGTTTTTCTTTCCCGCTGAGAATGTTTTTTATTCGACCTTTAGTGATGATTTTTTAAACCAGCTAGCATTAACTCGTTTTGGGTATAAAGAGTTAGATCTTGAACCTCAGGCTGAGTTTGAGCTGGAAGATAAAGGAAAGCACCTGGCAGAAGGTGCAGAAACGCTGATTTGGAAAGTGGCTATCTGGACAGCGAGAGGACGATTATTCAACGGGATGGACCCTGAAAAACTATTACAACTATCAACTAAGCCTGATTTTGAACGCTTTTTAACATTGCCAAATTGTGAAGCGATCAGCGATGTATGGGCTGGACATAGTTTGTCCGCATTAGATATTGTAAGAATACTGGATGTTCCCCAACGTGTTGTATTTGCATTCATGTCGGGAGCATATTCGCTTGGATGGTTTCAGGAATGAAACAAGGTTATACGATAGGTTTCGGAGTTAATTTGTGACAAGTGCGACGATCCAGAATCAATTTATACAGATCTGCCCAGCAGGTGCATTCTACGCCACTGTTGGTTCAGAACCAGATGATGCAAGAGCTTTATTATTGCAGTTGCTGAGTTCAGATGTGTCTCTACCTTTTAGTCATGAGCTCATAATGGAGCTCACTGATTTAGATGAGGCCGAAGCTAAAGAACTATTTGATAAGTTGCTTGATAAAAACTTTATCCAGCTATGCAAAACGCCGGTTAGAGTGTTAAATGACTCTATTGAGAAAATACTACCTAGTTTATTGACCGACCTCTCTAGCACTGCAAAAGTTGCACTCGCTGATGACCATGGTTTCTGTCTAGGTTCGACCGGTTATGATGCTGATCATGCCGAAGCATTGTGTGCTTTGGCCGCTGACATTAGTTCATTGCATGAACGTCATAGATTGTTATTGAACCGTGATCTTTCATTTATGGGAGAGTCATGGGGAATGCTTGATCCGGTGGGGTTGAGCCAAGTAGGTTTTTGGGTGATTCATTTAGGGCATCAACGCTTTGTTTTAGTAATAGATCAGATGCCGCGATTGAATCATGATAATTATGTAGATTTATTAAGCGTTCTAGCTAGGCGCTACCTAGATTATTGATGAGTATCAATAATCTATTTCTAGATTACTGTATTTTAACGCCTTACATAAAAGGAGTATGTATATGCGCTCAGAAATGTTGACCTCTATACTGAGTGACTTAAACGGAACTTCAGCTGAGATTGAAGCTTCCGCTGTCATTTCAACGGATGGTCTGATGATCGCAGCGCTTCTTCCAGCAGGTCTGGACGAAGACCGAGTCGGTGCAATGAGTGCGGCAATGCTTTCATTGGGTGAACGTACAGCAACAGAGCTTGCACGTGGTGAGCTTGAGCAAGTACTGGTGAAAGGGGACGAAGGTTATATTCTGATGACTCATGCAAATGATGAATCAGTGTTAACGGTTGTTGCTAAACCTAATGCGCGGCTAGGCCTGATCTTCTTGGATGTAAAACGTGCTGCCGAGGCGATAGGAAAGATCCTTTAAGCAGTTTTTATCTAATCTTAACTAGAAGGTTGTTTGATGTCTGAACATGGATCAAATGATGTTCGTGATGTAGTCATCAAGTATTACGATGGGACTTCTCGTACAGTAACTATTGTCGATCATGAAGTCCCGTATCCCGAAGGTAAGCTGATCGTATCTAGAACAGATACCAAAGGCATTATCACACATGCGAACCAAGCATTTGTTGATATGTCTGGTTATTCTCAAGATGAGCTTATTGGACAGAACCACTATATCCTCCGTCATCCAGATATGCCGACAGTCGCTTTTACAGGACTATGGGAAACCATTGAAGCGGGGAATAAATGGCACGGTTACGTAAAGAACTTACGTAAAGATGGTGCTTATTACTGGGTTAAAGCGACCGTAATACCTAATATACGTAATGGTAAAGTGGTCGGTTATACCTCTGTTAGGCGTAAGCCTTCGCGAAGCAAAATTTCAGAAAGCGAAGCGCTCTATAAAACCTTAATGGAGGCGTAACGAATGACTCTAAATCTGACTGTTAGTCCTGACTTTGCCCCAGACCATATTTCTGGTTGGTTTATCTTTAATACGTGGTTACAAAGGAAGCTAGGCTCTGGTATTCATCTAGAGCTCTATGATTGCTTTGATAAACAGCGTGAAGATATAAAATCCGGTAATTTTGATCTTGTCTACGCAAATCCTTTCGATGCCTCTATGTTAGTTAGAGAGCTTGGGTTTAAAGCGATTGTTCGTCCTATCGCAAAACCAGATGAAACCATTATAGCGACCCATGCTGAATCGGCTGTGAACTCTGTTGAGGATTTGCAGCCTGGATCTTCGTTGTATGCAACCGATGACCCTGATGTAAATCGTATTGGCATGATTATGCTAGAGCCAGCAGATCTAGATCAGAGTAATACAGAGACAACGACTGTTGATAGTTACGTCATTGTCGCCAAAAATGTATTAAATAAAAGCGCTGATGCGGGTTTCTTCTTGAAAGATGCTTATGAAGAGCTATCTGAACTGATTCGTAAGCAGATGAAAGTTTTGGTTAGTAGCGAAATTAGCGTTGTTCACCATACACTTCTGGTTGGTCCTAAGCTCCAGCAGTTCGCACCTCAAATCCAGCAGCACCTGTTAGATATGACAGCGGACGAAAAGGGACGCGGTGTGCTAGAAAGTATGAATCTAGAAGGCTGGGAGGTGATGAGTGAAGAGGAAACTGAGTTCATGATTGATCTAATCGACACACTGATCGATTAGCCTTTGAAAAATCAGAAGCAGAGTTTGTCCTAAACTCTGCTTTTATCTCTAGACCTTCGTTAGTTAACCCCGTTTTCTATCATCATAAACTGTTTCACAAACAGATCAGATGAGATCGGTTTCGATATAAAATAACCCTGTGCTTCGTGACAACCCAGCTCTCCTAGTAATGCTAATTGTGCGTCGTCTTCAACACCTTCTGCGATAACTTTTTTCTCCATGATATTACCGAGATGAATGATTGACTCAATAATCGCGCGTGCTTGCTTTGAATCTTGGATATCATTGACGAAACTTCTATCGATTTTAATTCGATCGATAGGCAGCGAAGCTAGGTAGGATAGGGAAGAGTATCCAGTGCCAAAGTCATCCATAGCGAGTGAGATACCCAAGGCTTGAATGGAGATCAGCTGAGCTAAAGAAAACTCAGGGTCAGACATGGCGGCGGTTTCTGTTATTTCTAGTTCTAAGAAACGGCTGTCCACCTTGTACTCAGCGAGTTTACTTTCAATATCAGGGATTAGGTTTACATCTTTTAATTGTACCGCAGACAGGTTTACAGCGATCTTCGGTGGAGATAACCCTAAGGTGATCCAGGAGCTTATTAAATAAAGCGTTTGGTTAAGCACCCATTCCCCTAACTCAATAATTAAGCCGCTTTGTTCTGCAATAGGAATGAATTCGGCAGGAGATATTGGCCCCAGTGAGCTGCTATTCCAGCGTAGTAATGCTTCAGCCCCAACCAACTCGCCGGTATTAATGGCAATCTTAGGCTGAAATAAAAGGTTTAGTTCATGGTTTTTTATCGCTTGATGTAGTTGTATTTCAATTTCACGTTTATGTTTTAT
>Ga0193952_1001079_pt1 | contig 10687 bp, 10 predicted proteins | sample BB_3_MG_FD_140368 | JGI IMG/M metagenome (GOLD analysis project Ga0193952, IMG submission 140368) | Microbial mat bacterial communities from the Broadkill River, Lewes, Delaware, United States - BB_3_MG | ecosystem: Environmental > Aquatic > Freshwater > River > Microbial mats | place: USA... | reverse complement strand
TTCTAATTCAGCTTTTAGTTTGCTTTTTCCATATTCATCTCCTGGATTACAAATAGTAGTTTCTCTATATACACTATTGGTTTCTTCACCATAAACTTTGACTGTACTCATAAATACAAAATGTTTTACTCCACTTTCTTTTGCTTTTTTTCCTAATTCTAAAGTTTGACTAACATTTACTTTTTCATACTCTTCAGCACTTGCTCCAGCCATTTGATGAACTAAAGCTGATAAATGAAAAACTACATCTATATTATTACAATCTAATGTATTGATATTATCTTTTAAAAAGCTAAAAGTTTTTATATTGTATTTACTTTTATATTTATTTATAAAATAGCTTCCTATGAAACCACTTGAGCCGGTTATTAATAGTTTTTTCATACTTCACCTTCATATATTTTAAAATGTTTCTCAACTACTTTATTGATATCAAACTCTTTTTCTGCTAATTTTCTTCCATTTTTACCCATTTTATTTCGTAAATCTTTATCTAATATCAATTTTTCAATAGCATCTGATAATGATTTAGAATCTTTTACTTTGCATAATAATCCAGTATTACCAGGTTCTATTGCATCTCTACAACCAGGAACATCTGTAGTAACTATAGCTCTTCCGCAAGCAGCAGCTTCAATAAGAACCTTTGGTAATCCTTCTCTATATGAAGGAAGTACTACTATATTTGAATTTGAAAATATACTTGAGATATCATTACTAAAACAATAAACTTCAACAAAACCATCTTCTTTTATTTTTTTAAAATCTTTATCAGTCAAACTTGTAGGATTGTCTAAATCTATATCTCCATAAAGTCTAAACACAACATTAGAAAATTTTTGTTTTATTTTTTTCCCTGCTTCAATGTACTCAAAAACTCCTTTATCTTTTAGTAATCTACAAGCCATAGTTACAGTAATATTTTTATTATTTTCCTCACTATATTTATATTCAGTTAAATCAACTCCCGCACCTTTAATAATTTTAATTTGATTCTCATTAACTCCATTTAATTTACTAATTAATTTTTTATCGTAAATATTCTCTGTAATTATTGAATTATTTTCCCCCGTAATTGCAAGACTATACAAAGTTTTAACTACATTTCTTATAATAAAACCTTTTAATCCTTTTGCTATAAAAACATATCCAAGCCCTGTTATATAAAAAATTTTTTTAGGAACAGGGAAAAACCTTGAAACTACTCCTCCATAAAGTACAGGCTTTATGGAAAATAATTCTAAAATATTTGGTTTAATATCTTTGATAGTTTTGTATATTTCTATAATGGTTTTAAATTCTGTTTTTATGGTAGTACCACTTCTTGTAATTGATAATGGATGTACAATAAAACCTAAACTATTTAAATACTCTTTTTTATCAGTTATTCCACAAGCAAGATGAACCTCAAAACCTTTTTTTATTGATTCTCTTCCGATTGGTAAAAAATGAGATATAAAAAACCAATCTACATTAATAATATATAATATTTTTTTCATTTAAATATCCTAGCAAATTTGTAACCATTTAATTTATAAATTTCATATGACAATCCTATAGTAAATATAATTATAAATGGGAATTTATATCTAGCTGCCGTACCAAAATTATATACAACCAAGCCATATATTGACAATGAGAATACTAGAAAGATTAGCCATTTAATTGTAATAAAGGAATCTTTTCGATAGGCTTGCAATATAAAAAAATAAAGAATTATCAATAATATAATATTTTCAAAAGATTGGATTATTTGAAATAAGTTTGTACTCTCCCAAATAAAAGGCTTTAATAAAAAATAAGGAACACTTGAAAGTCCTAAAATAATTAAATCAGAAATATGACTAATAGGAAGAAATATTTCTATATTTCCACCATCTTCTAGAAACATAGCTCTTCTATAAAAATTTAATGCTGCAATAATTTCCCCAGAAAATGGAAATATAATTAATATAATAAAGAATAAAATAATATATCTTAATCTATAAAATAAAGTTTCTTTTTTTAAAATGGTAAAAAAAAGTAAAAATGCAATCATTAAGAAAAAATTTTGAAATTTTATAAAATATAATAAAATTGTAATAGAAATAGAAAAAATATATTTTTTTTCTAAAAAGAAAATAACAATTAATATCATCAATATCATAATTAGAGGATCTCTAAGACTAAGAGATGTGTACAACAATAAACTGGGATAAAACAATAATATATATAAAGGTATTCCTGATAAAAAATTCTTTTTATATAACCAAATAAAAATTACTAGATACATAAATCTATTATAAAAACCGATACTATTTATTGTTTCTGCAAAAGGTAATGGCAAAAATGATAATATCCATCCAGTAATAAGAACTTTATGATTTTCATCATAATTAAAATTAAAATTTCGTAGTTCTTTTACTGTTTCAAAATATCTAAATTGATCTGACATATATGAAGCTGGGAATAAGATGTCATTTAAAAAATACGGAATAAAAGATTCTATTATTAAAATGACTCCAATCCATGTGGGAATAATTTTAAACCTTAATGTAATTATTATTATTAATAAACAAACTAATAAATTTGCTAAATCTAATAAAAAAATCAAAATAATTAATCTCTAATCTTATTTTCATATTTCCAAATTCCTAATAACCATTCTTTCATTCTTTCATCCCAACTAAAATTTTCTATTATTATTTGTTCATCTTTATCTCTCAAATTTTTTAATATTTCAATAATTTTAAATGATAAATTTTCGGAATCATTAAAATCTACAGATTCACCAAAGTTATATCTTAAAACTTCATCTTCATAACCTTTTAATTCTTTTTGGGTAATTACATATTTTTTATGCAATATATAATCATATAGTTTTAAAGGACTTCCTGGGCTAACTCTTGATTGTCTAACAGGAAGAAGACAAGCTTCACTTGCTTGAATAATTTCAGCACATCCCACATCATTTAAAGGAGTAATATTTATAAGTAATTTTTCAGGATCATCTTCCTTTGATACTTTTCCTCCAGCACATATGATTTTTATATTTTTTGTTAATTTGTTTAAAGATTCTTGAAGACATACAAGATAATCAATCCCATGCCAATAACTTGCTTCACCAACAAATACTAAATATTTTATTTCTTTATCTAAATTATATTTTTTTATTACTTCTTCTTTGGTTAATAAAGACCTACTCTTTATATCATAGCCATTATAAACATATATATCATTGGAAGAATCAAAAAAATTACTTTTGAACCAATCAAGTAAATAAGGATGGTTAAATATTCTTATATCAGATAAAGCATCTATTTTCTGTGTATAGATAGATAAAGGTATTAAAAAAAATTTAACTAACCAATGTTTATTTAATTGATTTAATTCTCCTAAAATATCAGCATGAATTTCTCTTACTGTTTTTATATTCATAATTTTACACAATTTTTGGGAGAAATACCCTACAAAGCCTCTACTAATAAATATATTGGGCTTGTATTTCAAAATCATATATATACTTTTTAATTCTATAAAAAACAGCTCCAAAAACTTAAATTTCTTTAATTTCGAACTTATTATATAAAGTTCATCTATTTGTTTTTTTAAAGCTTTAAGTTTTTGTTTTGTTGCTCTATTTCTACCACTATAATTATCTAAATTAAAATTACATACATATAATATTTTCACTTTTAACCTTTATTAATTCAAAGTTTCATTGAATAAATCTTTGTTTTCTTTTATTTTTTTAATATCCCATTTCCACCATTTTAAGTTCTCTAAATAATCAATTGATTCTTTATTAAATCTTGATTTTATTATTCTTGCAGGGTTACCCCCTACTATAGAATATCGGGGAATATCTTTAGTAACAACACTTCCTGCACCAATAATACTTCCTCTTCCTATTGTAACACCTGATAAAATCACAGAATTAGAACCTATCCATACATCATCTTCAATGATAATTTCACCTTTAGAAATTATATCTTTATCTATAGATTCATTAAATATGTTTCGATTTATATAATATGAAGTAATCCTATCAAACTTATGATAATATTCTTGAATAACTACATTTGAAGCTATAGAACAAAAACTTCCAATTTTTATTTTATTAATGTTTGCTGAGATTCTTGTTGCTGGGCCATTTATTGAGGTATATCTACCAATTTCTACATTTTTTGAGATAGTAACTTCTCCCAAAAATTTACATTTTTCACCACAATTCTTAATACTACGAAAAGACAAACCCTTGGTTGTAGATATTTTAATATTATTATTTATTGCATAATACTTTACAAATATTGTATTTAACAAGTTTTTAATCATGGTTCTTCTCCAAAAAAATATTCATATTCTACTTTTTCTACAATTGTACTATCTAAATTAATATTTACATGAATAGGTATTTTTTCTACAAAATTATTACTAATTAAATATTCCATATATTCTATACCATAAAGTTCAAGAAGTATAACTTTACAATCTAAAGATAGAGCTTCATAAATTGCAGTGGAATAAACTCCAACTACATATTTAGAACTTGATAATTCATCTAAAATAGACATTTTCACATTCCCTATTTCTATATTTAAAAGATTTTCTTTTTTTATATATTTTAAATAATAATCCTTTAAATGCTGTTCTGATGGGTGAAGCCTATATACTATTTTATAATTTGAATAGATTTTAGCCGTTTCTATAGCTTTTTTAAACATTTCTTCACTAATTGTCCATTGTGATATGAAAGTAATTTTATCTTGTTTTTTTATATTTTTATAAAATTTAATTTTTTTATTAAAATCTTGAAAACCAATATATTTAAAAGAATCATTTTCTAATGGAATAGCTGTACTATCACTCCAAAACTTTCCAAAAAGTAACATTTTATTTGGGAAGTAGGGGATTTTTAAATTATTAGGGAAAGAGTACCCTAAATGATATTTAGTCATTGTACCATGTTGAAATTCAATGACTTCTATACCTAAGTCTTGAGCAGCTTTTATAATTCCTTCTTTTCCATAAGAACAAACTAAATATAATTTTTTATTTCTTTTCTTTTTAAAAAGTGAAGAAAATTTTTCATAATCTATCTTGAAAAGATTTATATTTTTTATTATAAAATCTTCTAATTTTATATTTAAATTAAATTTTTTATTTAATTGATTTTCAATATTTTTTATAATTATTTTTTCATCTTTACCTAAAAAAAATTTTTTTAAAAATAATTTTTTAATTATATCATAGAAGAAGTTTTCAGCAAATTTTCTATTATCATTTGCTTTTTCATAGTGAATTCCACTATGTCCTAAATCAATTATTTCAAAATTCATATTATTCTTAATTTGCTCGTCTACAAAATATTTTGTATATAAATCATAATAGTTTGAAAATTCATCTTTAATCTTTCGTGGGTTTTCTAAAATAATAAAATCCTTATAAGTATTATCAGTTGAATACAATATTGTATTTTTTAAATTAGAAATTACTCTAAAAAAAATTTTAACGATAGATTTATTATTAGAATTATTTTTATTAATCAATTTTAATTCTATTAATATTTTTTGATATACTTCAAACCTTATCAATTTCCAAAAATAAGTTCTATGAATCTGTTGATCAAAAAGATTTAACTCTTTTTCTATTTCAAATAATTTTTCTGCTATCTCTGATGCTTTCATACTCTCCAAAACCTCCATGGCATTTCATATACCTTACTAGCTAAAATCCATGTTACTATAAATGTAATAATAAAAGATATTAAACTAGCCTGAGCAGCTCCTATAGTTCCATTTTCATTTATAAATAAATATAATAATCCTACATGTAAGACTGAAGTACCAAATGTCACATAGGCTAATATATGAGTTTTTTTAACATAAAAAATATAATTAGTTACCATAAAATACATTCCCTGAAAAGCAAATGCTATAGCAAAATAAATTATATATTTACTAGATGCTATAAATTTTTCTCCTAAAAAATAGGGTATTAATAACTCTGCAATGTAAGCGAATATAAGAGAAAAAACAAAAATACCCATGAAATATATATAAGTAAATAGCACTATCTTTTTTTTATTTTCGATAGTTGGTTCTTTTGATAGTGTTTTAAACATATATGGACTCCAGGCTTTGTTAAAAGCAGTTACTAAAACACTTATTATCATACCTATTTGATAACCTACTGCATATATTCCTGTAGCAGTAGCTCCCAACACTGACATAAGAATTATTCTATCTGCACCTGTTTTTATCCATCCTGCTAACTGATGTGGAATCAAAGGTATACCAAATTTCAATGCATCTTTTATGTGCTCTTTATTTGGTTTAAAAATCAAATACCCTCTTTTAATAATAAATACAAAACTTATCACTGAAAATAGTATTGTTCCTATAGCGGTAGCTATTAGTTGTCCTTCCCAATTCATACCAAATCCAACAATCATTAAAATTGATAGTGAAGTGATTGTAAGAGTCTGGGATATTTGGTACATACTATATGGCTTTGGTTTTTGTTCTGCCATCCAAAGAAGAAGGTTTATTGTTGTTAGAAATTGTGCAAAAGCTAAAACTACTGCTATAAACAACCATTCTAATTGTATAGATAATCTCTCTAAAATAATAGGGTGAAATAAATATACTAAAACAAATACTATTAATGTAGAAATATTTAATACTATTAAGCAATTTCCAATAAATACTTTTAAATTATCTTTTGATATCTTAAAAAAATTTACGTTTATAGCCCCATGGATACTAAGACCTGTAAACACTGCAATTATAGATACAAAAATAGTAAAAGTTGCTATAATTCCATAATCTTCAGGTGTTAAGTATCTAGTAAGTACAGGCAGCATAAAAAAAGGCACTGCTTTATTTAATACATCACCAAGTACATAAATAAAAGAATTTTTAAATAAAGACTTATTCAATAGTACTTTCCATTTTTTCTATAATTGCTTTATAATCACTAGGCTTACCCATATCTATCCAATAATCTGTGATTTCAAAGCTCTTTGTAGCATGATTTTCATTTCTTAAAACATCAAACAAACTTGGTAAATCAAAGAATTCATCTTTTGGTACATGATTTAAAACTTTTGGTTCTAATACATATATTCCAGTATTGATAAAAAACTCTTTTATTGGTTTTTCTTTCATGTCTTTTATGTTGTTTTGTTCATCTATTTCTATTACACCATAAGGTATTTGGTAACTATCTTTTCTTATACACATAGTTGCCGTTGAACTTTCTTTTTTATGATATGATAATAACTCTTCATAATCTAGTGATGATAATACGTCTCCATTTGTTACAAAAAATGGTTCATTTAATTCTGTACCTATCAAACTTAAGGCACCACCTGTTCCTAGTCGCTTTTTCTCTTCAAGATATTTTACTTCTATGCCAAATTTACTACCATCTCCAAAATACTCTTTGATTACTTCTGATTTATAGTTTACACTTAACATAAATTTTGTAAATCCATGAGAGACAAACATATCTATGATATGCTCTACCATAGGTTTAGCACCTACTTTTAGCATAGGTTTAGGAGTATCTTTTGTAAGTTCTCCAAGTCTAGTGCCAAGTCCACCTGCCATAATAACTACCCAATTTGGCTTTAGATTAAATTCATCTTCTTGTAAAGATACTACATCTTTTAAAATCATATTATTATCAACTATAGGCATGTGTCTTTTATGTAATTCTTTTAACCTATGAATTATATTCTTTCTATTTTCACCATATTTCATAGTCATTGGATTAGAATTCATTATTTCAGATAATTCAGTTTTATTATTTAGAATAGCTCTTCTTATGTCTCCATCTGTAAGAATTCCTACAAGTTGATTTTTTTCATTTATAATAGCTAGAAATCCATTTCCATTACTATCAAGTAGTTGAATAGCTTCTTTAAAAGTAGCCATCTCTGAAAGTACTAAATTTCTCATTGAAAATCTCCTTTAGTAAAGGGGCTATCATTTTCTATATCTTTAAGAGTTTTTTTTCCAATTATTTCATCAACAGAGTCGATAACATCTTCTTGGTTTATCATTTTGAGTTGAAGCATATCTGATGAAATAATTTCTCCTGATTTTAATCTTTTCTTAGAAACCGGCACTTTTTGTCTATTTCTATATGTTACTTCTTTTTCATTCATATTAAAAATTTCTTTAGAATCTATATTTAGAATTGACTCTAAATAATCAAGTTTCTTTCTAATAGTTACTATTTTCTCACTAGAAACTGCAGATTGAAAATCTATTCTTTCTATCCCTTCTTCATATGCAATATGTTTTTCAAAAACTCTTGCACCTAAAATATAGGCATATTCATTACTTATAATACACATTTCGCTCTCATAAGAAGAATGATCAGCATATCCTATTATGCAATTTGGATAAAGTTTTTTAAGTTCACTAATTCTTTCTAATTTTATGTCTCTTAAATCAGATGGAAATGATTGAAATCCAACCATTAAAATAATTTCTCTATCATTATATTTTTTTACGATAGCATCAATTTCCTCAATTGTTCTACCTCCAATACCAAAAATTAGAGGCACTTCTATTTCTTCTAATCTATTTAATAATTTTGTATCTTTAAATGAAACAGAGTGTATTTCAAGATATTTTATTTCAAATTTAGAAATCAAATCAAATGCCTTAACATCTAAAGGCATTAATATAATATCTAATCCTAAATCTTTAGTATATTGAAATATTTCCATCCAATCTTCTATACTTAAAATCCACTTTTTTGCATCATCATATGCACTATGATAAGAAGACATAAATTCATTTAAATCAATTAATACTTGAAATTTAATACCTTTTGCACCTGATTTTTTTGCTTCAGATACTAACTTTAAAAGATATTCTTTATCTCCTTCATGGTGAAATGCTGTTTCAACATATAAGTAATAAGACATAATTATTTTCCTATTGTAAATTGTCTAGAATTCTTTATTCTATTTTGCATATCATTTTGAAACTCTTCAAATGTTATTTCTTTTCCATAAGGCATTTTTACATTCCCTGAAAACTCTATTTTTGAATTTTTTAAATCATATTTATTTATTATATTTATTGCGTCTTTTAATTTTATATTTAAAGGATTTTCTTCATAATGTTTAAATATATTTTTTGTTCTTTCTAAATCTTCTTTTGTATCTACTGTTAAAGTATAATTTGACGCATTCTTAATTTCTTTTAATTCAATTACTCCACATTTATAATGTTCTGGTTTAAACATATAAAGAAGTAAATATTCACTTATAGCAGGATCGATTAAATCATAACACTCTTTTACCGCACTTAATCTCATAACTTCTGCAGTAGCCCCAATAGGGATATCAATTATTCGTGTATAATCTAACTCATTTTCATTATGAATATTTATTTGTTCTTCAAGATATTCATATGAAGTTAGAACATTATCTCCTGTAATTCTAATTACATTATCAGCTTTTTCAAGTTCTCCAACAGCTATTAATCTTTCAATAACAGCATCGGGAGAACCTCTATAAATTTTAACCTTATTTTTAGATGCAACATCTTCTAAAATTTCATCTACCATTTCGTGTGACGTACATATATAAATATCATCTATGTTTTTTACAAGTTTTAATCTTTGAATCATAAAATCTAGCATTGAATATTCATTAACAACAGTTCTTAAAACTTTTAGAGGCAATCTTGTAGATACGGTTCTAGATATTATACAAGCAACAGTTTTTTTACTCATTAATAAATTCCTTTTCAAAAAATTCTTTTTTTATTTTTATAACAATTTTATTTACTGATTCTTTTTTATCTTCAAATTTAATTCCAACTTTGTGAATATCATTAAATTTACAAATTATAAACTTATTGCTTTCTAGTTTTATTTCTTTATCAAATAAATCAGTCTTATATAAAAAATAGTCATATTTTTCATTTGATTCAAATGCTTGAACTTTCAAATTTTCTTTTTCTATTACATTTATTATCTCTGTATTATCAACAATATAATGTATATCATAATACTTTTCATGAGATTCATAAACTAAATCATTTGAATCTTTAAGTTCAACATTTTGTGAAATGATAAATAAATCTTCATTAAAATAATTTTTCCGAAAATCACCAATTTCTAATGTTTTTGAAATTTGAATATTTTTATCTATAAATTCATTTATTGCATTATTTTGAAATAAAGGTTTACCTTCTTTTATACATGATTCCATATTAAACAATATCTTCTTTAGTTAAAATATGATCAAACTTTAAATCTTTATTTACAGTTCTTCCTACTATAAATTCTGTCATTTCAGGATCAAATGCACCACCAGGTCTTTTATAATCTATATCTTCATAAGCTATAATTTCACCTTTTTTCATCTCTCTTGTTAAAACTATACTTCTTCTAAATTCTCTTTTCTTTTCATCACTTTCAGTTGCAGTTATTCTAAAAGAGCCCATCGCATCTGATACTCTTTTAGCGTTCTCTACTATTTCTTTCATCTCATCTTTTGTAGCTGAAACCTTATGATCCCAACCTTCCATATTTTTATCAAGAGTAAAATGTTTTTCAATTAGACAAGCACCAAGTGCAACTGATGCAAGAGGGATAGCTGTACCTAAAGTGTGATCAGAAAAACCGATAGGATATTCAGGGTAAGTTGCCATCAAGGTTTTAATATTATTTAAATGAA
>Ga0193952_1001077_pt1 | contig 10689 bp, 7 predicted proteins | sample BB_3_MG_FD_140368 | JGI IMG/M metagenome (GOLD analysis project Ga0193952, IMG submission 140368) | Microbial mat bacterial communities from the Broadkill River, Lewes, Delaware, United States - BB_3_MG | ecosystem: Environmental > Aquatic > Freshwater > River > Microbial mats | place: USA... | reverse complement strand
GGTCTCGACAAAGAGATCATCTACGCCATGTAAGTCACCATACACCTCATCGGTTGAAATATGGTGGAAACGAAAGCCGTCAGCTTTCTCGGGTGCTTTATTCTTAAGTTCAAAAAAATATTTGCGGGCGGCTTCGAGCAGTGTGTAGGTGCCAACAATATTGGTTTGAATAAAGTCACCTGGGCCATCAATAGAGCGATCTACATGACTCTCTGCTGCCAAATGCATGACGATATCAGGCTGATGTTTAGACAATACGGATTCCATCAACTTTCGATCACAAATATCATAAGCGTAAAAGCTATATCGTTCATCTTCAGCAATATCAGATAACGACTCTAAGTTGCCTGCATAGGTCAGTTTATCGACAACAATCACCTCATGACCAGAGTGATTAATTAGTTCTCGGACTACCGCTGAACCAATAAAACCTGCTCCGCCGGTTACTAAAAAAACTTTGGGTTTCATATCTATCTCTTTAAAACTTAAAAGCCAACCTGAACAGATAAAAGCTATCAATCGGTTTTATTAAGCTATTTTTACCTGACTAAAAGCCCTGTTTGCAGGATGGAAATTCAGTGCAGATGACAAGAAAATTTCAATTACAGCTGAATCGTTGGACTCATCACAAGCATTTCTAAGATTTGTTAACAACTTTGACAACAGAGGCCACTCAATATATACCTCATCAGCCGACATTATACGAGGATGCTCCGTTCCGCGCAGGTTCTCACCCAACCATAACTCTTCATATAACTTCTCACCCGGCCTCAATCCTATTATTTTTATCTCTAAATCACCGTCAGGTGTTTCATGATCTTTTGGTGTTAGGCCACTAAGACGTATCATTCTCTTAGCAAGCTCCATTATTCTGACAGGCTTACCCATATCAAGAACATATACATCCCCCCCTCTACCCATGGCACCAGCTTGAATCACTAACTGAGCAGCTTCTGGGATCGTCATGAAGTACCGGACTACCTCCTCATGAGTAACGGTTACCGGTCCTCCTTGCTTGATCTGTTGCCGGAACAGTGGCACTACCGAGCCTGATGATCCTAGTACGTTACCGAATCTAACAATTGCAAATCGCGTAACGGCTTGTTCTTTCGACAGACCTTGTAAAATCAATTCAGCTAAACGCTTGGTTGCCCCCATTACATTTGCAGGTCGAACTGCCTTATCCGTGGATATAAGCACAAAGGTTTCCACCTTAGCCAGTATCGCTGCTTGTGCACAACTCAAAGTACCAAAAACGTTGTTCCTAACACCTTCAATCACATTCGCTTCAACCAAAGGAACGTGTTTGTAAGCAGCTGCATGGTAGACAGTTTGCACATGATGATCTGTGAAAACTTTATAAAGCTGGTGCTCATTTTGAACGGTCCCAAGTAAAGGGATGAGCTTCGTAGTCAATTGATCACTTTCCACCATGTGCTTTAATTCTTTCTCTATTTGGTAGAGCCCAAACTCCGACAACTCAAACAACACGAGAGCACTAGGTTGAGAACGAATTATTTGGCGACAAAGCTCTGAACCTATAGACCCCCCCGCACCACTGACTAGTACAACTTTATTCGCTATATCCGCTTCCATTAAATGGATATTAGGTGCCACAGGCTCGCGGCCAAGTAAATCATCAACTGAGACTTCTTTTAATTCATCAATTCTTACATTCCCATCTATCAAATCTACGACACTAGGAACTGACAGCACTTCGCAAGACAAATGTTCCAAACTATTTAAGATACGCATCCTCTCCACTTTATCACTTTCAGGAAGAGCCAGAAAAATCTTCTTAACTTCATACTGAGATACTAAAGATTCTAGTTCTGATGCATTAAATACCTCCAAGCCCTGAATAAAGCCGCCTACCAATCTTATATTGTCTTCGATGTATCCTACGGCAAAAAATTCTGCGCCTTGATTAATCGCTTGGTGTAATTGGCGACCTGCTGGACCTGCACCATAAATTACAACAGGAATACGCACCCCTCGTGTGTTCTGATAGACCATCCGGAAAAATAGACGCACTCCCCCAACGAGTATTAAGGAAAAAGCAAAGTAGTTTATAGGGACTGAGCGTGGCAAGAACGCCTTAAAGTAGAAAGAAATAAGCACCAGTAAAACTGTGGAGAAGAAAACCCCTAGACCTACGGTCCATAAAACTCTAAAGCTAACAAATCTTAGCACCGCACGATAAAGCCCTATACGAATAAAGACAAGCAAAGTGATAGGTAACACAGTAATTAGAAGCAACCACTGCTCTTGAGCATAGATCGGTGTAAGCTCATCAAGCCTAACCCAGTACCCCCCCCAAAACGCAAGAGTGAGCAGGCAACAATCAGCAACAATCGATATAGCTCGCTTTATTGGCCTCGAAAAGCCTATGATATGAGCTAACATATGAATGATCCTATATTTTATCCAGCTCTCCAGCTCTGAGAAACAACGCCAGAAAAATTAAGGGGATGTATGCTAATGCAACAGCCATGTAACAGTTCAATTCAGTCTGAATAACAAGCCAACCTAAGGGGTATAACCACAAAAAATTAAATCCTGACATACCCAAAGTAACCTTTTTATGGCTATTCAATACAATTGATAACTTCTGGTATGCATGTAACCTATGTGCTTGAAATACATTTTGACCACTAATTAAACGCCTAACTAAGGTGAACGTTGAATCAACGACTAGTACACCTAGCAAAATCAAAGCGGCCACAAAGAGCCTAAACTCTTCATGCCACGCCAACAACAAGAATGCTACGGCGATTACTCCCAAAAAACCACTACCTACATCCCCCATGAATACTTTAGCAGGAGGAAAATTCAATGTAAGAAAACCCATGATAGCACTCACTGTTATAAGGCAGAGAATAACAAAGCTGCTTAAGTCATATACAAACCATGCATAAGATCCCATCATTAATGCAAATAATAGCATTTGAGCAGCAACGAGACCGTCAATTCCATCCATAAAATTTACGAGATTAATGATCCACACCCCACCGACACTTATAATAAGGACTAGTAAATAAAAAATGGTTGGTGAAACGCTACTTAAGTCATAAGGCCAACCAATGCCTAACCCCAAAATAACTACGGCAACCAGCTGCATTAGGAGGCGAATTTTGGCACTGACATGCCCATGGTCATCAATAAAGCCTATACCAGCAACTAAAGAAGATGATAGAAATAGCGAAATAAATAGTGTTTCTGATATAAACCCTAATAACCAAACGCCTATACAACCGAATAAAAAGGCTACAACAATTGCAAGCCCTCCGCCTCTTGGAGTTGGGCATACATGAGAGCTTCGTTCATTAGGCCTGTCCAATAAACCTCTCTTCTCAGCTGATCGCATGACCACGCAAGTGCCCAAATAGCTAACTGCGCTTAATACGATTAACAATAATAGCATTACTTCATTTTTGAACATTTATACTGTTCTGCCGAATTCTTTAACGCCACAAGTGCTGACTGTTCAGGCTGCCAGCCGATACACTTTTTGACATAGCTATTGTCGACCTCTAACGACCTCACAAGCTGCGAATACAACCTATCATTAAGGACTGCCAAGCACTTCAAGGGAACAGGTAGTATCCATGGTTTTAAAATAGCTCTTGTACATAGAGCTTTAATAATCTGTGGTAATGACAGAGCTTCATCATCCGAGACATCAAACACTTCATTCGCAGCTCTAGGGTGAGATATGCATAGGCGGATAATGTCAACCAAATGCGGTAGCGCAATCATACTTCGCCTATTATCTATGCGTCCGAAAGGTAAAGGAAAACAGCTATTAGCTATTTTCATTAATCTCCTAAAGTTAGCTGGTGCTGAAGCAGCATATACAAGAGGAGGCCTTATAATCACATATTCAATCGTCTTGCCCTCACAAAAAGAAGCTATTGCTTGTTCAGCTCTTAGCTTACTCCGAGCATAAACTGGAACCGGATTGCATGGAGCAACCTCAGAAAATGCACAACCTTTTACAGAAAATTCCCCATGAACTTTAATTGTGCTAATAAAGATAAATCGTTTAACTCCAAACTTCTCAGACTCTTGTAACAAGCGCAAAGTTCCAGCTACGTTAACCTCATCATATACATATTCATCTTGTCCATCGGTTGACTCGTGAGCTTTGCCTGCAGTGTGTATAACGCAGTCAATATCCTTTAATGCAATAGCCCAATTAGTATGCCTATCAATATTACCTATAGGGATCAGTGCTGCATTGGGAGACTTCAAACGAACCGTACCAGCAACGGCGATGCCCAACATATTTAAAGTTCGTATAACCTCGCTGCCAATATAACCATTAGCACCAGTCACCAATACTTTTCCAGCATAACTAACCGTCGTATTCACAATTCAACTCATGCGGTTCTTTAAGGATTCATAACCACGAACAACAAACAGCAAACAGACGACAAAAAATATCCATTTCTCTTTTGTACTTCTGCGATAGGTACATGAATTCAAAGCCAGCTTCAACATCCCCAACCTTCCCCCTTGTAACTGCTTTAATAATTCTGAAGCATTCTTAGAGCCAATGGTTGATAGCATAGATGATGTCAGCTCAGCCTGACGAAACCAGTGACCATTCAGAAGCAACTTAAGCCTACGAAGTTTGTGCCTAAAGCCTATATTAGCACCTTGAGCATTATCAGCATGCTGTCGATAAAGCATACATGGGGAAGAGTCTATAAACCAACGATAACCAGCCTCTCTCGCATATGCGTAAATAAACCAGTCGTGGTATTTCAACGGAGCGGTCTCAATCTCATGCTGTTGCAAATACGAACCAAGTGAAGAGAATAAAGCAGCAGTCATTACGAAAGTGCAACCAGGGCCCGGAGCTTCAAAGAAGTGATCATTTTTTGTCAATTTATGGGACTTAAAGATAAGGCGCTCAGTACCGTCAGACCAAAACGCCAAGACATTAGCAGAATAGCCGTCTAAATTACTTTTCTTGAGCTTGTCAATAGCAGTAATAACTTTCTTTTCAAACCATATATCATCTTGATCTGCCAAGCAATAATAATCAAAATCAGAGGGAGTTAACTCTCTCATAAGACGGAAAAAATTCTGAGAAGCTGAGCCAAATGTCTCACCATAAGGCAAACAATGCATATTATCGTGTGCTATCATCAAGCTTTGAACGTACTCAAGACTGCCATCATCAGAGAAATCAACACTAAAAAAGATTTCTAAAGTTACGCCTTCTTGATTTTGAATTGAGGCGACCTGCTCCTTCAGCCACCTCATACCGTTAAATACCGCTAGACAAACTGCAACACGAGGAGTCATACAGTTCTTCCTGATACTAACTTAACAGCGTCAAGATAGGCTGTACCATACTGCTCATCAGGCTCTAAATATGCAGCTTCAGACCACTCATTCCAAGCATTAATAAAAATATATGGCGTACCTTTTGCGTGTTCAATATCGGCTAAGGAGATTAAACCTTCCCTAAACTTCTCAGGCGTTGAACCCTTAAAATAATGACTACGACTGCCATAGCGGGCAGTATTGTCCCAATCAACAACTATTGACTGAAAAACGTTACAAGAGTCTTTTTTAGACTCGCTTAAAATATATTCCCAAAGCTCGTCGTAACAGAATGACGTACTTGTTTGCATACCGTACTTGATACGTGATAGTTGTAGCTGAATGCTAGCAGGCAATCGACGCAACAAAGGCTCTATACTTTTCCAAAAAGATGAGCTCTCGGCCTTCTTTGCACTAAAAAACACCCTAGGTTGAAACTTAATGATGGCATCAAAATGTTTATACAACTTATTTTCATCTAATAGAGGAAAAGATTTAATCGCAACAAAGTAGATTCCTCTCAAACCGGCATCAATAGCTTTTCTATTCATGAATTTCAAAAAGTCGACCAAATCTGGATGCTGCTCTGGCCTATAAATACAGAAGACAGGTTTATCATCGATACATAAATATCGATCATCTTGAAAATATTTGCTGAGGTAATTGAAGTGCTTTGCCCAAAGAGATGGATCTTTAATATAGTTTTGCGCCATAAGTATTTCTGACGACCCTACCCACTGTCGTGTCCAAGCTTCATTAGCCCACGTAACACAATACTTGAGATTATGATTTTTATTTGCATGAAATAGCTCAAGAGGTTTTTCAAGAATAAGCTTCCCATCAAACCAATAGTGGTAAAAATTGAAGCCATGCAAACCGAACTGTTCCGCCAACACTGCTTGCTGCGCAATCACCTCTGGACGGGATTGATCATAGAAACCACACGCTGGTTTTCTTGGCTGCCGATGAGTAGCCGACAATGGTTGAGCTTTCTCAACCAAGTCCCAATCAGTAAACCCTTTGCCCCACCAATGGTTATTTTCCTCAATCTCATAAAACTGAGGGAAGTAAAAAGCCATGAGCTTCATTTTCGGAAAAAACCTATACATACACGTAAAGAGCGATATATTAAAGAGCGAGAAATTCGTGACAAGCGTGGTGAGCTTGAGACCTTATTAGCAGAATACTCTAAAAATTCAACCAGCAACTGTCTATACGGAACCTGTTCGTTAACATGCAAACCAGAAGATACCTTAGTTACCGGCTCATTATTATATGGATTCTGATATGAGCGACGAGCCAAATTCAATTTAGACGGGAGCAAACTAGGATTGGATTCATTTTGGAAGTACTCATCGACCATCTGACTTGCACTTTTATGCATAGTATTTTTCAAAAAGCTCTTTCTAGATAATATTTCCGAACGATCTTGATTCAAGATAGCAAGTTTTGTAGTAATCTCATTCGAGTCGCACTCAACAAGCCAGCCATTATCATCTGTAACTCGCTCCTCAAACGCTCCCACCTTGGTTGCTAACACAGGTATCGATGAAGCGAAAAACTCGGATAACGTATAACTAAAGGTCTCTGGAACAACCGAAAGTAGCAAGCCGATATCTGGTGAAAAGTCGCGCAGATGTTTACCTAATGTTTCTTTTGTGTAGCTGTAAATCCAACGGACATTTGGATAGCCTTCAAAAACTTCGCCTCCCTCATGCGCACCTAGTAACAAAATATCGCAGGTATCAATGAGATCCGTTATCATAGACTCCAGTAAACCACGACCTTTACCTTCCGTTAAACTACCTAGTATTACAACTCTTAATTTAGTATGAACAACAACTTTGTCATCACACACATCCTCTTCAAAAAGTGATTCAATTAGATCATCAGACAAACCATGCTCGATAACTGTTATTGACTTCTCTAATAAAGCAGGTGCTAACTTGTGGTAACGATCTACAACCGACTTAGATGGGGCAATTAAATGAACACTGTTCTTACTAATCTTTTCAAGAAAGGCAGTCCTAAGCCCAATAAACGAAGCACTACTTTCTTCTTTGAAAAACTGATGATGACTATTTTCTACTAAACAAGCACCCATTCTTTGTTTATCACAAGAGACACAGGGAGTATCAAAAGTAGCAACGATTACCGGACAAAAAGGATAAAAGTCGTGAAACACATAAGAGATAGGCAAGCCTAGATCAAACACATCTAATGATTGCCCAATTAAAGACGAAACCAAAATACGCTCTATGTTATAGACCTCAACTATATCATCTAGTATTTCTCTATACTGATAATGTCTAATAGCCGTTGAAGGAATGGATTCAGCTAACATCCATTTTTTCAATGGCTCGCTCATACTAGCATCACGATATAAAGCAACTGCCTGCCCAAAAGCTCCCCAAGTACCTAACGGTCTAAGCACTAAATTATTATGGTAATTATCTGCTTTGATATAGTCTTCTACCCAACGGCCTAACCCACCTCCCCAGCTATGGGCTAGATGGAGCTGAACAGGCTTACAAGATACCAAGCTCTTAGGTTTTTCATTACGAATTGCAAGCTCAGTGAGAGCATGCCTTATCGGCATAATCGGGTGGTAGTCTTCCACACACTTCAAACGAAATTTAGGCACAGATTCTATCGAAAAAAAGTTCTTTTCAATCGAGCTATCATCAATAAACAATTGGTCTGTGGATAATAAAACCAAACCACTGTTCCTTAACTCCTCATTTAAGGAACTGTCATTGTGATGCAATTCCGCTAAACGAGACCAAAAAGAACTACCTCGCAACAAAATACAGCAGCTTTGCAACATCATTGGAGAATCAAAGAGCTGCCCTGTAGAATAATCAACCAGCCATTGATCAACTTCATCTACACTCAATGATCTGCTATTTAGATCAGAAAACACAGAAAACATTGGATGCTTTACACACATAGGGGATAAAGCAGCGACTGATTTTCCTATCAGCTCTGACGATAGAAACCTGAGCCTTAAGTCCCAACAGTCTGGTAACCGGACACCGCAGCGGATAAATATCGATAACGCCTCAAATTCACCAACGACCGAGAATAGGTCACACCAAAAAGACTCAACAGACTTAAACGCCGCAGATGAGTAGGAAATCAACTCACACTCGGCCGGGAGAGTGGCTTTTATCAGATCCCCCCCCTTCTGCGGAAGTATGATAGACACGTCCACTGGCTGAGTTAATACTGTGAAAAAGTAAGTCAAGTAGTTACTAGCCGTCGCAATATCATCCGGCAGAACAACGATAAATATTGACGGTTTAGACTGCAAAACTTCTCTCACTACCGCTTATTTAAGAAGGATTTTGCCAGTATAAAACATAAACCGAGCAAAGTTTCTTAATAAGAAACGTTTGAGGCTACTGTTCACTCGCTCACTATAGGACGTTGAGTAGAAATAGTTCGCCACTTCAAAAAAGACATCTTTAAAACCAGCTAAAGATGAAATAGAGATTGTAGGTGAGGTGTAGCCCACTTCACTTTGGTTGTCGATATACCATGAACGATAGCAAGGTTTCCCAGGAACTGCTTCGAACGGCTTTTCGAATCTTTCCTGAAGGTCAGCACGAGTGCGATACTCTATTCTTTCGTTGCTTTTTATCAGGGTGCCATCAGAATAACAACCGTACTTATATACCGCATCCCCAATCTGATCTTGCCCCTGCTGCTGGCATTGGTCTATATACCAATTACGAAGTTCATATAATGCTGGATTTTCTGCGCCATATTTTTTCAACATATATTCTTGAGCACCGCTATCGAAACCTGAAAAGTGATAAAAACAAAGCGGTTCTTCATTAATAAAGATCCCATTTTCTAATGTGCCTGTAACCTTGCGAGAAGTAAGATTCCAAGTCGCCACATTATAGATAGGATCCCGGAGTATTTTGAGTTCACTAAAGAAGCAAGGGGCAAGATTGACCCATTTTTGATCAGTAAATAGCCCGCGCTGTACATCGTCGAAACAGAAATCCACTAAACGATCACACCACCACTGGGAAAACCGTCTACCTTCTGAATCATTTTTAACACCAACAAAACCCAAATTAAAGACACCATATCTCAGACTGCACATTTCGTTGTCAATAATAGCTGTTGACGTTTTCTCTGGCTCTGTTTGATGTGGTGTCAAGAGAATACTGTTGTTATCAAGCTCATCCAGTAAAGATTGAATAGACGAAAAAACGGCCATGTCAGGGTCAAAGTAGAAGACAGTATCAGCATTATAAGTTTTGAAAATATACTCTAGTGCTAAACCTTTAACCGCGGTACAAAGCTCAACTACTGTATGCGTGAAAAAAAACTTGTCAGGATCTGGTATATCCAACTCATCAGCATAGATAACTGAATCGAACGGTTCATCATTCAATTTAAAAGATGCCGGTAAATCATCAGATATTAGTAGATGAAACAGCACATCAGGATTATGCTTTTTCAATGAACGAGCCAAAACCCGCGCTTTAGGAAGATAGTTGGTAGTAATACTTGTATACGCGTGAATATTGTCATTCATTGTTTTATAAAGAGCCTTCTTAACTTTTTGTAAATACGGGACGCAAGTTTACCACTTACAACATCAATACGCTTAACCAAGCCCCGATTCTCTCGCACATAAGTTTCCATTTGCTGATGTGCGACATCAAGAGCACGGTCGCGCTGAGCAATAGCTTCTGCGTATTCTCCTACTATTCGTTGAGCCTCAAACAACCCATCATCCGTGCGTTTAAAGTCTGCCCTAACAGAATCTAATTCTGTCAGTATTTTCTCGATATTCTCATCACGTTTTTCAATTGCAAAAACATACTTTTGCACAAGAGCCTCTGCATGCGCTAGCCCTAAATCAGTGCGTTTAAATTCTTCACGCGCATCATCCAACAAACCTTTGTATTGCTCACGCTCTACATCAATAAAATCTTTATACTGGATAATGGCATCAATAATTTCATCTCTGTATGTGCGAATTTGGCTAACCACATTTTTTGCATCCTTAATTGAACGCGCAACCCTCACATCATCAACTGCATCACGGAATACTCGAAGTGGATCATTGCTAATGAACTTAGCAACAATAAAACGATAGTCAGGATGCAGCTCATTCATAACGCTTTCAGCGTGAACAATTCGCTCCCGAGTCTCATCTGTAAAACTAGCCCCACCATGATGAAAAATAAAAGTGTCGGCCGAAATAACATTTTTCCAACCACATGCCAAAGCTCTCATACAGAAGTCAGACTCTTCACCGTAACCTCGGCCAAAACGCTCAAGATCGAACACACCTATTTCATCAAGGCAAGCGCGGCGTATATACAT
>Ga0193952_1001072_pt1 | contig 10716 bp, 10 predicted proteins | sample BB_3_MG_FD_140368 | JGI IMG/M metagenome (GOLD analysis project Ga0193952, IMG submission 140368) | Microbial mat bacterial communities from the Broadkill River, Lewes, Delaware, United States - BB_3_MG | ecosystem: Environmental > Aquatic > Freshwater > River > Microbial mats | place: USA... | reverse complement strand
TGTATTGCTGGATTAACTTATGCAGGTTATTCATGGGCAGCAAGGCGTTTAATTGAAAGTGGCATTCATTCAAAATCGTCCATGTCAGGGTTATTCGGTTGTGCAGCACTATTGTTACTCCCTTCATTATGGTTTACGGGTGATAACTTATTTTCAAGCTCAACTAATGCTTTGGTATCTTTGTATATGGCAATAATTCCAATGTTTTTAGGATACTTATTATTTGGTTTTGGCTTGAATTATATAGATGCAAGTAAAGCGACATTAATAACCCTAATTGAGCCATTAGTTGCAACTATTTTAGCTGTTTTCATTATTGGCGAAAAATTTAAAGTCATTGGTTGGATAGGTGTAGCTTTAGTCTCTCTATGTCTATTGATACAAGCCATCAAACCTCAAAACCAACTAAGATTAGCCTTCAAATCAACTTAGTTATACAGTCTGATATAATTACTGCTTTGACAAAAGGTTCATAACGCTTTTAGTTGCCAACCATAAGTTAGCCTAAAAATATCAACGGCAGCAATGAGCTTAACCCCGCCCTTGACTCAAGTCTTATGTATAAGCACACAAGCGCCTAAATACTCTTTATTGACATCATTTTTATTATTTATAACAACTTAATATTTGTTTTTATTGGGTTAGGTATTTTTGATAATCATTAATACCAAAATACCTAACCGATTTTTTCTGAGTTAACTTTTTAGCAATAAGCAGTTCGTCACAATAAATTCGCACCACTTGCTTATCACCGTTTGAATCTGTGTCGTAACAGTGATTGTCATTGTCTCTGAGGTTATCAAATTCAGTTTTCATGATTAATTTCATGCGCTGTTAACCTACAAATTATTTATATCTTTTTGTACTTGATAGCCTTCATCAGTCACTATTTTTTCAAGTACTTGTACACGCTCGGTTAGTTTTTCAACTTGTTGTCTGAGTTGGCTACTTTCTTCGTCAGCTGTTTTACTGTGCTTTAACGTTTTTGTTTTAAATTCGATATGTTTTTTATATATTTCATACATAACGCCAAAAACAACACAAACGATAACTACAACCATAGTCGTTCCACTCATTACTTTTCTCCTTTTAATAATATCTCATTAATTTGTTAACTGCTTTGTAGTTGCGGTTTATTGTCTTGACGTAAATAAAGTATATTGACAACAAATAGAGCCACAAGCATTGGAAGGCTAGTTAGTACTACATAATGCCAACCACCCGTAAACAATACCCAACCTGCCATAAGTGATGCAAAGGCTTGAAAACCAAATAAAACAAAGTCGTTAGTAGCTTGCACTTTATGACGTTCACAAGGGCGATAACTTTGTGGCAATAAAGATGTTCCAGTTAAAAATAAAAAGTTCCAACCAATACCTAATAATACTAATGCCCACCAATAATGCATTACCTCTTGACCTGAAAAGGCAATTAAGGCAACAACAATATAAATGATAGTGCCTAATTTAAGTAAACCTTTCAATGCAATTTTTTTAACCAACCAAGGCGTTAACAACGAAGGTATATACATTGCGGCAATGTGGCTTTGTATTACCCATTTAGTTTCTATTAAACTATGACCTTGCATGTGATGCATACTTAACGGTGTTGCTGTCATTAAGTAACTCATCAGGGCATAACCTATGGTAGCCGTGCAAATGGCAATAATAAAAATACGCTGTTTGATAATAACTGTTAAGGGCCTTGCTTCACCGTCATTTGATATTTCTTTGATTTCAGGCTCTTTAAAAAACACCATAATGAGCGCGGCTAAGCCAATGAACAGTGCTAATAATAGAAACGAGCCAGTATAACCATGTGGTGAAGTAACCCAATCTTTCGCGGTTACCGCAATTTCAGGGCCTAAAAAAGCTGCGAATACACCACTTAACATTAAAATGGCTAATATTTTGGGAATATCATCGACATTATTGGTACTTTCTATTGCTGCAAACCTGAGTTGTTGAGTAAACGCGCCGCCAATACCAAATAAGAAACTTGCTAGTGCAAACAAGTTAAATATTGCTAACGTTGTAGCTAAAACAGCTAATAGTGCAGCCACCAAAAGGCAGCTAAATCCGCTAAATATCGCAAACTTTCTCCCTTTAGCTTTCGCAATCATAGCGCCAGGAATAGAGCCAGCAGCAACACCTAAAATCATCAAACTAATAGGCAAGGTGGCAAGAGATGCATTGGTAGTTAGTTCACTTGATAATAATCCCCCAATAAAAACAATTATTGGGGCAGAGCACATGACTAAAGGCTGTGCCATAAAAAGCAGACTAATATTTCTAGGTAAACTAAACTTTTTGGTTAGTAACAGGACTGAAATTACAATGAGTACTAAAATGATGACTATGTTTATCATAATTAGCCAGATTCCATGGCTAAAATAGTTTTAATATCAAGTTCACCCTGATACTTCTTCAAGGTTTCTTGCTGTTGTACTCTGGCTAAAACGGCCATGCGGTCAGATAATTCATTACCCTCAATATTGGCATGCCCTTTTACGTGACTGATGATGAGTTGGTGTTTAATTTCTTGGTAAAGTGAAAAACATGATTTGATTAATTCTAAATTTTTGATTTCTTCGCCTTTGCCGCGTGTCCAGCCTTTTGCCTGCCAGCCCTTTGCCCACTTAGTTATGCAGTCTATTGAATATTTAGAATCAGACAGTATTTGAACTTTTTCTGTTTTTTCTAAGTATTTTTTAGCTAATTTAAAAGCATAAAACAAACCATTTAACTCAGCAGTATTGTTAGTGCCATGAGCGTCATATAAACCATAATAGAGTGAGTGAACTTTACCTTGATGGTAAACGGCCAGTCCTGTTCCTGATTGTCCAGGGTTTGGTGAGCAGGCACCATCGCAATATATTTGAACTTCAGCTGTTTGCATTTTATTTATTGTCGTTGTGCTTTGGCTGATATTAGACGATTTTTTAGGTGAAACAGTGCTGCTTTTGTTGTTTATAGCACGTTTCATTAAGGCTTTGGTGTAAGTTGATGCAAAGGCAGCTTCTGCTTCAGCTTTGGAAGGGAAGCCCATAAATTGAGCATCAGAGCGCCCCTGAGTGTGGTTTTGAACTTCGCTCCATGTTGAAAAAACACCCGTTTTAGCACCTTTCCAGACAACATAAAATTTTCTACTCATACAAAAATTTATCTATATTTTATTAATAATATTGCATGCTATTATCAATAAAATATCTACTTATAGCTAGAAAAAAAGCCTGATAAGCGTAACTAGATTATTATGCGCAATTCTTTTTGGTGACGACGGTTCTTATTTTGGCGAGATTCTATATAGCGCCCACGTTCTTGGTTTTCTTTGCGTCGATCTGTGCCTGTACGACGATCGCTTTCTTTTTCTATTACAGGGGCCGCTTCAGCCAATTCCTCAGGTTTTGCTTCTGCGTTTGACTCATCATTTAATAATACTGTTTGGCGATATTTGTTTTTTTGTTTTTTATCTTTAACCAATTGTCCAGTTTGTGCAATATGGCTGAGATAGGTTAAATCGTTTATATACTTCATATAATTTATATTTATACACAAGAGATTAAAGGGTTACCCTTGAGTACATCCCCCACATTTTTTAATACTTGTCTAATTAATCGGCATATAAATGAAAAAGTTTAATCTTTTTCATTATTTTTATTTTAGTTTTCGATTAATCTTTGTGCCTAAGCTAAACCTTGCTAAAATTCATTTATTAACTTTGTTCAACGTTAGGATATTTCATGGCAATTAACTGGTTTCCTGGTCATATGCATAAAGCTCAAAAAGAAATCAAAGAGATTTTGCCACAAATAGATGTAGTAATAGAGGTTTGTGATGCCCGTTTACCATTTAGCAGTGAAAACCCTATGATCACTGAAATAAGAGGAGATAAACCTCTTATTAAGATTCTCAATAAAAGTGATTTGGCTGATCCAGATAAAACAGCTATATGGCTCAACTATTTAGAGTCTCAACATAATGTTAAGGCTATTGCTTTAACTACTGAAAATGCATCAATAGCCAAAATCATTCCCAGCTTGATTAAAAAATTGGTGCCTAATAAAGATGAAGAAGGTAAACAAATTAATGCGGTAATCATGGGAATTCCTAATGTAGGCAAATCAACTTTAATAAATACCTTAGTGGGTAAAGCTAAAGCAAAAGTAGGTAATGAACCCGCTGTAACCAAAGGGCAACAGCGCATTAAGCTAGAAGAGGGGGTATATCTTTTTGATACACCAGGGATGTTATGGCCAAAAATTGCGAATGAAAATAGTGGCTATCGTTTAGCTGTTTCTGGCGCTGTTAAAGATACTGCGTTTGATCATGACGATATTGCTTATTTTGCCGCTGAATATTTACTTAAAGCTTATCCAGAACGCTTAATGGAACGGTATAAATTAAGCGAGTTGCCTTTGCACGAAGAAGATTTGATTGAAGCGATTGGTAGAAAACGTAGCTGTATTAAAAATGGTGGTCATGTTGATATGCATAAAGCTTCAGTGATTTTAATTAATGAGATACGAGATAAAACACTGGGCGTTATTACGTTTGAAATGCCAGAAAATATAGAAGATGAAAATGCCTATTTTGCAGAACAAGAAGCAAAAAAAATTGCAGCCCGTGAAGCTAAAAAATTAGCGCGAGGACGAGGCAGAAAAAACAAAAGATAGTATCAGTATTATCAGTAACCGCGCTTAAGGAAAATGCAATGTCAGAAAATACATCGTTAGAAAATACGCAAGCATTAGATACGTTTGCTTTACATCCACAATTAGTACATGATTGTTTTGAACTAGCAGAGTTTCCTCTTTGTAAATTACTGTTGTGTAATGATAGTACTTATCCTTGGTTTATTTTGGTGCCTAAAGTGGCAGATGTTTCTGACATATATCAACTAGATTGGCAGCAGCAGCAGCAGTTGTTAAATGAGTCAAGCTTGTTAAGCGAGTTACTTATGCAAGTATTTGAGGGAGATAAAATGAATGTTGCTGCACTGGGTAATGTTGTGGAACAATTGCATATTCATCACATTGTTCGGTTTCAAACTGACAGTAGTTGGCCTAAACCCATTTGGGGACAATTACCCTTAACCCCTTATTCAGACGATGCATTAATTAGGCTAAAAGAGAAATTATTACCCAAGTTGGCTGTGATTTTTCAGCCGAATTAACCTTTTCAATGCATTAAGCAAGTTAAATACACTAAGCAAGCTATTAACTTTGTATGATAACGAAAGCTAAAGCCGTTATATATTAGGCAGTCAGATTTAGAACAAAATTCAGAGAAAAATATGCGGGTCTCAATGTGTAAGGATGAACTTAAGGTCATTTTTAAACATGAGACAGCGCTATTTGGCATATATTTATTGATTAACATTTACTCTGATAGCTCAGCTGCAGGCTCTGTGTTTGAAACGGGTAATTGTAGTCTCATATGGACTAAGTTATTACTCGTAATTGGGTTGTTATCAATAGCAACGGCAGCTTCAAAATCTGATAATGCTTGTGTTAATTGGTTTTGTCTAAATCTAGCGACACCACGATTACTGTAATTAAGGGCTGTTAAATATTTAACTCTTTTTTTTGTTTCTGGCATTGACTCTAAGCTTTTGATAGCTGATGTACAGGCTGACTCAGATTTACTATTTTCATTTGACTGTAAATAGGCAACACATAAGTTCATTTTATTAGCATAAAATTCTTTGTATGTTTTGTTCGTGGTTAATTTTTCTATACTTGAGGCTATTTCTCCTTTAGTGATATCCACCGTACCAATAGCGCCTTTTACCACCGCAACTTTAAACGTTGTTTCGCTCGCTGCTACACTATTGATTATGCTTAATAATAAAGTAGTCAATATTGTTTTTTTAAACAAAGACTTATTCATGTTCATTTTCTCCATCAGGTTATGTATCTTGTTGATACATAACTAATATAGAGATAAGATTAACCACTAACAAACGATCAAAATCAACCCGTTAGATGAATAATATTCATGTGTAGTTAACCCGATAAAATATTTAATTATTAAGCTGAAAAATTGTTTTTGACCCACTCAGCAAATAATAACAGTTCAGGCCGTTCATCCATGTTTTCATGTTGAATAAGGTAATATTTATCATTAGTATATAATTCTTCATCGAACAGTTTGATTAATAGCTCTTCGCTAAACCAAGCCTTACTCATAGGTAAGGGAATTAATGCTATGCCCATACCTTGCTGTGCGGCTCGAGCGACACCAAACATACTATCAAATTGAATAATTTGTTTAGGGTCAAAATCATCAACACCATTTTTATCGGCCCATTGATGCCAAGACCAAGGGCGCGAACTATGTAAAATTAATGGCGTGGTTTTTAAAGCCGAAAATCCAGTAGTTTTTAATTTTTTATACAGTTTTTTATTACAAGCAGGTGCATAACGTATAGGAAACAATTCATGAACAATGTTGGCATTTGGTTTGCCATTAGCAAGTACAATGGATAAATCTGCTGATTGCGACTGTTCCTTGCTTGATTTAACTGTTTCGAGTTGCAAATTAATTGTAGGATTACTTTCAGACCATAATGTTAGGCTTGGAACAAATAATTCACTGGCAAAAAACTCCGGTAAACTAATAATAATCGTTTGATTTTGTTGTTTTTGAGTGAATTCAGATATGGTTGATTCCAACTGGTGAATTATAGGCTGAATCGACTGATAGAATTGTTTTCCCGCACTGGTGAGTTCAATTGTGCGAGTACCGCGTTTAAAAAGAGATGTGCCTAATTGTGTTTCCAGTTGTTTGATTTGATGGCTTACAGCTGATGGCGTTAAAAATAATTGTGAAGCAGCATGTTTAAAGCTTAAACATTTTGACGCAACGCAAAATGAGCGTAGGCCACGTATTGGTGTTTGTATTGACATAGTAAATATTTTTTAAGAATGACGAACTATTATAGCAAAACTCAAGCCGAATTTTAAAGTTTTGATAATTAAGAGTTATTTTTGAAATATGAACCGATTTGATACGTGATGCACTATAATGATGCACTATAAAAGTATTTTTGCACCAAAATGATTTTTTACGTTTAGAAAAAAGTCCGAAAAAAAAGGACATCAATTGATGTCCTTAAAATAAAACAAGTTAATCATATAAAAACGTTTTAAAAATCGGGGAGACTTAAAAACAAGTTAATCATATGGTTATTTCTCATCTATGACAAACGAGAAAAATTCATTTAATAGATTAGTTATTTTCACTTGTTAAGCCATAGTAATTACAAAGTAGTTATGTTGAACGGTTAATGCTTTTTCTACATTATTTTACGTTATATGTATTTTACGAATTAATATTATGTGAAAAATATATTTATTCTCTTTGATAGTTTTAACTGCTTTTTATGAGAGGAAGCTATATAAAAATATTTTTAGGCAGTTTTTTAGGTAGTGAAATAACATTGTCTAAAATTATTCGAAAAAAAAGGACATCAATAGATGTCCTTAAAATGTAACAAGTTATCATATAAACACGTTTTAAAAATCGGGGAGACTTAAAAACAAGTTAATCTTATGGTGATTTATCACCTATGACAAACGAGAAGAATTCACTCGACAGATTAATTTTTTTCATTCATGTAAAAAAGGTTCGCTGTATGACTTTTGTAAGATTTATTATCCCTCTGCTATTTGGATATAGGATTTATTGATTTGTTTAAATTGTGATAAAGTTCTGTTTAAAGGGCTGTTGTATCAGAATTTTTTACCTCAATAGTCTACAATACAATTGTTCAGCTATATAACAATCATCTAGAAAAAACATTAGTATATATTTATGATAAAAAACAGTCTTGAGCTTTTCCAATACTCAGATGCCAATTTACTTTTAGCTTCCGAATATAACCCTTTGCTAGTGGTTCTCTCAATCTCTATCGCTATTTTTGCTTCTTACATGGGGCTTCAAGTTGCTTCTCAAGCAGCGAGAGCGTCATTCGTGCGTAAGCATGTTTATTTATTTATAGGCAGTTTAGTTTTAGGGTGTGGTATTTGGTCTATGCACTTTATAGGTATGCTGGCACTAGAGTTGTGCACAGCAGTGTCCTATCAATTTAAGTTGACTATAATGTCAATGATACCTGCAATTGCTGCTTCGTGGGTCTCACTGAATTTAATTACTCAAGGTAACCTTAAACACTTTCAATTAATTATTGGAGGCATATTGGTTGGTGTTGGTATTGGTGCAATGCATTATATTGGTATGGCTGCAATGGAAATGACACCTTTACTTCGTTATGATTTATCAATATTTGTTGTTTCTATTTTAGTTGCGATTATTTTGGCTATCTTATCGCTTTGGGTCAGGTTTGGCCTTGATGATATAGGTAAAATTCAACTCAGCCGTAAACTAAAGGTGATTATATCAAGTTGTGTAATGGGAATGGCTATTTCTGGTATGCACTATACAGGTATGGCGGCAGCACGATTTGTGTTACCTCCTGGTTTTGAAACATCAAAACAAACGGATGATATTTCACTTTATCTAGCAGTTGGCATTAGCCTTGTTACCATCTTTGTTATTTCGATAGTATTAGCGGTTAATTTGATTTTTAGATATAAAAATATTTCAGCTAAAGCACTACAAAATGAAAGACGACTTTCGGCTATTATGGAAACAGCAGTGGACGGTATTATTACTATTAATGCCAAAGGCATTATTATTAGTGTTAATAAAATGGTGACATTATTATTAGGGTGGAAAAGTGAAGAGTTACTCGGTAATAATGTAAAAATGATTGTACCAGCACCATTTCAACATGGTCATGACCAATATATTGAAAACTATTTACAAACGGGGGTTGCAAAAATAATTGGCACAGGGCGTGAAGTAGAAGCCATGACAAAAAGTGGTGAAAAAATACCTATGCGTCTTGGTATTGGGCACGTTAAAGTAAATAATCAACATATGTTTGTTGCTTTTATTTCTGATTTGCGTGACCGAATAAAAATGGAAACAACACTACGGGAAAATGAAACAAGAATTCGTTCTCTACTCACTAATATTCCTGGAATAGCTTATCGATGTATTGATGTTCCAGGTTGGCCTAATCTTTTTATTAATGATGAAGTTGAAAAAATAACGGGGTATCCAGCGCAAGACTTTTTGTTACCTGATCCTAAACGAAGTTTAGGTGATTTTGTTCACCCAGATGACTTTGGTATAATTGAAGCAACGGATTTACGTCATCCCGATGGGTATCAGATTGAGTTTAGACTTATTGATCGATATAACACGGTAAAATGGATGTTGGGTTATGGTCGTGCAACAAAAGTTGAGAACAGTAAGAATTATTATCTTGACGGTTTTATTATGGATATTAGTGACCGAAAAAAAATGGAATCAGAAATGGTTACGGCTAAGGAAAAAGCTGAAAAAGCAGCAGAAACACGAGCAGCATTTTTAGCTAATATGAGTCATGAAATTCGGACACCAATGAATGCTATTATTGGTTTTAGTGATATTCTACTTGATAGTGAATTGGATAATAAACAACATAAATATCTTAATACAATCAATCAGTCAGCTAAATCATTACTACATATTTTGAATGATTTGTTAGATAGCGCAAAATTAGAGAAAGGAAAGTTTCAATTAGAATATCGCGATTTTTCGCTTGTTGAAGAGGTTGATGCTGTGGTTTCTACTTTATGGTTAGAAGCTCAGAATAAAGGATTGGAAATTAGTCTCAATATTTCTCCTAAAGTACAGGGATATTATAATGGTGCGCCTGATCGTATCCGCCAAGTTTTAACCAATTTGTTAGGCAATGCTATTAAATTTACACAGCAAGGCACTATTGAAATTAGAATTAAAATGCTAGCAGATCAAACCATTCAATTTGTTATTAAAGATACAGGCATAGGCATGACCCCTTCACAGTTAGAAACGATATTTGACGCATTTGCACAAGCAGACGAGTCAATGAGTCGACGTTTTGGAGGAACGGGGCTTGGTACAACTATAAGTAAACAATTAGTTGAATTAATGGGAGGGAATATTACCGCGACGAGTATTGAAGGAGAGGGAACTGAGTTTAGCTTTACATTACCCTTAAAAGCAATTGAGTCTATAAATAATGGAACAGAACAATACAACTCTCAAGCGTTGTCGCCTCTTAATGTCCTTGTTGTTGATGATATTGATCAAAATATTGAATTGCTCTCTTTAATACTTAAACGTCATGGTCATACTGTATTTGAAGCTAGGGATGGAGAACAAGCCTTAGTTCAAATGGAAAATAACGGCATTGATATTGTACTAATGGATATTCAAATGCCTGTTATGGACGGCTTAACCGCGGCTAAATTCCGTAGAACATTTGAAGCTAATAATAATTGTAATAGAATCCCTATTATTGCGCTAACAGCGAGCGTATTACCACAAGATAGACTTTCTGCTGAGCAAGCAGGTATAGATGGCTTTGCTAATAAACCTATTAATATACGAGAGCTTTTTAATGAAATTGCTAGTGTGCTTAAGTTACAAAATATAACCGTTGACGCGAATGATATGGTGGATAAATCAACATTAAAAATAGATGTTGATAGCGGGATTACGTTATGGGGTTCTAAAACTAACTTTTATGCGGAATTAGGTCGATTTATAAAACATGCTGAATCTGAACTATGTACTCTTAACGACTGCTTAACTGATAATGATTGGCAAACATTAGAAC
>Ga0193952_1001069_pt1 | contig 10741 bp, 9 predicted proteins | sample BB_3_MG_FD_140368 | JGI IMG/M metagenome (GOLD analysis project Ga0193952, IMG submission 140368) | Microbial mat bacterial communities from the Broadkill River, Lewes, Delaware, United States - BB_3_MG | ecosystem: Environmental > Aquatic > Freshwater > River > Microbial mats | place: USA... | reverse complement strand
TCAAATTATTGCTCATGTACAAATAATTTAGGTGTTAATACTATATTAAGAATTGTGGTTTACAAATATTTATTTTGTAATAAACAGCATTACTAAAAAATCGCTAGTAGCAGTTCCTCAACTTATGGCAACTGTTCCTCAATATCTGACAATGCCTCCTCAGCTAAGTATTATACTCCTCAAGTTAGCGGAACTGTTCCTCATCCCTTGTCAACAATTCCTCAGTAACAGAAAGCTTTCCTGAATGTCTGAAAGTGTTAACTCAGTATTTTTTTTAGTAAAAAAGAAAATAATTATTACAAAGAACTAGTGCACTTTAAAAATGACTGTTGAAGATATAAATTAATACTTTACAAACAAAAACAATCTATAAAAAATCAAACTAATAAATATTACTTAATATATATCTCTAATATTTTAGCTTCGGTAAGTGAATATGTTTTAATATTTTTAAAGCAAGCTGGTATTAATACTGTTTCTCCTAAATTTATAACTAAAAACTCATTATCAGAATACTCTATCTTAACACTACCCTCAACACACATATAAATAATAAAAGAATCGATATCAGAATAGCTTCTATAAACAATATCTTTAACATTAAGAAGGTTAACAGTAAAAAACTCACAAGAGACTAGTAGAGATGAATCGTGCTCCTTATTTGAATTAACTCTACAACCAACATTAACTTCATCATCAATAACCTTTAATGCCTGATTAATATGCAATTCTCTTAAGTTACCATCCGAATCTCTCCTATTGTAATCATACAATCTATAAGTAATATCAGACGATTGCTGGATTTCGGCTAACAGCACCCCTTTACCAATTGCATGAACAGCACCAGCAGGGATAAAAAACATATCGCCAGAATCGACAGATTCAACATTCATTAAATCCTTAAAAGTTCCATCCTTAATATTAGCAATAAACTTTTGCTCATCGAATTTTTCTTTTAACCCAGCTATTAATTCCGAATTTTCATCTGACTGACAAACATACCACATCTCTGTTTTACCAAGAGAATTACAAGCTTCCAGAGCCTGCAAATTGTTTGGGTGTACTTGCACAGATAAATCGTCACTGGCATCGATAAATTTAATAAGCAAAGGGAAGTTATCACCAAACTTAGCAAACACCTTTTCGCCTAATAAATTAGATTTATAGTTACTTATTAATTCGGTTAAAGTAACACCTGTAAGATTACCATTTGCAACAACAGACACACTGTTTTCAACACCAGACAACTCCCAGCTTTCACCTATGTTATTGCCTTCTATCTTTTTATATAAAAACGTTTTTAATTTATTTCCGCCCCAAATTTTCTCCTTAAAAATTGGATTAAACTTTAAAGGGTACAAATTATTATTCATACTATGGCTTTGTGGGAAAACTAATTATTAATAAATTTGTTTGCTTTTGATTCTCTAAAAAAAGTGCTTATTTTCTATAAAATAAAGCTTACATATTAATATTAAGTGCACTTTTATATAAATCCATATATTTTTGACACATTGCTTTTACACTGTACTTTTCCTGAACTTTTCTAAAAACATTAGTTGATAACATTTCTTTATTTTGGATAGCAAAATGTAACGAACGAGCTAGAGATTTAGGATTATTCAACTCGAAAAAAACAACCTCTTCCTCAGAAAAAATTTCACGAAAAAGCGGAATATCTGAACATATAATTGTACGCTTATAGTTTGCTGCTTCTAAAACACTTAAACTAAACCCCTCTGATATAGATGGCATTGCATAAATATCAATATATGATAGATATCGGTATGCTTGATTTACATATCCCAAAAACAAACATCTATCAAAAACATTGTTTTCTTTAGCAAGTTTTATTAAACTATCCTTTTCTTTTCCATCCCCTATTACTAAGAGTGCAAAATCAGGTGCATCAATAAGAGCATTTATAATCTCATGTATCCCTTTTCTTCTTGTTAACAATGCAAATGCACCAATTAATTTATACTTAGCTCTTAGATTCTCAATTTTGGTATTATCATCATCAGGAATTATATTGTTTTCATTAATCTTTATATCTCTTCCATTATAAATTGTCTTTATAATCTCATTTTTCAAACGACCAGAATACTGATTTCGCATGGTTTCTGTCAACGTTACAACTCCGAACTGACATCTTAAAAGATACAACCAAATTTTCTCGAAAATTACAGCTGTAAAAAGATTATAATTCCCCTTCAAATTTTCTTTAATATCTTGATGCAAAGTCGAGATCAAGACAGCTTTCTTAATTTTGTTTTTATTCTTCCATACATAGGCATCAGGACGTAGCATATGCGTATGGATAATGTCATATTTATCAAAATCAATAGATTCCCAAAACGAAATTTTTTGAGTATTACATGGGAATTCTAATTCTACAAATTCGTCGAAATAAAATACATCAATTAATTCAACATCATTAACAATATTATTTATGATATCTCTAGCAACAATAGTTGGCCCAGAATTTACTAAGGCAGGGAGAATTACAGCTATTTTCATTTTAAGCAAACTTTTTTTAACGAATTATATAAACCAAATACAAGAACATATACTAAAATAGAAAAGATCTGAAATGAATACTCATTAGGCACACCACTTAGGAGAACATACAACAAAAGCAATAATGCAAATTCATTAGAATACTCAAATTTCAACAATCTCATGCTCCAAAAAGTTAAAAATATTAACACAAAATAAGTTATTAAATTAATTATAAAAGTATAATGAGATTTTATATAAGAGAGAAACAAGGCCCCTTGAGTACCTGGCATATAAGCAACATTCATTTCTGATCTTGAACAATACAACCAAAATAGAATTTGTTCAGGTCTTGGTGAAGGCATATACTTAACCCCAAAAACACCTCCTAAAGCCTGTTTTTGAAAATAGTAATCATCCATTTGTGTCATATTTTCTTTAAAGTATTCAGCCTCTTGCAATATAATAGCTGAATCTGAAACACTTGACAGTCTTCCTGTTAACCTTCCAAAAAGAAAATGCAATAATGGTAAATCCTCATTGGGATCATGTCGTAATTCCGATCTTAAATCATATAAACCACTTACAAAAAAAGGGAAAATTAAAAGTATAGCTAATACTGTAATTTTCCTTCTAGAAACAAACAATTTAATTTCAGTAAAATATTTTATTAAAAACACCATTCCTAAATATAGGAAAACACCTAAACCTGCTCTCAAAAATGCAATAACAATAAACAAAAACACCACCAAAAATTGAACTCTACTTTTTTTAGGTGAAACTAATATATATAATAAAGCACCTATCGAATAGTTTAACCTATTCATAATTTGGATTATTGGCTTAATAAAATGAGGTGCTTCATAAGGCGGAGCAGCCATAACTCCAACACCAAAAAGCAATGTAACAACAATATGCCAAACGAGTATAAATAAAATAAAAAAACCAAAGAAATTCATAGGTATATAAATTCTTTTATTTCGTTTTTTTGACTTATATTTTTTGTAGATATGCCAAGTTATATAAAAAGGCAAAAGAGAGCAGAACAAATTAACAACCAAAACAAAGTTAGATAACTCAACAGGCCTACCCAAAAAATCTCCATTAAAACGACCCGTAATCAAAGAATAAGAATATGATAACAAGGCGCTAACAATAAATATTAACACTAAATATTTTGCAGATTTATATGATGTTTCGCATTTAATAGATGATTTCATACAAAGTAGTTATTGAAATAGTTTATTGTATTGGTCAGTGAAACAAACAATACTATTATCAACAGACAAAGTAGCTTTGGCCTTTACTAGGTTAGTAACTTGCTCTTCAAATTGAGATTTATTATTCAAACTAGATATATTTTTTACAATTTCAACCATTTCATCTAAAGAATCACATAAGTATCCTATGTTTCCTAATTTTTCAAAATAGTAATCGAAAAAAGGATTATGTAATGCAATAATAGGTGTTTGATATTTAATTGCATCAAAAAAAGTTCCACTTGGACATAAATCATAATAAGAATTTTCAGTGAAAAAATATATAAAATAATTAGATTCACTTATAGCCTTTTCAAAAACATCCATGCTCATAAAACCATCACTCTGCAAATATTTCACATAATCATTTGAATAATTAAGTACCTTTGCGTTTACATTTCCAATTTGATGAAATTCTATTTTACCTGCTTCTACTTCATCTTTACACAAGAAAGCTAAATCATAAATAAAATGAGAGTTCTTATTAATTAGGCCTGTACCTATACATGAAATAACAACTGGTCGTTTTATTACAGATATATCTTTTTCAGCATTATATACATAAGGATGATCAATGGCTATAATGTTTTTTTGATTATAATCAGGGTATAACGAAAAAAGCTTGTTCTTTATGCTCTCCCCATAAATTAACAAACCAACATTAGAATTACGATTTTTTAAAAACCATGTAATAATATAACGAAAAATCTTAATCGAAAACTTATTATCTTTTAAAGTAAGAACACCAATATCGCCGTGTAAACAAACAATTATATTTTTTTTAAAAATCTTCGCAAAGATATTTAAAAAGACTGCTGTAAATGGAAAAGCCGATGCAAATAAAATTTTATCAACATTATTTTTATTTGCAGATCTAAAAATACTGTAAGCTAATTTAACCTCTCTTAAAATCTTATTTATTATAAATATCTTTTTTAACTCTTTATCTCCAGTATAATTAAACGTTTCAAATTCTATGTTAGATAAACTTGTTATTTTATTTTCGATTTCCTTTTTCTGAATTTCATCGCAAACTATTTTAATAGGTAATAATGGGAATGATTTAGATAAAATTTCTAATAAACCACAATTAACATTTACATGCTTTTCTCCTTGCATTTGAAGCTCTGCAAAAACAATCATAAATCACCTCCTACATTATTATTAATAAAATTCAACTTTTCTTCCTTTAACAAAATCATACAATCATTGACATTATGTGCAATTTCGACTTTATAATCAAAATTTCTATTTTGCTTCTTAACAGATCTAATTAACATTCCCGCTTTTCTTTTAAAATAATAAACTAACAAAGTTATATATGAAATAATATTTCTTTTACAATATGCTTTTATACATGGATAAATATATCTAAAAAGAAAAAACTCATAGGCCAACATTGCTGAATAAAAAGCAATATAATTTATCTCATCTTTAACATTAAAAGCCCTCAGAACATCTGAAACTGTTTGAGTATAAGTACTCCGCTCTGACCATATTTTTGGTACATTAGGATTCCACCTTTCAATAATATCACGCGGAAGGAATGATTGATCCTCTATTTTACCATAATGTTTATTTTTAGCACTCATCCCTCCTCCACTATTTTTTGAAGCACCAAATACTGTTACAGGATAATCCATATAATGGTACTTATCTAAAACTAAAGCTAATGAAGTCGCAAAAGCAATATCTGGACTCATACCAGGTAAGTAAGTTCCGCATTTCACTTTAATGGTCTCCAAAACTTCTCTTTTCACAATCCCATGATAAAATTTTGGTAATTTATAATAAGAAACGGCTCCGTTTTTTAACATAAATTCAAAACCTAATTTGGTATCTATTTCTATAATTTCAGAAGAATGTTTTTTTGGTAACCATAATGCATCTTTACGATTATAATAATCTTCTTTAACAAAGTCAATAGTATTCCACCAGTAATAAGCAGGATTGAATGATAAACATTTAATATTTGCCTTATCAATCAACTTTACAATATCATAAATATAGGGCGAGACTAAATCATCATCACCTATAAAAGTTAAATATTTACCTTTTGAATTCTCAATAGCATAAATAGTATTATCGACAATAGAAATAGAACTTTTATTATAAAAATATTTTATTCTATTATCTTTATTATCATTAATATAATTGATAAAAAACTGATTATGATCAGAATTATCCTGTACAATAATCTCAAAATCCATACTATCTACATATAGTAAAATAGCAGAAATAACAGGCAATAAAGTATCATATCTATTTTTAGTTGGTATCAATATGGATAAAAGAGGAGTTTCATTTTTCATATATATTCTTAATTATTACAAATGTGAATGAATTAACGCTTTATAAATACCTTTAATTTGGATAGCAACCCTTTATTTAAGAAAACTAAACTAATTATTAATGTAACAAATCCAGTAACAACAGCATAAAACAAAGACATGTAGGTGCTAAAATCTAAAACATACCTAATTAAGTAAAATCCTGAAGATAAAACAAAAATGAACAATAATGGTATAATTGTATCCTTTAGAAACCACACAAGCCAAGATTTATTCATAAATCTTGAATACACATAACAATTATAAACTGGACCAAAAAGAATCATCATTATTAACCAAGACGTAGCAGCACCAATAATCCCAAATTTATCAACCAAAAAAATTAAAGTTGGAAATAAAATAATAATATTTATTATACCAAAATAAGTGTTTATTTTAGTCACACCATTAGCTAAAGCGAGATTATAAGGTATTATCTGAAATGCTAAAAACATACTACCTAGAATCAGTAGTATCAAAGGAATAAATCCCTTAGAAGCTATATCAATATTATGAGTCCAGACTTGTAATATTTCCTTAGAATAAAGTGCAATATAAATAACCAGACATATTCCAATAATACTAGTTATTTTATACGCTATATTAAATAAGTAATGTAGTTTTTCTTTTTCTTTCGATGTAATAAAATCAACAAAACGAGGGAAAATAGCAACTGAAATAGCACTTATCAAAATAACTGGCAATTGTGATAAAGAAAAAGCTAAATTGTATATACCTAAATCAGATATTGGTAAATACTTGCTAATAATTATTTTATCTAATTGAAAATTTAATGCTGATATAATTGAAATAGCTAGAATACCTGATGCGTATCTCCAAATCTGATTTAGATTACTAATCTCATTTATTCTCCAACTTTTCAAATAATTATCACTGATTCCTGCTAGTAAATGATGACGCAAAGTAAATAAATAGCAAATATCAACTATAATAAACCAAATATAAAACAAACGAACATCTGGAGAAATCAACCATAGTACTAATAAGACTCCAACACTTTTCGCAGTAGACCATAGTATTTGAAAAAAATTAGCCTTAACCTGTTGTTCTAAACCCAATAATCCACCACTATATAAAGTGGATAAAAACTGTAATGCTATCGAAATCCCCATCAGACGTATTGTTGTAATTGCGACGTTAACATCTATTTCGCCAATGTTTAACCAGCTTTTAGCAATCATATCTGCACTAAAAAAACATCCGCAAATAAGCACAATATTCAGAATAATATAACAAAACTCTATAGATCTGAGAAGTTTATATTTTCTAATTTTATTTTCGATGCTACTATCTCCTGTAGAGAATTCCTTTCGAAGAGATAAGGATAATCCAGCATCTAGCAAGAATAATATTCCTTGCATTGTAGCAAACAAACTTACTAAACCATAAGTTTCAATACCTAGAAAATAAATATATAATGGTATAAAGATAAATACTGATATAATACTCCAAATACGACCAATTATATTTGCTCCAATATTCTTGATAAATATTTTATTCATTTAAATTTTAACTTATTACAATTAGTATAAATTAACAATAAGTAACTATACATCATCTATTAATAAATAATCTTAAGCTCTATGTTTTCTTTTAAAATAAACATAATAATCTAAAGCGAATTTGAACTAGAATTAATAATATTCAAAATACTTGATAGCTATCCTTACATTTTTTTTGTAAAAAAAATACTTTGAAAGCTCAAATTCGACTAAAATTTATCCCATTTATAACTTTTAGTCGAATTTATTATGATATTTCGATATCTAATAAAGAACTATTAATTAACAATTTAAGAGACTTATTATTTACAATAATATCCCATATACATAAAGAATTTAATTAATAAATACCTCCATTAATATCTATTGATGTGCCAGATATATAATCAGAATTTATTAAGAAATTAATTGCATTTATAATATTAACTGGATTACCTAATTTTTTCATGGGTATGGTTTCAATAATATTATTCAAAATTGGTTGTGGAATTGTGCCAATCATTCCAATGTTAAAGTAACCCAAATTAAGATAATTTGCAGTAATCCCCTTCTCTGCATTTTCATTAGCAATTACTTTTGTTAACCCCCAAAGTGCAGATTTTGAAGCTGCATAAGATACAGTGCCCAAAGCTCCAATTTGAGGTACAACAGAAGAAATATTTATTATTCTACCGAATTCTTGAGAGCGCATTATAGGTAGAAGATGTTTAATCATTAGAAAAACCCCTGTAGTGTTAATGTTAAGAGTTGTCATCCAATCTTCAAGACTTACCTTATGAGCAAAACCGCCTATGCTAATTCCTGCTGCATTTATTAATACAATTTCTTTTAAACTATCATTTTTTTCCAATACAAAATTTATAATATCATTTTCATTTTCGATATTAATTTTATGATAGTTACCAGAATGTATAGTAGGCAGTGTATTATTATAAAAACCTATTACTTCCTCACCTTTAGAAATATAATGTTCAATTAAAAATTTTCCGATTCCTTTTGATGCACCTGTTATTAAAATCATTATTTAAAATTTGATATAATTTAAGACCATTTTAAAATTGCTGCACCATATGTCCAACCAGAACCAACTGCAGCAAAAAGTACTGTATCACCTTTTGTTAATCTTCCTGATTTATTAACCTCATCAAGTAAAATAGGAATAGTAGCACCACTAGTATTCGCATATTTATCCATATTTGTCATAACCTTATTCCAAGGTAAACCAATAATTTCAGCCGTCTTCTCAAGAATTTTAATTGATGGTTGATGAGGAATCATATAGTCAATTTCATCAATAGTTAATCCTGAGTCACTTAACACTTGATTAATTGCCTTTGGTAGAGCAACAGTTGCAGCATTATATACTGCTCTGCCATCCATTTGGAAGTAATGCTTCCCATCCTCAACTGTTTGCTTGGTAGAAGGATTTTCTGATCCACCTCCTGGTATTGTGAATCCAAACTTATTAATACGACTATCAGTATATAGTCTAAATGACATAAATCCTTCAGTTACATTACCGCTAGAGAAAACGGCGGCTCCAGCTCCATCACCAAAAAAAACACAATCACGACGTGTCCAATCAGTAATTTTAGAAAATGTATCAGCACCAATAACCAGAACATTATCATATACTCCTGCTGCTATAAACTGAGATGCAACAGACATTGCATAAAGGAATCCACTGCAAACAGCAGATATATCAAATGCAACTGCATTATAGGCTTCAATTTTGTCTTGAACAATTGCAGCAGTAGATGGGGCTTGTCTATCTGGAGTAGCAGTAGCTACTATAATAAGATCTATATCATCTTTTGTTAATCCTGAATTTTCTATTGCATTTAAAGCTGCTTTAGCTGCCAAATCACTAGTACACTCATTACTAGCTGCAATTCTACGCTCTTTAATACCCAAGTTCTCAAATATCCACGTTGAACTTGTATCTATAGTTTTTTCAAGAAACTCATTAGTGTAAATTTTCTCAGGTGTATGCGATCCTGTACCAATTATCTTAACATTTCGGACAAGTTGTTTCATTGTTTTTATATAATTATTATTTTAATATCCTTCTTCAGCTCCCATTTGAAAATGACAACCATTGAATACTAAAGGTTTACTTGCATTTATTTTCACTGCTATCATTGAAATAGGCAAACCAAAATTTGCACCCTCTATAAATCCAGCATTTTTAATTTCAGATACAAAAAACTCATTTTCTGCACACCAAACATTAATTTCAGACCAACCGTGTCGATTTCCTAATACTTTTGAAGCCTTTAGAAGGAACAGTACATCATTCTTATCTCCATTCAAGTCAACTATATGGCAAAAATTAGCATATGTTTTAAGCACTATATATGCATTCCCATGTTTCAAACATATATAATGTAAATCAGGATGCTGCAGCCATCTAATGTTTTTATATTGGCAACTTTCTATAAGACTTCCATTAATATTTGTAGGTATATCAAGAATATTAAAATCATGTACAATTTCTATATTTGATAATGAGAAAGCAGGGTCATTTTCAAGTTGAGATGCACTATAAATACCAATTTCTTGAACATGTTTCCAACCTGCTTTTAAATGACCACCTATTACAGACCTTCCTTTTTGTGGGAATCCAATGATATATTCAAATTCACCTCTTAAGCGTTCAGATTCTATCGCAAATTTACTTAAATCAACAAATAATCCAAGGCGTCTATAGTCTTCATGAATACCAACAGCAAAACACCTACCAACTTTTATAATATTATCATTATAACGCATTATTTTGGGTTCAACACTCCATATTCCAATTAAAATATCACCATCAAAAGCAGCATAAGTTACTGTTTCAATATTTAAAGAACTTGGAATATCCTTATGATACCAATTAATCCAATCAAAAGAAGTAGCAGCACCTTTAAATAAAGAATTATGAAGTTCTTTATACTTTACAGAACTAGAATTTATTACTGTATAATTGAAATTATTACTATCTATCATATTTTAAAATTTACAGAATCAACCCACCATCCACATGGCAGATTAAGTTGTTTACTTGAAAATTCATTAATCCCAATAAAATCACTAGCAGAAGATTTAAACACAGAATACAAATCGTTTCTTAAATGCATCTTAGAAG
>Ga0193952_1001054_pt1 | contig 10812 bp, 11 predicted proteins | sample BB_3_MG_FD_140368 | JGI IMG/M metagenome (GOLD analysis project Ga0193952, IMG submission 140368) | Microbial mat bacterial communities from the Broadkill River, Lewes, Delaware, United States - BB_3_MG | ecosystem: Environmental > Aquatic > Freshwater > River > Microbial mats | place: USA... | reverse complement strand
ATCAACTTTTTGAATTTCCTTATTAATAACAATATCTCCTTTACTTAATGCAGGTAATTCAACATCCTTTGCTTTCACATAAGGGGAATATAACTCATGCCAATTTTTAACAATAGTTCGAGTTCCAGTTAACACAAAATTATGTGAATTAACATCAATTCTAATTGTATTTGTTTCTTTAATCGCAGGTTCACCAAAAACAGCAAAAAATCTTTTAACAACTAAATCGTAAACTTTCAACTCAACCTGATCTAAATTTTTAGGAATTTCTCCAGTAGGATGAATTGCTGGATGAGCAGGATCTTCTTTCTTTCCTTCATTTGGTTTAATCTTTGGATTTACCTCCAAAACTTTAGCAACAAAATCCTTATATTTTCCTTGCCTTACTAAATTATCTAAAACATTCTTTAAATTTAATTCTTCAGGTAATTTTTGTGAAGAAGTTCTAGGATACGAAGTAACTCCTTCAATATACAATTTTTGAGCAATCTCAAGTGTACGTTTAGGCGAATATCCAAATAAATTTGAAGCTTCCATTTGTAAAGAAGTCAAATCAAAAGGTAGTGGTACTGCTTGATTAAATTTTTTAGAAGTAATCTCAGAAATCGTTCCATCCTGTCCAGTTGTCTCAGAAACAACAAAATTCGCAAACTCCTCATCAAAAATCTTATACTTATCAACAGAAACTTTCTTACCATCTTCATCAACTTGTGATTCTAATATTTTTTTCCGTTCAAGCATTTTATCTTTAGGCAATTCATAATGGGCATTCACATCTATTTTTTCACACTCACCATCCATAAAAATTTCAGAATATTTTTCAGGTTCAAAAGCAGCAATCTTTCTCTCTCTTTCAGCTAAAAAATGTAAAGCAGGTGCTTGAACACGCCCAGTTGACATAACCTTAAACTGACCCGCTCCTTTCTTAATTGACTCAGTAAAAGCCCGCGATAAATTAATACCATAATACCAATCTAAATTATGCCTAGTAACTCCTGCATTCGCCTGTCCCCAAACAATTGTAGGTAACTTATTTTCATATGCTTTAACTAAATCTTTTTTAGTAAGAGTTGAAAACTTCATTCTTTCAGCATCAGAACGTCCAAGAGCGTGTAAAACAACATTTAACCCAATAACTTCTCCCTCAATATCAAAATCTGAAGCAACAGTCACAGAATCTGCCTCCTTTCCTAACTTTTTAATAGCATCAATATAATCTTTAGTATAAGCTGCAGCTTTATTAATTTTATAAGTTGGTTTCCACTCAGTATCAAAAACTGGATACTTCCAACTCTCTCCTCCTTTTTCACCTAAACCATATAAATGTCCAACTGCTGAACAAACTCTAATTTGTTTTCCATTATGTGTCAAAGAAAAAAAATTTACCTTTTCCCTAACTTTCATAGCAGTTTTATCTGCAAGAGCATTAGCGATTTTTTCAGCTGCTTGTGGTTTTTCAGAAATAATTAATTCATACATTTTTTTATTATAATTAAACTCAAGACTTATATATTATAAATCTTTGTTGTCAAACTTATATTAAAATAATTTATATTAAATTAAATTATGGTATAAACTTAACAATATCCAAATAACTCCTATCTTTTAAATCACTCATAATTTCACTATAAATTGTTTTATGCCCTGAGACTAAAACATCAATTTCAGTTTGTTCGGGATAATATTCATTATTAAAATATATAATTTGATTTGAAAATAAATTCCCAATTTTCATTCTTTTCAAATCCTCAATAACAATTAATTCACATAATTTTCCAATTCCATTTGAATACTCATCGTCTTTGTTAATTTGTAAAAATGAATAAATCTTTTCAGGATCTTTATTTATAATTCCTGATTTTATTTCATTATGAACAAAAATTTTTGAATACTCAAATTCATCTAAATAACTTTCTAAAATCAATTTTTGAGGAATCGACTTATAATGTGCACAAAAATCTGGAGAATTTTTCCGCCAATGAGAATCAATTTTAGATTTAGACTTAAAATAAAAAACTCCTGATTTCACAGGAATAAATGATAAAAAAGATTTTCTTTTTTTATAAACTTGTCTAACTTTTGCTTTTATAGTTTTTCCAACTTCAAAAACTAAAAGTAAATCATTTCCAGAACAAAAATAACTAGGATTACAAACATTACAATTAGGTGCCATTTACATTCAAAATGATTTTCTAACTTTAAAAAGTTAATCAGTAAAAAATTATAGCTAATTTAATCTAAAAATTTTAAAAATTAACATTAAATTTAAATAATTTAGATAATTAATAATATTATGACAAAAATTATAATCTTTGATGTTGGAGGTACATTAGTAAATAGTTCATATGAATATCTTTGGCAATTATTACACAAAAATTATAATACAACAGAAAAAGCAAAAATTTATACAACTAAATTTTTCAAAAAAGAAATAACCTATGACAATTGGGTTTATAATCACTTAAAACTAATAACGGACAATGGAAAAATAACTCAATCAGAACTAACAGAAACCATCAAAAATCAAACATCAATTTTAAAAAACACTCATAAAACATTAAAACGCTTAAAAGAATTAAACTATAAATTAGCAATTCTCTCTGGAGGTTTAGATTTATCTTTAAAAGCTCATAATTTAGAACAATATTTTGATTATATATCAATAAATAAATATTTTTACAAAAAAATAGGTTGGGAATATGAATCAACAAAATTTGACATTGACAAAAAAATAGAAGGACTAAATCATATTATAACAAAATTCAACTGCGAAATTAAAGACACAATATTTATTGGAACTAACGAAAATGATTTAATACTATTTAAAACTTGTAAACATTCAATTGCGTTAAATTCAAAATCAGAATTAATTCAAAAAAGTGCCACAAAATCAATAACAACTAATGATTTAAACAAAATATTAAACATAATAGAAAAATAATTAATTATATTTAAGAATAATCTTTTTAATTTCATTATAAGCAAAATCAAAATCAGAACTATCAACAATAAAATTAAAATATTTCTTATACTTTTCAAAATCCTTCATTCTATCATCATAATGTTCCAATCGAAATTTCAATTCTTCTGGTAAAATTTCCTTTCTTAATTTAGCTCTTTCAATTAAAACTTCTTTTTTAGGAGGTAAAATATAAATTGAAGTAAACAATTCCCTATCTAATAAATTATTTTCAACCATATCATAAACACTATATTCATCAGTTTCATCAATAATTAATTTACCTTTATCAATATTACTCAAAACCTCAACTCTACTAGTTCCATAAAATTGATTATTTGGTTTATACTCATAATGCATAATAAATTCTTTATTTTTATACATCTTTAAATACTCATTCTTAGAAATAAAATAATAATCCTCACCTTCAATTTCATTAGGTCTTTTATCTCTAGAAGTATGTGAAACAATCTTAAAAAGATTATCAATATTTTCAATCAATTTATCCTGAATAAGTTTCTTTCCAACCCCTGAGTGTCCAATAATCATAAAAAAATGTCCCTTTTTCATAATAAAATAAATTCTTAATTGTTTATATAAATTACTAAATTAAAACAATTAATATTAAAAATAAACAAAAATAAAAATAAATATAAATGACGCCAGAAGAAAAAATTCAAAAAATAAAAAATCAAGGAATTCAAAATTTATGTATAATCTCTGACTTTGACGATACAATTTCAATTGGATTAAAAAAAGATGGTTCTATGGGCTCAAATTCTTTTTCTGTATATTGTAATAATCCAGAATTATTGGGAAAAGAATATATAATTGAAACTAATAAATTATTTGAAAAATACAATTCAATAGATAAAGATATGAATATCTCAAATAAAGAAAAAATTAAATCCTCAATAGAATGGTATAAATTAGAATTTGAATTATATAAAAAATATAAATATTCAAAAACTACAATAAACACAATTATCGAAAATAACTTAATGAAACTAAAAAAACAAACACTTGATTTTTTTCAATTAATAAATAAAAATAAAATTGAAACAATAATATTTTCAGCAGGATTATACAATTTAATTCATGAATTTTTAAAGTCCAAACATGTAGATCATAAATACATCCATGTTGTTGCAAATAAATTCATATTTGACAAAAATAATTATTTCCAAAAAATTGAAGGAAAAATATTTCATTCTCTTAATAAAACATTCCCTGAGTTATCTCATTTATCAATATATGATGATTTAAAAAATAAACAAACATGTATGATTTTAGGAGATTCTATTTCTGACACAAATATGACTGAAGGTTCAAATTTTAAAACAACTTTAAAAATAGGATTCATAAATAAACAAAAATCTGACAAAAATTATAACTCAATACTAAAAGAATTCCAAAATCATTTTGATATAATACTGGAAGGAACTGAAGACTTTACAAAAATAAACCAAATATTAAAACAAATAATAAATTAATAAAATAAATAAAATTAACCTAAAGTCAAATATAAATTTCCTCTAAAATACTCCTTACTCAAAACTGAAAATCCGGCCCGAACACATAAATCAATTAATTCTTTTTCATTAAATAAATAATAAAATCTATCTAATTTTACTCCATCTAAATCATAAGTCACTCGAACTTTAGAAGAATCTCCACAATCAAAAACAAATTTTCCCTTAGAAACTTGCTTATCCAAAAATTCTTTTTCCGGAAACCAATTAGATAACAACAACTTACCAGAAGACTTCAAAATTCGACGCATCTCAACCAAAGCCTTTAACTGTAAGTCAGATTCTAGCAAATGATGATGAGCAGCAATACAAACAATAGAATCAAAACTATCTGACTCAAGAGGAATATCAATAAAATTACATAAAACAGTTTTATAACCTTTATTAGAAACAGTTTTTAATTGATTTTCAGAAATATCTGAACCAACTAAATTTGACTTTAAAAATCCACTTTTTTCAGCAAGTTCTAAATGTCTTCCACCTCCACAACCTAAATCTAAAAATTTTAATTTAGACTTATCAGAAAAACTTTCAACAAACTCAATCACTGGCTTCCAAAAATATTGTCTCTTAGTCTCCCAATTCTCAGAAATTTTATCATAAACTTCCTTATTTGCTTTTGAATAATCCATAACTAAAATTAATAAATCAATAATACTATAAAAACCTATCATAAATATAAAAAACATCAAACAAACACAAATGTTTTAAATCAAACACAAGAAATTTAATATATGACTGATAAAAGATTATCAACCGCTCAAAAAACAATTGAATATGTAAAAAAAAATCCAAACATTGAATCATGTCTTCAAAATGGCTTAATAAATTATTCCTCACTCTCAAGACAAATTTCAAAACATCTAAAACTAGAAAATCAAACATCAATTGATGCAATTTTAATCGCCTTAAGAAGATATCAAAATACTCTAAAAACTAAAAAACAATCACAAAAACCAATCGAAGAACTCTTAACAAACTCCGATATAGATATAAAAAATAAAATAATTCGATTTATCCTAAAAAAAGAAATTGGAATCGAAAAGATATTAAAAATTCAAACAGAAATAAAACTAAAATTCGGATTATTTTTTGTATTTGAAGGAACAGATAATTATACAATAATAACTCAAGAAAAATATCAAAATTTATGTAAAATTAACTTTGAAAAATCTATAATTTCCTCAAATACTGAATTAGCTTTAGTAATGATAAATTCACCACCTGAAATCGAAAAAATTACGGGAGTAATTTCATATATAACAAGGTTATTTTCCGATTACAATGTAAATATCATTGAATTATTATCTTTTTGGAAAGATACATTCATAGTAATAAAAAAGTCCGAAATAACCAAAGTATTAGAATTTTTAGAATTCTAATTCTATTAAATTTAATCATAAACTATCTCTAAAGTTTTCTCAACTAAAATAGAAATTGAATTCAATAATTTAATCTTTGTATCATTTAGACAAATCCCTCGTGGCAACTCAGTACACCCCAAAATAACACAATCATTTTTTTTACCTACTTTCTCAACACACTCCAAAACTTTTTTTTTAGTATCAGCCTTAATTCCACCATCCCTTCAAAAGTCAAAACATTAATATCAAATCCTAAATTAGAACACGTATTTAGATACTCTGAGATATCCAAAACCTCCTTATTTGAATAAAATTGAGGATGATAATTATCAACAAATAAATGTTTAACCAATCCAATATCTTCAGATAGACCTAAAATAAATTCACAAACTTTATTTCCAACTAACAAACTTTTTTCCTGTTCAAAATCAACTAATTCATCAGAATAAATATGTCCTGCTTCAACATTAACTCCTAAACTATGATTTCCTTTAACTAACTTTTTAATAGAATTTTGTAAATTCAAATCTAAAATTAAATCATTTTCCATAAAAAGAACTAAAAAATAAAACAAAATAAATAAAATTTCTTCAATCACTCAACAACTTTATCTAAAATATCGATTTTCATCATTTTCTCAGAATCAAAACTAACCTTTGCTCCAATCGGTAAAAAACAATGGGGAAAATAATGTCCAAACTCCTCAATCTTTAAAACTGGAAAAGAATAATCTTTAAGTAAACTAAAAACAACGTCCTCATAATTAATATGTGATTCTGCTTCACCATTATCAAATTCAAAAATATGACCAATCACTAACCCAGAAATTTTATCAAAAACTCCAATTTGTTTTAATTGGGTAATTCTAGCAACAACTTGTGAAATTTCAGGAGTATATCCTTCTAAAAATAAAATCTTTTTATCAAAATCTGGAAAAAAGGAAGTTCCAACTAATTTCAAAATAGATTCATCATTACACCCAACAATTTCTCCAGAACAACTTCCCTCACGCAAATATTTCCAAGGAAAATAAGGGATAATCTCTGTACTTCCCTTCATTAATCTCTCCTCAAAAAATTGTCTAGTATAATCATAATCAAATTCTTTTTTATCACCAAATTTAGCATCACATCCATGAAAAGTATAAAATCCACATTTTTGCGAAATTGCTAATAATAAAATATCACAATCAGACTTTCCAATAATAATCTTTGGATTTATTTTAATTAAATCCCAATCTAAATATGGTAATAATTCATTGCAAGTCTCCCCACCTTGAAATAACCAAATCGCATTAATATTGGAATCACTAAACATATCATTAATATGTCCAGCTCTTTCCTCTGGAGAACTACTAGAAACACCAAACTCATCAGACTTTCCAAAATCAGAACTAAAAATAACATTTAAACCTAATTCCTTCATACAATAAACAAAATTTTGTGCAAGTTCCTTATGTTTAGAACTAACTTTTTTAGAAGGAGCAACAACACCAATAGTATCTCCTCTCTTTAACGCTTTAACAACATTCATAAAAAATAAAATACTTTATAATTTAAAAATTTAAAGTTCACAACAACTAAAATCTAAACCTTTCAAAACTAAAATAAACTCTTCTAAACTAATTCTTTCATTGGCTAAATCACAAACCTTAGGCAAAATAACTAAATTCGTAAAAATTTCAGGATTCAATTTCTTCATCTTCTCCAAAGCTTTAATTGTCTCTAAACTCTCAACTGTAAAATCCAGTGCTGAAACACACTTTTTAAAACATTTCCCATTAGCAACAATTTCTCCAAACTTAAAATTTCGAGACTTCTGTTGACTCGTGGTCATATATAAATCAGCTTGTAACAATGGATTAGTCAAACAAGTTAAAACATTACCTCCAAAAAATTCAACAATTGCACCAATTTCACAATATAACTTACTAGCCACAGCATATTTAAAATTTAAAGACTCAAATTTCCCATAACTAATTCCACAAATAAATGCAGCTACATTTTTTAAAGCCGAAGTAATCTCAAAACTTAAAATATCATTTGTAAACGAACAAATTTTATCACAAAATAACTTTGAAAATTCTTCTGCAACTTCAACTTTAAACGAAGAAATATTTAACCTAGTAATTTCAGGATTCATCATAATTTCACTCGCAAACCCCGGCCCTGCTAAATAACAAATATTTTTTTTAAAAAAATAATTTGTAAAATTAGAACTAAGTAAAGTTCCATCAGAAGAAAATCCTTTAGTTCCAATTAATACTTTTTGTTTTTTAAAAAATTTATTTTTATGTTCCTCTAAAAATCCAAAAACAAACTTACTTGGAATTGCAAAAACTAAATACTCACACTTTAAAACTTCATCAATAAAAACAAAATTCGGCAAATCTTTAGAAACAACATCCGAAATTAAAACTTCATTGTCTTTATTTAAACATAACAATTTATTCAACGCTTCTCCATAAACTCCTGCTCCAATAATTCCAACTTTTTTTTTACTCATTTTTAATCATAAAATCCTAATTTCTTCTTTTTCTCATCTAAATAAAAATTCAACAAAAATTTCAAATTCACAATATCTTCCTCATTATACTTTAATAAAATTCGTAAAGCATCTTCATCTCCTTGATTCTTATATCGTTTCCAAAGACGTACCGCCTCACGCCCATCAACATCTGAAACCTCATCATCACGTACAATTCCAAGTTCACGTTCAATTTTTTTAAGTCCACCCGCATAACCTAATTCCTTTAATAAAAATCGTAAATCAAAATGAATAAAATCAAATTTATCTCCGGATTTCTGTTCAATAAATGGCATATCGAATTGTTTACCATTAAAAGTCACAACAGTATCAAACTCCTTTAACTTTTCATATCCTTTCTCTAAATCCTCTCCATTAACATAAATAAAAGATTCTTCTCCATCATAAATTCCTAACACAGTTAAAGTATTTGTCCATCTAGACAAACCAGTAGTCTCAATATCTACATAACAAATCTTCCCTAATTTTTGTAATCTCCAATGCTCATTTAGCTTTAACTTATTACTAAAATATTTAATATTTTTATCTTCAAAATGTTGTTTAGAAAATAAAATTTCATTACGAATTTTTTCCTTCTTACTCTCTGGTAAAAAATCAATATTCTCAAAATTATCTAAAAAGTCATTCCAACTCCTAATAGAATTTTCCCAAAGTTTTCTTTCAGTATTTTCCGAAACACCATCAATATGGACAAAAGTATTTTCAATCATTTTTCTAAACATAATCTCTCCAAAATACTTTATAAATATTAGTCCTAACACTAAAAAGTATCATTTAACTAATTTTTGTAATAATTGATAAGGTCTATTCTCAGCATTCTCCAAAGGATTAATAATTCCTAACACTTTAACAATATCTCTAACTTTATCAATCAAACCATCTTTTTTATCCTTTGAAACAATTTCAATTTCTAAAAATTCAACATCCTTAATTTTGCCAATTTTTGTATACTCAACAGACAAATTATCTCCATTAATTTCTCCCACAAATTTCTTCTGGAACTTTTGTTTGTACAACTCAGAACTTAAATAAAATTCCAAACTGCTAAAAAATAACTCACAATTAAAAGATTTAACATAAACTTCTTCCTCAATATTATCACAATCACCTTTTCCAAATTTAATCTTTCCAGTAATAATATAATTAATTTCATCTTCAATAATTTGTTCCCTAATTCTTAACTGAGTTCTATTAAAAGGAACTAAACCCTTAGCTAATTTATCAATAACTAAAAATAAACCTTTAGGATTAGAATTATTACAAGAAATAGTTTCTAAAATTAATTTGTCCTTAAAATAAAAATTCAAACCCTTAACACTCAAATTACTAATTAAATTAGAATTAAATTTATCAGAAGGCAAATAAAAATTATCTGTAATAGAAACTCGCTTTTGATTTAAATTAACAACACCAAATTTTTTCAAAATAGAAATAATTTGACTATCTGAAGGTTTAGAAAAAATTTCTCCAAGATAAATTCCTAATTTTTCAGAAACATTTTCATCATACGAAGAAATAATATATTTTTCTTCAATCTCAAAAGCCATAAAATAAAAATTTAGAAATACATTTCTATTGAGCTATGCTCAATAGTAAATTTCTTTATTATCTCTTTCCTTAGTAATTCTAGAAACAAATTCATCTAAAGAACAAGTAAACTCTTCATTCTTTCCATTCTCAAACTTACGAGTTCTAACAGACACAGTATTATTTTCAATATCATTATCCCCTAAACTAACATATAATTTGGTTTATTATTATCTCGAGCAAGAGCAATTTTCTTTCCAACTCCTTCAGCTTGATAACTTGTATCAACCCTAAATCCTTTTTCAACCAACTTATCCTTAATATTATTACAATAATCTAAATGTCTATCAGCAACATTAATAATTTGAACCTGAGTAGGAGCAAACCATAATGGAAACTTACCAGCAAAATGTTCAATTAAAATTCCTAAAAATCTCTCAAAAGATCCATAAATAACTCTATGAATCATAACTGGTCTTTGCTTATCTCCATTTTCATCAATATAATGAATATCAAATCTCTCAGGTAAATTCATATCTAATTGGATAGTTCCACATTGATGAGTTCTTCCAATTGCATCCTTCATATGAATATCAATCTTAGGCCCATAAAAAGCTCCATCTCCAGGATTTAATTTATAACCTTTCCCGAATTTTTCAAGTGCACTTCTAAGTCCCTCTGTCGCAACTTCCCAATTTTCATCACTTCCAATAGAACCATTTTCAGGTCTAGTTGAAAGTTCTAAATGATAAGGCAAACCAAGCATTGAATAAACCTTCTCAACAAGTTCCAAAACTCCAAATATTTGTTCCTCAATTTGTGCTGGAGTCATAAAAATATGAGCATCATCTTGATGAAAACATCTAACTCTAAATAAACCAGT
>Ga0193952_1001046_pt1 | contig 10875 bp, 7 predicted proteins | sample BB_3_MG_FD_140368 | JGI IMG/M metagenome (GOLD analysis project Ga0193952, IMG submission 140368) | Microbial mat bacterial communities from the Broadkill River, Lewes, Delaware, United States - BB_3_MG | ecosystem: Environmental > Aquatic > Freshwater > River > Microbial mats | place: USA... | reverse complement strand
GCTAATTTGTTCTGGTTTATTGATAGTTTGATGACGGAAAACGTTTTCTGAGTTTAAAGGAATAGGTGGCGGGTTAAATTTCAGTCAATTCAAGGAATTATGCATAAAAAAAGACGCCCTAGGACGTCTTCATTCTTGTGTTTGGGATGTCGTCTACTGAATAGTAGAATTAATAGAATTAAATTGATCATTTATATTTTTATTTAATTCAAGCTCCTCAAAAAGCCCTCAGGGTGAGCGGTCTAACTAGAGAGGCTGCCTCTAAACTCAATCAGTGATTCGTGTTTAATAAATTAATAGAGATTTTCGTTACTTTCGGTCACCCAATCTTGCTTGGTTGGCTGCTTTTAACTTATTTACACTTCATTTGAGATGTATTGCGTTCGACACTGATTGGTGTTGACGGGTATACATGTTTCATCTCGTATAAGTTGATATGCCCTTCAGATAGTGTTTTTCCTTTCATTACTCTGGTCTTGGTGTATGTCTTCGGCGTCGGCTTGATTGGGTTACTTTCTAATATTTTCAGTCCTAAGCTTAGCTGATACAGAAAGCTGATAACAGTGAATATATTTTTTCCCAAAAAGCAGAGCGCCACTACCTTTACTAGCGCAAGATTAGCCAGCATTCTGTGATAACCGGTCCAGTCGTTGTTCGGTATTATGTTAGAATTGCGCCTCCACATCGTTTGAGGCCTATGAGGCTATATTCATAGCGCTCTTTTGCTACCTTAAAAGCATAAGTAGTTTGAGTATTCCTAATAGATTGCTATCCAACAATTTGGATTGGGCAGCTGATTTGTTAAGAGTTAGACTGCTAACGATTTTAAACGACTCTAATCTTTTAGAGGGTGCCAAACCATGTCCAGTGAAGCTATGGTCACCGCTCTCGACGTTGCTCAACACTTGAGAGTCGCAAAAGATACCATCTACTGCTGCCGCGAACGCAAAGGCTTAGCGATGCATAAAATCGGACGACTATGGAAATTTTAGCTTTCGGAGGTGGTTAAATGGGTGCGAGCAGGTGGGAGGAAGGCCTAGATGACAAGCAAGGAGAGCAATAGCGCATGAGCAAAACCGAAGCACAAACCCGGTCAGAACTCATCGACCAACAACTCGCTCAAGCTGGTTGGAATGTGAAAGACCCTACTCAAGTAGTAGAAGAGTTCGATATTGTTACTGCACTGCCCGAAGGCGTCGCCGAGCCTCGCACGACCTATGAAGGCCACCAATTCAGTGACTATGTGCTTTTGGGAAAAGATGGTAGACCGTTGGCTGTTGTTGAGGCCAAGAAAACCGCCAAAGATGCCGCCATTGGCCGTGAACAAGCCAAACAATACTGCTACAACATCCAAAAGCAATTGGGTGGTGAGCTGCCATTCTGCTTTTACACCAATGGGCACGAACTTTACTTTTGGGACTTGGAGAATGCCCCGCCGCGCAAAGTCGTTGGTTTTCCCACGCGGGATGATCTAGAACGCTTCGCTTACATTCGCCGCAATCGTAAGCCACTCACGCAAGAATTTATCAATACGTCCATTGCCGGGCGTGATTACCAAATCCGTGCCATTCGTTCGGTACTCGAAGGCATCGAACAAAAGAAGCGAGACTTCCTGCTGGTAATGGCCACCGGCACTGGTAAAACCCGCACCTGTATTGCGCTTACTGACGCACTGATGCGTGCAGGCCATGCCGAGAAGGTATTGTTTCTGGTAGATCGCATCGCGCTGCGCGAACAAGCACTGGCCGCTTTCAAAGAACACATGCCCAACGAACCACGCTGGCCCAATGTGGGCGAAAAGTTAATCGCCAAAGACCGGCGAGTGTATGTAGCTACCTACCCGACCATGCTCAATATCATCCGCGATGAGTCACAACATCTCTCGCCACACTTTTTCGATTTTATCGTGGTCGATGAAAGCCACCGCTCCATCTACAATACGTTTGGTGAAGTACTCGATTATTTTAAAACCATCACCATGGGGTTAACGGCCACACCGACCGACATTATCGACCACAACACCTTTGAGCTGTTTCACTGCGAAGATGGTATTCCCACCTTTGCCTACACCTACGAAGAAGCCGTCAACAACGTACCACCCTACCTCTGCAATTTTCAGGTGATGAAAATTCAGACCAAGTTCCAGATGGAAGGCATCAGCAAGCGCACTATTTCATTAGAAGACCAGAAAAAGCTGATTCTGCAAGGTAAAGAAATCGAAGACATCAACTTCGAAGGCACCCAGCTGGAAAAACAGGTGATCAACAAGGGCACCAATACCCTGATCGTGCGCGAATTTATGGAAGAAGCGATCAAAGATGCCAACGGCGTGCTGCCCGGCAAGACCATCTTCTTCTGCGCCACCAAAGCTCACGCCCGCCGTATTGAAGAAATCTTCGATAAACTCTACCCCCAATACCACGGCGAGCTGGCCAAGGTGCTGGTATCGGATGACCCACGTGTTTACGGCAAAGGCGGCCTGCTCGACCAGTTTACCAATAACGACATGCCGCGCATTGCCATCAGTGTGGATATGCTCGATACCGGTATCGACGTGCGCGAAATTGTGAACCTTGTATTCGCCAAGCCCGTGTACTCCTACACCAAATTCTGGCAGATGGTTGGCCGTGGTACCCGTTTGCTAGAAGCCAGTAAACCTAAACCCTGGTGTTTAGAAAAAGACGTGTTTTTGATTCTCGACTGCTGGGATAATTTCGAATACTTCAAGCTCAACCCTAAAGGCAAAGAGCTCAAACCCCAGCTACCGCTGCCGGTTAAATTAGTGGGCTTACGACTGGATAAAATCGAAGCCGCAAATGACGCAGGCCTTGGTGATACCGCAGCGAGTGAAGTGGTAAAACTACGAAGCCAAATTGCCGCGTTACCGCAAAATTCTGTGGTCATTATCGAGGCCGCTGCGCAACTGGCACGCCTCGACGATGACAACTTCTGGCTCACGCTCAACCACGACAAGCTCGAATTTTTGCGTGCCAACATCAAACCACTGTTTCGCACCGTCTCCGAAGCCGACTTCAAAGCCATGCGTTTTGAGCGTGATGTGCTGGAATATTCACTGGCAGTGCTACAGGAAGAAAAAGAACAAGCCGAAACCCTCAAGGAAGGCATCGTCGAGCAAATCAGCGAACTGCCGTTATCCGTGCCGTTTGTAAAGCTCGAAGAAGAACTGATCCGCGCCGCACAAGCGCCGTTGTATTGGAGCAAGGCCGACGAAGATCGCTTTGATGAAATGGTCGCCAAACTTGGCCCGTTAATGAAATTCCGCGAGCAAGATAACGGGCAAGAGCAAACTCATCTCGATTTAATGGACGAACTGCACAAAAAAGAATGGGTGGAATTCGGCCCACAAAACGAAGCGGTGAGCGTCACCCGTTACCGTGAAATGGTCGAAAGCCTGATCGCCGAACTTACCGACCAGAACCCCATATTGCAAAAGATCAAAAATGGCGAAGCGGTAAACAGCGACGAAGCCCAACAACTGGCCGAACTGCTACATGAAGAACACCCGCACATTACCGAAAACCTGCTGCGTCAGGTCTATAAAAACCGCAAGGCCCGTTTTATTCAGTTTATTCGCCACATTCTCGGCATCGAAGTATTAAAAAGCTTCCCCGATGAAGTCAGCGCGGCGTTTGATCAATTTATTCGCGCCCATACCACGCTCAACAGCCGCCAGTTGGAGTTTTTGAACCTGCTGAAAAACTTCATTATCGAACGCGAAAAAGTCGAGAAAAAAGATTTAATCAACGCCCCCTTTACGGTGATTCACCCTCAGGGCATACGCGGGGTATTCAGCCCTGCCGAAATCAACGACATTCTGCAGCTAGCGCAAACGCTGGCCGCTTAACAAGGTAAAACCATGTTACAGAACAACCCCGAACTCAAAAGCAAAATCGACCAGTTGTGGAATAAATTCTGGAGTGGCGGCATCAGCAACCCGCTCACCGCCATCGAGCAAATCACCTATTTGCTGTTTATGAAACGCCTCGATGAGCTGGATTTAAAGCGCCAGGCCGATGCCGAATGGACAGAAGAAGCCTATACCTCAAAATTCGAAGGCCAATGGATTCCTCCGGAATACCGCAACCAGGAAAAGCCAGAACAATATGCCATTGAAAAACGCACCCTGCGCTGGAGCGAATTCAAACGCATGCAGGCCGAAGAGATGCTGCAACACGTGCAAGGCAAAGTGTTCCCGTTTTTAAAAGATTTAAACGGTGCCGAATCCAACTTCACCCACCATATGAAAAACGCCGTGTTTATTATCCCTAAACCGGCGCTGTTGGTAGAAGCGGTAAAAACCATCGACGAAATCTTTGCGGTGATGGAACACGACTCAGAGGAAAAAGGCCAGGCCTTTCAGGATATTCAGGGCGATGTCTATGAAATGCTGCTTTCAGAAATCGCCACTGCCGGTAAAAACGGTCAGTTCCGCACCCCGCGCCATATCATCAAACTGCTGGCCGATTTAGTGCAGCCACAACTCGGCCACAAAATCGCGGACCCCGCCTGTGGTTCCGGCGGCTTTTTGCTCGGTGCTTATCAATACATCGTCACACAGTTAGCGATAAAAGCAGGCACAACCAATTTAACCCCCGATGAAGATGGCTTTGTGCGCACCTCCGTCGCTGCCGCGCTTACCGAAAAAGCGCAAGCCATTCTAAGCGCCTCGCTCTGGGGTTACGACATCGACAGCACCATGGTGCGCTTGGGGCTAATGAACCTGATGATGCACGGCATCGACGAGCCGAATATCGACTACAAAGATACCCTCAGCAAAAGCTACACGCAGGAAGCCGAATACGACATCATCATGGCCAACCCGCCCTTTACCGGCAGCATCGATAAAGGCGACATCAACGAAAACCTGCAACTTTCAACAACTAAAACTGAACTGTTGTTTGTCGAGAACATCTACCGCCTACTGAAAAAAGGCGGTACAGCTGGGGTGATTGTGCCGCAAGGCGTGCTGTTTGGTTCCGGCAAAGCCTTTAAAGATTTGCGCAAAATGTTAGTAGAGCGCTGCGATTTAAAAGCCGTCATCACCCTGCCCAGCGGCGTATTCAAACCCTATGCGGGTGTCAGCACTGCCATTTTGTTATTTACCAAAGTCTGGGGGCCAAAAGACAAAGTCGATAAACCCGCCACTGAGCACGTGTGGTTTTATGAAATGGCCGCCGATGGGTATTCACTGGATGACAAACGAACGAAACAAGAGGGGTACGGCGACCTGCAAGAGATTATCGAAAAATACCATGCTCGTAATGCCGAGAAAGACACTGACCGTACCGCTAAATACTTTATGGTGCCGCGTAGTGAAATTGCCGATGAAAAGAATGATTACGACCTGTCGCTAAGCCGCTACAAAGAAGATGTGTTTGAAGAGGTACATTACGATGCGCCCGGCGTGATTTTAGATCGACTGATTCAGGCGGAAGTGGGTGATATGGATGATGCAGAACTGGCCAACGTGCAAAGCGGCATTGTGCGTGAGTTGTTAGAGCTGAAGGGGATGGTGGGATGAGCTGGAATACCAAGCCCCTTGAAGATCTGTTAGTACCTTCTGGCAAACAAAGAGCTGGAAACCAAGATTTACCAGTGCTCTCAATAACAATGAAGCATGGTCTCGTTGATCAAGCTGAGAAATTCAAAAAACGTGTTGCCAGCAATGATACCTCTAAATATCGGGTTGCCTTTAAAAATGAACTCGTGGTTGGTTTTCCGATAGACGAAGGTGTTCTTGGTTTTCAAGTGAAATATAAAGCAGGAATTGTTAGTCCCGCTTACGATATTTGGAAACTAAAAGACGAAACCGAAACACACATACCTTATCTTGAACGCTATTTGAGATCACCCCAAGCAAGAAGCCTTTACGCTTCACGCATGCAAGGAGCCGTTGCTCGCAGAAGAAGTTTAACCAAAACTGATTTTTTGAATCTTGAGATTCCCTTTCCCCCCCTCAACGACCAAATCCGCATTGCCCATCTGCTCGGCAAAGTGGAAGGGCTGATCGCCCAGCGCAAACAACACCTGCAACAACTCGACGACCTGCTGAAAAGCGTGTTTTTGGAGATGTTTTCGCCGTCATCGGATGGATATGATGACTGGCCGTTAGTTGAAATCAAAGATCTCGCCGAAAAGCATAAAGGGGCAATGCGCACAGGGCCCTTTGGTTCAAATTTACTACACAGCGAATTTACAGAAGATGGCGATGTTGCCGTGCTAGGGATAGATAACGCTGTTCAAAATAGATTTGCATGGGGAGAACGACGCTATATCACACAAGAAAAATATCAAGAACTTCAAAACTATCGGATATTTCCCGGTGATGTGATAGTAACCATCATGGGAACAATTGGACGATCTGCCGTAATACCAAGTGATATTCCCTTGGCTATCAACACCAAGCATTTAGCAGCGATCACTCTTAATAAAAATATAGCGAATCCAATATTTGTATCGTATTCGATACATTCGAGCCCTTTTATTCTGAACCAGTTCAAAAGTAAGAATCGTGGTGCAATTATGAGCGGCCTAAACCTTGGCCTTATCAAAGAGACAAAAATTAAACGCCCCCCAATTGAACTTCAGAATTATTTTGCAACCATCCATGAAAGGATTGATGAAGTAAAAATCCGCTATCAGAAAAGCCTTGCTGATTTGGAATCACTCTACAGCGCACTCAGCCAACAAGCCTTTAAAGGCGAACTGGATTTATCGCAAGTGCCACTAATGGATTCTGCGACTAACGTGCAGAATGACGGTGAAGCGATTAATGAAGCAGATGCTATCAATCCTGAATTAGAGGAAAACAGCGAAGCTTTTAATGCGCAAACACAAATGAAAGCGGAACAGTTATCGTTGAATGATATAGATGCATACGCCATGTCAAACCCGCAACGGCGCGAAGCCTTGTTGGTTGAGATATTCGAACAGTTTTTAAACGACCAAAGCCCGGATATAGGATTTAATCTCGACGATTTTTGGCAATTGGCACATTTAAAAAGCTTAGATTACATGGATGAGGATTCGATACCTTTTGGTCAACAAGAACAGGACTATGAATCTATTAAGAGCTGGGTATTTTCAGCACTGAATTCTGGCCGCTTGCAACAGGATCGCAACCAAACCTACTGTTTGGTTGAAACCAAAGAGACAATTTACGGGAACCAAATAGAACTGAAAGCAGGGATTAAGCCTTGAAACTGCTGCGTCTGAAAATCACCGATCCGAAAGGCTTTCGCAGCCTGCCCTGCGGCTTTGAGCACCACTTTCGCCGAGAATGGGCGCTGCAGGAAGAACTGACAAAATCGGATGACTTCGCGCCTTTTGTGTGCGCAGGCCCCAATGGCAGTGGTAAATCGAATTTGCTGGAAGTGCTAGGTGCGATTTTTTACCACATGGAATGTTTGTATCTCGAAAATCTGCCAGAAAGTTTTGCTTATGATGAGGAACAGAACCCCAAGGGTTTTCAGGGCAGTAAAGCCAGCCCTGATGGGTTTGAACTGGAATACCTGATTAAACCCATCGATGCATTTAAGGTAAAAGGTTTTAGAGATTGGGCGCGGGTTTGTATTAAAAAAACGCCGGGCGAAGCCCCTGTATGGTGGCTGCTGAATCACGAAGATTCCGAACAACCCACTGAACTGACGCTTGGCAGAACCTACGCCCGCCAACTGCTGCCGGATTTTGTACTGGGCTATTCCTCCGGCGAAAACGAAATTTTAAGCCTGCCGTTTTTTAAAATGCGTTTTATCCAATTTGATGAATACTGGAATGCCCTAAGCCAGCAATTGCCTTACCCCGGCTCCCCAGAAACCCGCCTGGCATATCTGGATAACAGCTTTAGCCAAGCCATTTTGCTGTGTAATTTGTTGTTTCAGAACGAAGACACACTGCAACCGTTTCGTGAAGATGTGGGTATTGAATCGCTTAAGGAGTTTCGCATTATCCTGCGCCGAAGGATCGAATTAACGGCTGAACAGTTTGAAACCTTTGCCCTAGAAAACGAAAAGTCGGTTGATGTCGTTACTCAGCGTAATCAGGCTCTAAGTTCCGTCTATGATGATGAAGAGCAAAGAGAGCGTTACTATCTAAATCTCTTGTATAAACTCGATAAAACTGAAGATTCAAACGAAAAAATAGACCCGATATTGGAGCGCTTAAGGCGCTGCGCCACATTGAGCTATGAGGACAACTTCAGCGATACCCTAATACTCGACTACTGGGTAAACGAGGCAACCAAACAGGCATTTCGTGAAAGCTTTAGTAACGACCCACTTTCATTGTTCCAAGCCTTTCAGGTGCTATTGACCCTTAACCTCTACACCATCAATGACGAGCTGAAAGCAGATTTGTACCAAAGCAATAGCCACTATGTGAGCGAAACCGTACCGACTCTCGCTTCTGATGAGCGCATTATGCGCTTCAAAAATTTCTACTTTACAAAGCAAGGTGTCGGGCAGCCCATGCTATTAAAAGAGCTGTCAGACGGCGAGCATCAACAGCTACACAGCCTTGGCCTCTGCCTGCTGTTCCGCAATACCAACAGCCTGTTTTTGCTCGACGAACCCGAAACCCACTTTAACCCGGATTGGCGCGCCAACTTTATCAGCCGCCTGCGGCAGTGCTTCCCAAAAGATGGTGACGCCAGCCAGGAAATGTTGATCACCACCCATACCCCGTTTTTAATTTCTGACAGTAAGCCGGATAAGGTGCTGGTATTTAAGAAAGATAAAAGCACCGGAATAGTCAGCATCACTCACCCTGAATACAACACACTTGGCGCGTCCATTAACAAAATCACTATGAACACCTTTGGCAAGCGTGAAACCATCGGCGCTTATGCTCAGGGTATTTTGGATGATTTACGCAAGCGCTTTGAGCAGGGTGACGAGGAGAATGAAACCCTGATCGCAGAGATTCACCAGCAACTGGGTGACTCAGTTGAAAAACTATTGCTGATCAAAGCGATCCTTGCCAATGAAGATGATGCCAGCGAAGAAGACTATGAAGAGGGAAATTCATAATGCTGTTTGCCTACACCTACGTACCGCATCAAATGGAAAAGATGCAGGGATTTATCGATTTCATTTTCTATAACGTATGGTGTGCCGCGCCGACTAACGGCGCTTTTGGCCTTAACCTGTTTACTGGCAATGCCGACCTTCACGAGGTAATGGAAGCATTTCTATATTCTGATGCGGCTGGAGCTGACTTCTTCTATGGCAATGTCGAGCGCATTCATGGCTTGTTCGCCACATTGAGTGCAGCTGATATTGCACAATTTCAAGCCTGGTACCAAGGCAACAATGATGTGCAGCGAGTTTGTGATAATGACCCAGCTACACAGCTCGCTCGATACGCCGATATTGCCATAAATCATGAAGAGATTTGCGGTCAACTAGGTATATTTTTCAAAGGATTATATTCAAAGTCACTTCTGGATCTTGCTGCACTACGCGCAAAAATCGGCGATATTGACGACCATTACCAAACTTTCGTGCGAACTAACAAAGTGGGTAAGTGCCCGTTTTGCGGCATCAACGATTTACTGGGCGAATACCACAGCAAGCGTGAAGCCTACGACCACTACCTGCCTAAGGCGATATACCCGTTTAACTCGATCAACTTCAAGAATCTGGTACCGACTTGTCACCATTGCAACAGCAGCTACAAAACCAGCAAAGACCCGGCCTATACACCTAAAGACCCAGCTCGTGCCGCCACTCGGCGCGCGGTGTTTTACCCTTATAAAACTGCTCCTCACGCAATTAATATCTATGTAGAGCTGCATTCGTCAGACATCGCGAATCTAGCCCCCTCTGACATCGACCTAGCATTCGGCCCTGCCGCTGTGAATGAGAAAATTGAAACCTGGAAAGATGTCTATGGCATCGAGGAGCGCTACAAAGCCAAGCTCTGTGGTGAAAACGACGGTAAATACTGGCTGACACAAGTGCTGGACGAATGGAAAGAAGATGGCCGTGATCCAGCTCAGTATATGGATACGCTAAAAAGACAAACAACAAGAAATCCTTTCGCGGAGTGTAATTTCCTCAAAAAGCCTTTTCTGGATGCTTGTCAAATTCATGGTTTATTAGATGTACACTCTTAGTCTTCAATACTGAGAAGGCATTAGTAAATTGAACCAATACTTCATTTTTATGAAGTGATATAGTTTTCACTGCTTTCAGATAGTTTAGTTTTAAAACTAAATTTAAAAACCTATTTTATAGAAAACGTATTAGGCAGTTTGTCAAACTGTAAAACTAATTGTACTGTCTAGTAGATGCTTAAAAGTATTAAATATCAGTTGGTTATATTTTTGAATTGTACTTTACTGTCCAGTAGGGGTGTCTAATACTAGGTTGATTTTAAGTCTCTTTTGAAAATTGTTAATCTGAAAAATATCAAAAAAATTAAAACGGATATAGGGGGTTATTTGGCGTATTTTATTGCTTTGTTGTTGAGATTATTGCCTACAATATATAACAAGCATAGCCTAAATGACTTTGCGCCTGATTTTGTAATTTGCAGATATAAGACACCCTCGTCAGAAAGTTTGTAGTCCTTCTCTCTAGGCCTGGCTGCTTTGATTTGGCGAGCAGAGAGTAACTCCGTTATTTAGTGCGATTTGGGAGCTTTTGCGAAACTCTTAGGAATGAGGATAGGTTGCAAAGCTAGGTAATTCAAGGGATTCAGGCATAAAAAAAGACGCCCTAGGACGTCTTGATTCTTGTGTTTGGTGGAGGTGGCGGGTTTCGAACCCGCGTCCGCCAATCCGCTGCCATAAGATCTACATGTTTAGACTTCTCTATTGAGTTAACCCAGCACGACCCGAGAGTCAGGGTGTTT
>Ga0193952_1001044_pt1 | contig 10898 bp, 8 predicted proteins | sample BB_3_MG_FD_140368 | JGI IMG/M metagenome (GOLD analysis project Ga0193952, IMG submission 140368) | Microbial mat bacterial communities from the Broadkill River, Lewes, Delaware, United States - BB_3_MG | ecosystem: Environmental > Aquatic > Freshwater > River > Microbial mats | place: USA... | reverse complement strand
TTTTAATTTTAAAATTCCATCCAAAGCTAAATCCAGTAATCTACCAGGTGTAGCCACCAATATATCTTGACCTTCATAAACCATTTGTTTTTGCTTATTAAGGTTTGTACCTCCATAAACACCTGCAAATCGTACATTAATATACGGAGTTAAACTTTCAATTTCCTGAACTACCTGAACCACTAATTCTCTGGTAGGTACAATTATTAAAACTCTAGGATGTTTTTGTGTTGAAAAACTCAATTTTCTTAATATAGGTAACAAATAAGCAAATGTTTTACCCGTACCTGTTTGAGCAATACCAACAACGTCTTTACTACTCATTATTACTGAAAATGCTTTTTCCTGGATAGGAGTTGGGGTTGTAAATCCCATTTCATCTAGGGCATCTAATAAAAAACGGTTTAAATTTAAATCTGCAAATGTCATCCTTCTAATTTTTTGCAAATATATGATTTAAATTACTAGGAGCGATTTGAATGCAAAAAATTGCTTTTTATTGGTATTTTGAATTTGCTGTTTGAAATTTTAAAGAGGTTCAAACAGTAATTTAACACTTGGGTCAAATTTAATTTCTTTAATTTCTCCGGTTGTTGGGACAATATGTGGAGATGATTTTTCTGAAATTTGGATTGCTTGGATTTCAGAAGAACCATCTTTATGAATTAATTCTAATTCCAAAGGAAAATCAAATAATGTGTCTTGTGTTTGTTCAACAATGATTCGAACTTTATTGTTGAAATAAATCCAACTAGATTTTAAAACAGGATGACCCGATTTCTTCAGCCATTGGTCAAAAAACACATCTAAGTTTTTCCCTGAAACTTGAGCCATTACATTTTTAAAATTTGTGGTGGAAGCATTGCTAAATTTATATTTTTGGTAATAGGCTCTAATACCTTTCCAAAAAAATTCATCACCCAAATTGTTTTTTAACATATGTAAAACCCAGGCCCCTTTTTGGTATGAATTGGTATTTAGTAATTTAATATAATCTTTAGTTTTAGTGTCAATTACTGGAGTTTGTACCCTTTTGTAATAATTTATAACAGTATTTCTTTGATTTTTAAGTCTGTTTAAAAAAGCTTCCTCTCCTTTAAATTTTTGAATATATAAACTAGTAAAGTAGGTGGCAAATCCTTCACTTAACCAAATGTGTGGCCAGTCAATTTCTGAGGCAGAATTTCCAAACCATTGATGTGCAATTTCATGAGCAATTAAATCTTCATGTTCTAAGCTTCCTGAAACAGATTCTTGATAATAAAAAATATTACCTGCATTTTCCATTCCACCATATCGGGTATTTGATTGGACATTTGCCAATTTCAAAAAGGGATATTCACCTATATTTTCAATAAAAAAGTTCAGAATTGCTTTTGCTGTAGAAAAATCATGGAATCCTTTTTCTTTAGTTTGTGGATATACCCAAGTTGAAACTGGAACATTATTTGTTTCTCCAATATTTTGTACAGCAAATTTGGCAACACCTATAACCATCACCTTTGTAGGGATTGGAACTTCTGTTTTCCAATGGTATAATTTGGACTTATCATCAATATTAGATTCTTCAACTAAATAACCATTAGCAATAGCCTGATAATAGTTAGGAGCTTTAATAAAATATTCAATAGTTGCTTTATCTGATGGATGATCTATACAAGGAAACCAATTGTGAGCTCGGTTAGGCCAGTTATCTCCAAAAAAAGTTCTGTCTCCGTGTAAATTATTACTTATTACCAATCCGTCTTTTGGTATTCCACTGTATTTAATAGTGTAGGTATACTTTACACCTGGAAAAGGATGTTTTGGCTGAATACTTACTTTGTTATTAATATGAGTGAAATCAACTTTTACATTGTTTTGATATATAGAGTCAATTACCATACCCATACCTGTTATACTATCTTTATTTACCAAATCAAGTTCGAAGTGGCTGTTTATTTTTTTAAATTTCAAAGAAACAAGTGCTGTTGCATCAATTTTATTAGTAGAATCATTAACATCAATTGATAAATTGTAATGTTTTATATCAATATTTTGTAATCGTTCTTTATAATTTTGAGCAGATAAAGAGGTTTGAAATAAAAAAAATAAAGTAAGGGAATATAAAAGGGGCTTCATTTGAAAGTGTTATTTAAAACTCAAATATACATATAAACTTTAGACAATATTAAATATAAAATAGTGAATTATGTATTCTCTTGATAAACGAATAACCAATTAAATAATACTTCTTATCTTTACACCCTTAATATTTTAAAACCCTGTAAAATGGATTACGGAAAAGAATTTAAAAAATTTGCGACTAAGGATCAAGGAATCAATAGTATGTACTATGATAAATTGGTAAGTAGTGTTACACCTTATATTATTGAAGAACGTCAGTTAAACGTTGCACAAATGGATGTGTTCTCTCGTTTAATGATGGACAGAATAATATTTTTAGGAACTGCAATTGATGATTATGTAGCTAATATTATTCAGGCTCAATTGTTATTTTTAGAAAGTGCAGATAATTCAAAAGATATTTCAATTTACATTAATTCTCCAGGAGGAAGTGTATATGCTGGTTTAGGGATGTATGATACCATGCAGTTTATAAAACCAGATGTAGCTACAATATGTACAGGGATGGCAGCTTCAATGGGTGCAGTATTAATGTGTGCAGGTGAAAAAGGAAAACGTTCTGCTTTACCTCATTCAAGAGTGATGATTCACCAACCGTTAGGTGGAGCTCAAGGGCAAGCAAGTGATATTGAAATTACTGCTCGTGAAATAATGAAATTAAAAGATGAATTGTATCAAATAATTTCAAAGCACTCTGGACAGACTATGGAGAAAGTTCATGCAGATTCTGATCGTGATTATTGGATGAAGGCTGAAGAGGCTAAGGCTTATGGTATGATTGATGAAATTTTAGTTAGAAAATAAATTAGATTAGTTAATTAACTAATAATAAAAACCCAACAACTATTAGAATGGCAAAAGATGAAGTTTTAGAATGTTCGTTTTGTGGTAGAAAAAAGCCAGAAACTGATTTGCTAATTGCTGGATTAGACGCACATATTTGTGATAAATGTATTGAACAGGCTCACGGTATAGTAATTGAAGAAATTGCAGAACAAAGTTCTTCAACTCTTTCTTCAGAGTTAATTGTGAAAAAGCCTAAAGAAATCAAAGATTTTCTTGATCAATACATGATTGGACAAATTCAAGCTAAGCGTGTTATGGCTGTAGCGGTTTACAATCATTATAAAAGGTTGCTACAACCACCAACTAAAGAAGTTGATGATGTAGAAATAGAAAAAAGTAATATTGTAATTGTAGGTGAAACTGGTACAGGGAAAACTTTAATTGCTCGTACAATTGCAAAAATGTTAAATGTTCCTTTTTGTATTGTTGATGCAACTGTTTTAACTGAAGCGGGTTATGTAGGTGAAGATGTTGAAACCATTCTTACTCGTTTGTTACAAGCTGCAGATTATGATGTAAAAAAAGCTGAGCGTGGAATTGTATTTATTGATGAAATAGATAAAATTGCTCGTAAAGGAGATAACCCATCTATAACTCGTGATGTTTCAGGTGAAGGTGTTCAACAAGCTCTATTAAAATTATTGGAAGGATCTGTTGTGAACGTACCACCAAAAGGAGGAAGAAAGCACCCAGATCAAAAATTCATTGAAGTAAATACCAAAGATATTTTATTTATGGCTGGTGGTGCTTTTTCAGGGATTGATAAGGTAATTGGAAAACGATTAAATAGACAAGCCGTTGGTTATAGTGCATCAATTAAAGTTGATAAAGTTGATGAAACTAATTTATTGCAATATATTATTCCGAGTGATTTAAAAACATTTGGGTTAATTCCTGAAATTATTGGGCGTTTACCAGTTTTAACACATATGAATCCATTAGATGCAGATACACTTAGGGCAATATTAACAGAGCCAAAAAATTCAATTATAAAACAATACACGAAATTATTTAAAATGGATGGTATTGATTTTACTATCAATGAAAAAGCCTTAATGTATATTGTTGATAAAGCGGTTGAATACAAGCTTGGAGCTCGTGGTTTGCGTTCTCTTTGTGAAGCAATTTTAACCGATGCCATGTTTGAATTACCAGGTACGGATGAAAGTGAATTGAAAATCACTAAAAAATATGCTGAGGACAGAATTAATAAATCGACTTTAAAAAAGTTAAAAGCTGTTTCTTAGTTTTAAATAAATAACAATTAAAATTAAATCACCCTTTACATTTTTTAGAGGGTGATTTTTTTATCTAAATTTTGTAATTTAGAATTCTTAAAATATATCAATATTGATTTCCAGAAGTACCATAGATAAAGTTTTTGAAACTGCTCGAGTAGAGGAGGTTATTGGTGAATTTGTACAATTAAAAAAGTCGGGAAGTAATTTTAAAGGTTTAAGTCCTTTTTCAGATGAAAAATCACCTTCTTTTATGGTGTCTCCGGTAAAACAAATATGGAAAGATTTTAGTACAGGAAAAGGCGGGAATGCTGTTTCATTTCTGATGGAGCATGAACATTTTTCTTATCCTGAAGCCATTAAACATTTGGCAAAAAAGTACAATATTGAAATTGAAGAAACTGAACAAACCGATGAGCAAAAGCAACATGCCGATGAACGAGAAAGTATGTTTTTGGTTTCTGAATTTGCCAGGGATTATTTTCATAACACCATGTTGAATGATAATCAAGGGAAAGCTATTGGATTAAGTTATTTTAAAGAACGTGGATTTACAGATGAAACCATTAAAAAGTTTCAATTGGGATATTCATTAAATGAATGGGAAGCTTTTACTTCAGAAGCGTTGAATAATGGTTACAATTTAAAACATCTTGAATCTACTGGATTAACAATTGTTAAAGAAGGTTTCCAAGGAGCTAAAGCAAAGCAATTCGACAGATTTAAAGGCCGTGTTATGTTTCCGATTCATAGCATGAGTGGAAGAGTACTAGGTTTTGGTGGTAGAATTTTAGTTAATGATAAAAAAGCTGCTAAATATTTGAATTCACCCGATAGTGATATATACCATAAAAGTAATGTGTTGTATGGTATTCATTATGCAAAACAAAGTATAGCAAAAGAAGATAATTGTTATATGGTTGAGGGATATACCGATGTTATATCCATGCACCAATCTGGAATTCATAATGTTGTGTCATCATCTGGAACTGCACTTACTGAAAGTCAAATTAGATTGATAAACCGTCTTACAAAAAACATTACGATTCTTTTTGATGGTGATGCTGCCGGTATTAGAGCTTCAATAAGGGGTATCGATTTAATTTTAGAGCAGGGAATGAATGTAAAAGTTTTAATGTTTCCTGATGGTGACGATCCAGACAGTTTTGCTAAAAAAGTTTCAGACGAGGAATTAAAAAGTTACTTAGAAAACAACGCTCAGGATTTTATCAGTTTTAAGGTGTCTTTATTAATGGACGAAGCTAAGAATGATCCTGTAAAGAAAGCAGGTTTAATTCGTGATATTGTTGTTAGTATCTCTAAAATACCTGATAGTATTCAACAAGAGGTTTATATTCAGGAATGTTCCAGAATAATGGATATTTCTGAAACTGTTTTATTCAATGAATTAGCGCAGATAAATAACAAAGCTCAGCGAGATGTTAGTAAAAAGAAGCAGCAATCGCAATTAGGACAAAGTTATAGTCCTGACCCCAATGAGCCGCCAATGGATGTTCTGTATCCTGAGCTGGCTCTTCAAAAAACTGCTGATGTTAAAAAAGTGAATGAACTTCACAAATATGAGCAGGAAATTATTAAAATTTTGTTGTTGTACGGTAATAATGAGGTAGAGTTTGAAAATTTAGTTGCCGGTGAAGATGTTGATGCTAATGAGGTAAAACCATTTAGAAAAGAATATTTTTTAAATGCCGTTTCGAATGAGATTTATTTGAATTTACAGGAAGATGAGGTTGAGTTTACCGATGAGCTGTTCAAGCAAATTTATTATGAGATAATACATCAGTTAAATCAAAGTGAATCTATTTTAATTGATGCTTTTATCAATCATGAAAATACTAAAATTTCAAATTTGGTAACCAATATATTAATGGATGATGAAAAACATACTATTAGTGATTGGGGCAGAAAGGAAATTGAAATTAAAAGTGTAAAAAGCAAACTGCCTAAAATGGTATTAGATGCTATTTATAATTTAAGACGAGTCCTAATTGAACAAAAAATAAAATCATTAGTATCTAACATAACCAATGAAGAGGAGCGAGATCAAATATTAGAGAGTATTGTAAATTATACCCAATTAAAATCTCGTTTATTTGGAATGTTAAACAGGGTTGTTTAATTTAAAATTTTAAATCTTTTGGAATTTCACACACAGGGATAGGATCCATTTTGTGCTTATTGGCTCTATTTCTTTGTTTGTAAATGATAAATACTTCTTTTTCTCGTCCTTCATACTTAGAAATATCATTTCCTAATTCATCTTGTATCATCGCCCATTCAAGTTCATCATAACTTGCTCCAATTTGATCTTCATCTGTTCTACTATCTCCAAATAAGCCATCTGTAGGTTGTGCTTTTATAATCGAATTCGGTACATCTAATTCTTTAGCAATTTCATATACTTCAGATTTCATTAAATCAGCAATCGGACTTAAATCAACTCCTCCATCACCATATTTTGTGAAAAAGCCTACACCAAAATCTTCAACTTTATTACCGGTTCCTGCTACAAGGTATCCATGCAATCCTGCAAAGTAATATAAGGTGCTCATTCTTAAACGAGCTCGAGTATTGGCTAAAGATAAATTTACAGTAGCCGATTCTTCAATTTCAGGTACTACATTTTTAAAATCTTCAAAAGTTGTGGTTAAATTTACTTCAACAGAACTTATTTTATTAAATCGTTCTTTAAGTTGAGCAATATGTTCTTTTCCTCTTGAAACCTGATTCAAGCCTTGGTGAATTGGCATTTCAACACATAATACAGGAAAGCCCGTTTTGGCACATAAAGTTGAAGTAACAGCAGAATCAATTCCTCCAGAAATTCCCACAACAAATCCGTTAACCTTAGCATTAATTGCATAAGATTTTAACCACTCTACAATATACTCAACAACTTTTTCTGAATTCATAATTAAACTTTTTTAGTAAATTTAGCGTTTTAAAAAAATGATGTGTAAATATAAAAATTAATGAAGAAATTAACGATTCTGGTTATTGTTTTATTAGGTTTAATCTCTTGTGAAAAAGAATTGAAAAAAAAGGTAGATGTATCTAATGTGAATATATCGGTTTTAATTGAACGGTTTGATCAAAAGTTTTACCAGGCAAATAAAGAAACGCTTCCTTCATTAAAAAAGGAATATCCATATTTGTTTCCGGTAGATAATGACAGTATTTGGTTTAGTAAAATAAACGATACTTTAGAACAGGAACTTTATAAGAAATCTCAGGATGTTTTGTTAAATTTAGATAATGAGAAAGCCAAAATAGAAGATTTATTTAAACATGTGAAACATTACCATTCTAATTTTAAAGAACCTAAAATTATCACCTTAATAACGAAGTTAGACTATCAAAACAAAGTTATATATGCCGATAGTTTATTATTTGTTTCTTTGGATATGTATTTAGGGAGAGATAATGAAGTTTATGAAGGTTTTCCATTGTATTTAGCTCGTAATTTTGATAAAGAACATTTGGTAGTTGATATTGCTGAAAAAATTAGTGAAAAATATTTTATTTCTAGTAGAAAAAGACAGTTTCTAGATTTAATAATTGATGAAGGAAAAAAAATGTATTTACTGGATAAGTATTTACCAGCGATTTCTGATGCTCAAAAAATGGGATATTCTGAAGAAAAACTGGAGTGGGTGTTATTGAATGAATCTCAATTATGGACTTATTTTGTGGCTAATAAACTATTGTATAGTACAGATAATCAATTACACAGTCGGTTTATAGCGAATGCGCCATTTTCAAAATTTTACATTGATATTGATAAAGATTCTCCTGGGAGAGTTGGAGTTTGGTTAGGTTGGCAAATTGTTAAGTCATATATGCGTAATAATAATGTAACTTTGCATCAGCTTTTGCAAACTAGCGCTGAAGAAATTTTTAAAAAATCAAAATATAAACCAAAAAAGTAATGGCTGTAAAACATACATCGAAAATTGAATTTGTTGTTGGATTAGATGAAAACAAAGTACCAGAAAAATTAAACTGGACAGCTGAAGATAGCGATATAAAAAATAAAGAATCTAAAGCATTAATGATTTCTGTTTGGGATTCTATGAAGCAAGAAACACTAAGAATGGATTTATGGACTAAAGATATGCCTGTTGATGAAATGAAACGTTTTTTTCATGAAACATTGGTAACTATGGCCGATACTTTTGAGCGTTCAACAAATGATGAAAAAATGAGTGCAACAATGCGCGACTTTTGTGATTATTTTGCTGAAAAATTAGAGCTTAAAAAGTAATTTAAGTAGCGTTTTTTATTCTAGTAATAATCTCATTATAATCTGATGGATTATTTAAAAAATCCATATCTGACACGTCAATTATTAAAGTATTTAGAGACTCTTCTGTTTTAATAAAAGAAGCATAACCTTTATGAATATTGTCTAAATAATCAGGTGCGATATTTTGTTCATATTCTCTTCCACGTTTTTTAATGTTTTCAAGTAGGCGTGGAGTTTCTTGATATAAATAAATGTATAAATCTGGTTTAGATATTTCTTTATACATAATGTCAAACATTCTTCTATAAAGAGCATATTCTTCTTTAGAAAGTGAGACTTGAGCGAATATTAGTGATTTAAAAATATAATAATCTGAAATTATAAAGTTTTTAAATAAATCAAACTGTGCTAAATCATCTGAAAGCTGTTGATATCTGTCTGCCAAAAAACTCATTTCTAAAGGGAAGGCATAGCGCTCCATATCGGCATAATATTTTGGTAGAAATGGATTGTCAGCAAAACGTTCCAAAATAATTTTAGCATTAAAGTCTTCAGCAATTAAATTGGAAAGTGTTGTTTTTCCAGCTCCAATGTTCCCCTCAATTGCTATATAATTGTACTTGTCTGATAAACAAATTGGCTTTATTAGGTTTAAATCAGTTTTTTCAACCTCTGTATTATCAGTACTATTGCTTAAACATACTTGTAAACGTTGCTTTTCAATAGGATGTATAATATTAGGAGCAATTTCAACCAAAGGAACCATTACAAACTTACGGTTAAGCATTTCCTTATGAGGCACAATTAAATCTTTTGAAAATATTATTTCATTTTCAAATAATAGAATATCAATATCAATTGTTCGAGCTTTATATTCACTATCAGAAGTTTTAATTCTACCTAAAGATTTTTCAATTCTATTTGTTTGAATTAAAAGGTTTTCTGGACTTAAGTGAGTTGAAACATCAATGCAAATATTATAAAAATCATCACTTTCAAATCCCCATGCTGCAGTTTGATAAACACTTGATATGTTGTTTATTTTTCCAATTTCTATAGCAATTATATCTATAGCTTCTTGTAAGTTTTTGAGCTTATTTCCTAGGTTAGAACCTAAAGATAAATATGTGTTTCGTACTATTTGCATAAAGAGGTTACAAAGAAAAGAAAAGTATCATTTAAAAACATATCTTTGTTTGGCAACTTATAAACATTTGTAAATTTTTAACTTTAGTATTTCTATGAACTTTTTAAGAAATTTATTTGCCTCAATTTTTGGAACTTTAATTGCATTCTGTTTAATTTTTATCATAATTTTAGTTATCGCCTCTCTTTTTGGTGATGCAGATAAAATTACGGTGAAAAATAATTCTGTTTTAGAATTGAAATTAGATATGATGGTTAAGGATTATGCTCCCAAAAGTGACGATCCATTTGATGAAATTTTAGGTTTAAATGAGGGAAAAATAGGTCTAAATCAGATAATAAATGCCATTGAAAATGCTAAATCTGATGATAAAATTAAAGGAATAAGTATTACAACTTTAGGTGTTAATGCTGGGATTGCTCAAACACAGGCAATAAGAAATAAATTGTTAGAATTTAAAGAAACTGGAAAATTCATTAAGGCATATGCCGATATTTATGATCAAAAATCATACTATTTCAGTTCAGTAGCAGATTCTATATTTATAAACCCAGTAGGTGCAATTGATTTTAAAGGATTATCATCTGAAGTACTTTTTTATAAAGATTTGGAAGATAAAACAGGTGTTAAAATGGAAGTTATTCGTCATGGAAAATATAAAAGTGCAGTGGAACCATTTTTATATAACAAGATGAGTGATGATAATCGAGAGCAGGTTAGTACTTTCTTAAAATCTATATGGAATGAAATGGTTGTTGATATTGCCAAAAGTAGAGCACTAACAGAAGAAGATGTTAATAATATTGCTGATAATTTATTAGGTAGAAATGCAAAAAAAGCCATTGAGAGTAATTTAATTGATGAAGCCTTGTACTATGATGAATACATGGATAGATTAAAATTAGCAGTTGGCTTATTAAAAGTGGATGATTTAAATAAAATTACCATTTCAAATTATATTGCCACAGGAAAGGGTAGAATTACCTCAACTGGCTCTAACAAAATTGCCGTTATCTATGCCCAAGGTGAAATTATCTACGGAAAAGGAGATGAAAATGTAATTGGTCAAGAGTTAATAATAAATGCCTTAAGAAAAGTAAAAAATAATAAAAGTATTAAAGCAATTGTTTTAAGGGTAAATTCTCCAGGAGGAAGTGCTTTGGCGAGTGAATTAATTTGGCGAGAAATGGAACTTGCCAGTATTAAAAAACCAATTGTGGTTTCTATGGGTAATGTAGCTGCATCTGGAGGATACTACATTGCTTGTGGTGCA
>Ga0193952_1001037_pt1 | contig 10940 bp, 9 predicted proteins | sample BB_3_MG_FD_140368 | JGI IMG/M metagenome (GOLD analysis project Ga0193952, IMG submission 140368) | Microbial mat bacterial communities from the Broadkill River, Lewes, Delaware, United States - BB_3_MG | ecosystem: Environmental > Aquatic > Freshwater > River > Microbial mats | place: USA... | reverse complement strand
AGAGAATGTATTAGCAATGGAACAGACATATGATAAAGATTTTAAATTTGAGTTCTATATTTCTACAAAGCTTGAAAATCTTTACGATAAAGTGAATGACTTGCGTTTTGCTAAGTTCTTTGATGGTTCTTCTGCTGGTGAGTATAAATGTGTTTTAGGTAATGATAACAAGAATAAGGTTTCTATGAGAATAGCTGAATTTTATTTAGATGTTGCTGAAGCTCAGGCTAAATCTCCAAAAGGAGATTTAACAGAAGCTAAGAAGTATCTTAAAGACTTGTTGGTTACTCGTTTTACTCCAGCTTACTATGCTACTCAGGCTGCAGCTATTGATGCAATGTCAAAAGAGCAATTTATTGCTAAGCTTGCTGAAGAGAGAATGAAAGAGCTTGCATGTCAAGGTTTCAGATGGTTCGATTTAAGGAGAAATGGTAAGCCAGAATTAAAGAAAACATTTGATGGTAAAGATTATACTTTATTGGAGAATGATCCTAGATATGTTATTCCATTCCCTATTGAAGCGGTGGTAAATAATCCAAATCTAAAAGACTGATAATAATGAAAAAATCTTAGTCCGATTAGTTTTCATATTTACTAGATAGGGTCCACTTAATTGTGGACCCTATTTTTTTAGCTGTAGTTTCGTCTTATATATTCTTAATGCGTAAGAATTAAATTTATGTTTATTAGATTCTTTTCCATATCTTGTATAAGTATTAATTATTACGATAATGATGAAAGCTTTTATTTTAAAGATATGGGGTGTGGCGATAGGATTATTTTTAAGTATAGGATTATATTCTCAAGATACAGCAGGACAAGATAAATGGATTGGTCATGTCTATGATGGGACTAGTCTTAGTTCGTGGAATTATGTTGGATATTATGAAGAGTCAGAGACTTTCTCAGAGTCCTTTGGTGGTAATAATAAATGGTTATCCTGCACAAGCTTAAGTGGTAGTAGTACGGGAACTTATACTGAGCGATTTTCTGTTCGTTATAGGATGCAGTCTTCAAAGGTAGGATGTTATAGAGTTAATCTTAGAGGTGATGATGGAATTAGGCTTAAAGTAGATGGTAGGCTGGTTTTCTCTCGGTGGGTACCTCAGTCAGCAACTAGTTATAATAACCTTCTCATAAATCTTTCTGGATCAAGTAATTTAATATATGAGTTTTTTGAGAATAATGGAAAGAATGTTGTTGCCTTTACTAGTTTGGTTAAGCTTAATCGTATTACTTCAGCTAATGAAATAACGCAGTGCCCAATAAGTAATATTCAAACAGAGATTACTGCTAATTTTTTATCTGATGCAACTTCTTCTATTTCTACTACATATATTTGGCAGTATAGAGAGGGGGCAGGAAATTGGAAAGATGTTACTGCATATAATACAGAAACGAGATGTAAAATTTCAGATATTTATAATGATACCTATTCGCAGAAGATTTTTTATTTTAGGCGACGAGTTAATTATTCACAATCAGCAAGATGGGGTGTTGGTTCAAAAAATTATATCGATGAATCTGCTGTTGTAAAAGTTATTGTTCCTGCTTTGGTTAAAACTAATCCTATGGTTAGTGTAAAGTAGAAAGTCTTGAATAATTATTGCATTCTATTTTACACCTTTTATTATTAGTGGTATACTGTCTCTTTTCAAAAGATCCATTTTGAAATTCCCGTATACCTTAATCTGAGTGAATCCAGCCTTTTTAAGTAGAATTTTCAGTGTATCTCCATATATAGGATTAAGTTCTATGCTATTTTTTATAGTTTGATTTTCATTTTTTATTGTGAGACTAGTTATAAAATCAACATGTTTATCTTTTCTGAATTGATACTTCCTTTCAAATTTAATTTCTTCGTTTTCTATTAGTGGTAGTGTGTCAATTTTATTATCTACAATATTTTGGTAGTTAAGGATTTGTATTGCAATTATGCCTCCTTTTTTTAATGTCTGATGAGCAGAAAGCAAGAATTTTTCAATGTCTTTATTATCTAGTATATGCACTAAAGTATTTCCAAATGTTACTATCCCATCAAAATAATCTGTTTTGAAATTATTAGCTATGTTTAGCATGTCCATCTGCTGGAAATGAATATTTTTATTTTTAGCTATAGCTTTTTCTATCATTTTAGAATCAAAGTCAATAGCTTCTACTGTATATCCAGCATCATTTAATCCTGTGGATAAATTACCTGTACCACAGCCTATATCTAGGATCTTAGCTCCTTCTTGCGGAATATATTTTTTTACAAATTCCACTTGTGCAGGACTGAAGGGGAAGATGAAATCGTAGTGTTTGCTTATGCTTGCGTAAAAATCCATAGTTTGATTGTTTTTTATAAAGATAAGGATTATTTTTAGGAAGATTTAAAAAAATATAGATATGAAAATTACATCAAATTTTGATAGTGGTAATATAGAAGTAGTTAGTATAAATAAAGGTGATATTAAATTACGTATACCTAAGGATACTAATTCAGACTTTTTTCAGTGGTTTCATTTTCGTTTAACAGGCGCAATGAATCAAGATTGTTCTATTTCAATAGTTAATGCAGGAGAGTCTTCTTATCCTGATGGTTGGGAGAATTATCAGTGTAGAGCTTCTTATGATAGAAAAGAGTGGTTTACTGTTCCTACTAGTTTTGAGAATGGTGAGTTGGTTATGGATTGTAATCCTGCTCATAATTCAATGTATTTTGCATATTTTGCACCTTTCTCTTATGAGATGCATATGGATATGGTAAATGAAGCACAGCAGTCTGCTTACTGTCAACTTGAGGTTATTGGTCAGACAGTAGAAGGTAAGGATATAGATATGCTTGTGATTGGTGATCCAGAAGAGAATAAGAAAAAGATATGGGTTATAGCTCGTCAACATCCAGGAGAGGCTATGGCAGAGTGGTTTGTTCAAGGTTTCTTAGGTAGAATAATTGATGAAACGGATCCTGTTGCTAGAAGAATTCTTGAGGATGCTGTTGTTTATGTTATTCCTAATATGAATATTGATGGTTCTATTGCTGGTAATCTTAGAGCTAATGCTGCTGGAATGAATCTTAATCGAGAGTGGGCTGAGCCATCTGTAGAGAAATCTCCGGAGGTTTTTTATACTCTTAAAAAGATGGATGAGATAGGAGTTGATTTTGCTCTTGATGTTCATGGTGATGAAGCTATTCCATATAACTTTGTTACGACTCCAGAGGGAATACCTTCTTTTGATGAGTATAGAAAGAATATGCAGGATAAGTTTAAGAATCATTGGATGGAAATTTCTCCTGATTTTCAGGATACGCATAATTACGGAGTTGGTAAAGCTCCTGCAAATCTTGGTATTGGTTCAAAGCAAATAGCAGAAAGATATAAATGTGTAGCTTTCACTATTGAGATGCCGTTTAAGGATAATGATGACTTACCAGATCCTATGTATGCATGGTCTGATAATCGTGCAGTGAGATTTGGTGAATCGGTTCTTAATCCTGTTCTTCATGTATTGAAAGATTTACGTTAAAATTTTGGCCTATTTTTTAGGCTTGAAGACCTATATTTCTTATCTTCGCGCAATTTTATTTATAAAAGTGATTACTTATGGCTCAGTTTACTAATGATATTTCTAGAACATTCAGTGAATATTTATTGATTCCTGGATTGACAACAAAAGATTGTATGCCTCAGAATGTGAGTTTAAATACTCCATTGGTGAAGTATAAAAAAGGTGAAAAACCTAGTATCGAACTTAAGACTCCTTTCGTTTCTGCTATTATGCAGTCGGTTTCTGATAGCGGTATGGCTATTGCTCTTGCTAGAAATGGAGGATTATCATTTATCTTCGGTTCTCAATCTATTGAAGACCAAGTAGAGATGGTTAGAAAAGTGAAGAAGCATAAGTCTGGTTTCGTTGTTAGTGATGCAAATTTAACACCTGATAGTACTTTAGCTGATGTTGTTGCTCTTAACGAGAGAACAGGTTATTCTACAATGGTTGTTACAGAGACTGGAAAAGCTGAAGGTAAGCTTTTGGGTATTGTAACAAGTAGAGATTATCGTCCTAGTAGAGATAGTAAAGGTTTGAAGGTGAGTGAGTTTATGACTCCACTTGAAAAGCTTGTTGTTGGTGAGTTTGGTATTTCACTAAACGAGGCTAATGATATTATTTGGGAGCATAAATTGAATAGTTTACCTATCGTTGATAAGGATAAAAATTTCAAGTATTTAGTATTTAGAAAGGATTACGATAATCATAAGGATAATCCTCTTGAGTTATCAGGTGATAACAAGAAATTACTTGTTGGAGCTGGTATAAATACTAGAGACTATGCTGAGAGAGTTCCTGCTCTTGTTGAGGCTGGATGTGATGTCGTTTGTATTGACTCTTCTGATGGTTTTTCTATATGGCAAAAAGAAACAATCGAGTATATTAGATCTACTTATGGAGATAAAGTAAAGATTGGTGCTGGTAATGTTGTTGATAGAGATGGTTTTATGTATTTAGCTGAGGCTGGTGCTGACTTTATTAAAGTTGGTGTTGGTGGAGGTTCTATCTGTATCACTAGAGAGCAAAAAGGTATTGGTCGTGGTCAAGCAACAGCTATTATTGAAGTTGCAAAGGCTCGTGATGAGTATTTTGAGAAGACTGGCGAGTATATCCCTATCTGTTCAGATGGTGGTATTGTTCAGGATTATCATATGGTCTTGGCTTTAGCAATGGGATCTGATTTCATGATGATGGGTAGATATTTTGCTCGTTTTGATGAGTCACCTACTAGAAAAATTCTTGTTAATGGTTCTTATGTGAAGGAGTATTGGGGAGAGGGTTCTAATAGAGCAAGAAACTGGCAGAGATATGATATGGGTGGTAGTGAAAACCTTAAGTTTGAAGAAGGTGTTGATAGCTATGTTCCTTATGCTGGTAAGCTTAAAGATAATATGGATGTGACTGTTGGTAAGATTAAGTCTACAATGTGTTCATGTGGTGTTATCTCTATTGAAGAGTTGAAAGAAAAAGCTAAGATTACTCTTGTGTCATCTACTAGTATTATAGAAGGTGGTGCTCATGATGTTATGCTTAAAGAAACTAAAAACTAAAATATTTAAGAATTATAAGTTCTTAATTTAGACATAGAATAGCGACTATCACATGATAGTCGCTATTTTTTTTATTTATGATTTATTGACATCTCTTGCGTTTGCTTGAGCTGTTGGCATGATAAGAATATCGTTTAAGCATACGTGTGTTGGTCTTGTTACTACAAATGCTATGGTGTCTGCAATATCTTCTCCTGATAATGCTGAGAATCCATTGTAAACATTGTCTGCAGTATCCTTGTCTCCTTTAAACCTAACTAGAGAGAATTCTGTTTCTACCATCCCAGGAGCTATGTTAGTTACTTTTATATTGTGTTTAAGCATATCTGTACGCATTCCTCTAGATAGAGCATCTACAGCGTGTTTTGTTGCGCAATATACATTCCCACCTGGATAGACTTCTTTTCCTGCAATTGAGGCAATGTTAACTATGTGCCCTTTTTGTTTTTCTATCATTAGTGGACTAATTGCACGCGTGATGTATAATAGTCCCTTTATGTTTGTGTCTATCATTCTTTCCCAGTCATCGATTATTCCTTCTTGAAGTGGAGAAGTCCCTACTGCTAGTCCTGCATTGTTTATTAGTACATCAATATTTTTCCATTCTTCAGGAAGAGTGTTTATTGCATGATTAACTTCTTCTTGATTGCGAACGTCAAAGCTTAAGTTTAGGGTTTCTTTTTTATGTTCTTCTTTTATCTTCTTTGATAGTTCTTCTAGCTTTTCTTTTCGTCTTCCTGTGATGATTACATTAAACCCTTCTTGGGCTAATTTTTTTGCAGTTGCTTCACCTATCCCAGAAGAGGCTCCTGTTATTAATGCTATCTTATCCATTTGTTTGTTTTTTTAATGTGTCTGTATAAGCAAAAATAGATAAAATATGCATAACAAATATAATATGGTATTCTATATATTTATAGGTATATTTGTCGACTAAGTATTGAAAATTAAGATAAAATGAAGAAAGATAAAGAGATAGTAAAGGAAATGTTCGATGATATCGCACCTAAGTACGATTTTCTTAATCATTTTCTTTCTTTCGGGATAGATAAGCGTTGGAGAAAGAAGGCTGTTAAAATGCTAAAGGAATCTAATCCTAAGCATGTGCTTGATGTTGCAACAGGAACTGGAGATTTTGCTATTCGTATTAATAAAGATTTAGGAGCAAAGGTTACTGGTGTTGATATTTCAGTAGGAATGCTTGAGATGGGAAAAGAGAAGATTGCTAATCTTGGACTTGGTGATGTTATATCTCTTGAGGAGGGTGATAGTACTAATCTTCGTTTTGATGATAATACTTTTGATGCTTTGACTGTTGCATTTGGTGTGCGAAACTTTGAGGATTTACCTAAGGGCTTAGGTGAAATGAATAGAGTGTTGAAGAAGGGAGCTAAAGTTGTTATTCTTGAATTTTCTAAACCTCGTATGTTTCCTTTTAAGCAATTATATACTTTCTATTCTTTATATATATTACCTTTTTTAGGTGCTATATTCTCAAGGAATAAAAGCGCTTATACTTATTTACCAGAGTCCGTGAGAGCCTTTCCTGATGGAGATGATTTTCTTAAGATTATGGAAAATATTGGATTCTCTTCGTGTAAAAAGAAGATCTTGTCATTAGGAATAGTAACTATATACACTGGAATTAAGTAGTATAAATATACTCGACATAACTAATTTGAAAAGGATACTTGCTATAATATTTCTGATTTCTCTAAACTTTGCCGCTTTTGGGCAAAGAGAGGTGAGTTATGTATATAAGCATTATCAAGAGGTTGATATGAAGAAATTTCATTATGGTTTTACTCTTGGTTTGAATTATATGGATTGTGAAATTAGACTTAGACAAATGGCAACTGGCAAGGATGTGTTATTCTCAGAAGTTGCTACTGCTAAGCCTGGTTTTAATGTTGGTGTTATAGGTGAAATGAGGATGGGTGAGCATTTTGCATTGCGCTTAACACCCGGTTTTATTTTTGGATCACGAACAATTACGTATGTGAATTCCTTAGAAGAAACGGTTCAAGAGACTTCATCATCTTCTATTGTTTTTGAATCTCCTATTTTAATTAAGTATTTTGCTAAAAGACGTGGCAATACAAGAGGATATGCTGTTGTAGGTGCTGGTCTTAAGTATGATATAATTTATAAGAATAAACTAGATCCTAAAGATGGTGTTTTTACTAGAAATAAACCTTTGGATTTTAGTATTGAGTTAGGCCTTGGTTTTGATTGGTATATGGAGTTTTTTAAATTATCAACAGAATTAAGAGTGTCTATCGGACTTGTAGACGTTTTAAATCATAGTGTATCACAAAAGGCTATTGATGATGCTAAAGTAGATGGCTTTGATAATATAGATATGTACACTAAGAATGTAGATCGTATGACTTCTAAAGTCGTTAGTATTCTATTTCATTTCGAATAATAATTTATGTATAAAGATATAAATATTGCACTTCAACCTAAGGAGGCAATGAATGATAATGATATTCTTTCTTTTGTTTCTTCTTTATTAAAGATAGATAAGGATAGAATAAAACTTATCAGAAAAATTAAGCGTTCAATAGATGCTAGACGTAAGAATGTAAAAGTTAATCTAAGACTTGGTGTATGGATTGATGAATTACCCATTCAAGAAGAATTTTCTCTTTCTCATTTGAAAGATGTGTCGGAAGCACCTTCTGTCATTATAGTAGGTGCTGGTCCAGCAGGTCTCTTTGCGGCTCTTGAGCTAATAGAGAGAGGAATGAAGCCAATTATTATTGAAAGAGGAAAATCTGTTGAGGATAGAAAGATAGATTTGAAAGAATTATATCGAACAGGAATTGTGAATGGTGAGTCAAATTTCTCTTTCGGAGAGGGGGGCGCAGGAACTTTTTCTGATGGTAAACTTTTTACTCGTTCGAAAAAACGTGGCAATAATGAGAAGATATTAAAGATTCTTCATTTTCATGGTGCTCAAGAAGATATTTTGTGGGATGGACATCCTCATATCGGAACTGATGTTTTGGCTAAGGTTATTATTAATATTCGTAAGACAATTCTAAAGTATGGTGGTGAGGTTTATTTTAATGCTAAAGTGACAGATTTGATCTTGTCTGAAAATCAGGTAAAGGGAGTTGTTTGCGGTGAAGAGAGATTCTTGTCTGATAAAGTTATTCTTGCTACAGGTCATTCTGCTAGAGATATGTATACGTTATTAAATGATCGACAGGTTGAACTTGAAGCTAAAGATTTTGCGGTTGGAGTTAGATTAGAACATCCTCAAAATCTAATAGATTGTATTCAATACCATTCTGAGAAGGGAAGGGGACAATATTTACCTGCTGCAGAGTATTCTTTTGTTGGTCAATATAATGATAGAGGAGTGTATTCTTTTTGTATGTGTCCTGGAGGAATTGTTGTGCCAGCTGCTACTGATGTTAATCAACAGGTTGTTAATGGGATGTCTTCTTCTGGTAGAAATACTCAATGGGCTAATTCTGCAATGGTTGTTCAGGTTAAGCAGAGTGACTTAAAGGATTTCTCAAAACATGGAGTACTTGCTGGTATGTTCTTTCAAGAAAAAATGGAGAGAGATGCATATGAGTGTGGGGGTGGTTTATTAAAGGCTCCTGCGCAACGAATGTTGGATTTTGTTAATGGGAAAATTTCAAGAGATATGCCAAATAGCTCATATAAAATGGGTTTGACTTCTTGTGAAATGAGTACTTGTTTACCTTCTTTTGTTTCTGCTTCTCTTAGAAAAGCTTTTGATGGTTTTGGAAAGAAGGCTAAAGGTTTTCTTACTAATGAAGCTATTATGATTGGTGTGGAGACAAGAACATCATCTCCTTTAAGGATTCCAAGAAATAGAGAGACATGTGAACATATTAAGATAAAAGGATTGTATCCATGTGGTGAAGGTGCAGGTTATGCTGGAGGAATAGTTTCTGCTGCAATGGATGGATGTTTGTGTGTGAATAAAATACTAGAAGACTCTACCTTTTAGCTATACTTTTGTTATTTATTATTTGAATTTTTTAGTATATATTATTATCTTAGCACAACATTTGGGAAAATTGATTAAATAATATAATAAAGTTATGAATTGTATGAAGAGAATATTAACATTACTATTGGCAAGTGTTTTTTCTTTAGGGCTTTTTGCACAGGATGCACCAGCTCTTAAGAATGCTGGGAATGAAGCGTTAAGAACAAAGAACTATGAAGAGGCTTTAAATCAGTTTGAAGCATATTTTAAAGTTTTTGATGGAGAAGATAAGCAAACAACATTTAATGCTGCTTATTGTGCTAATAAGTTGAAAAAATATGATAAGGCAATAGTTTATTTTTCTAAAAGTATAGATAATAGATATAAAGTTTCTTCTTCATATTATTTCAAAGCGAGAGCATACAAGAAGCTTAAGAAAACAAATGAGATGCTTGCAACTATTGAGGCTGGATTAAAAACTAAGCCTGGTAATTCTAAGCTAGAGAAGCTATTATATCAGCATTATATGAAGCAAGGAATTGCTGCTCAGAAAGCTGGTAAATTAGAGAAAGCTACAGCTGCTTTTGAAAAAGTATCTTCTTTAAAGTCAAAGAAATTTAGAGCAGATGCCTTATATTCTTTAGGAGTTCTTTATAGTAATGAGGGGTCTAATATTCTTGAGAAAGCAAGACCTTATGCTAATAAAGAGAAAAAGAGATATGCTACTGAAAAGTCAAAAGCGAGTAAGTTATATATGAAAGCTATAGGATATCTTGATGAGGCTGCTTCTGTTAATCCATCACGATTAGACGTGAAGAAGACTAAAGCAGAAATTCTAAAAGCAATGAAATAACATTGAATAAGATATAAGTAAGAAAGCGAAGATTTAAAATCTTCGCTTTTTTCTTTTTTAAGATGCTAAGAGATAAGTTATGAATTAATATTTATTTTATCTTTGCATCCAAACACTAGAATACATAATTAATCAAACACATACACGAATGATAGTTTTCTACAAGAAAGACAAGACTGTTTATGCTGTGCATACCGCTTCAGCGATTGATTCATTGAATATTAGTAAGTTAAGTTGGCTTTTTGGGAATGCTGAGAAAATAGATGCTGACACAGTATCTGGTTTTTTTATTGGCCCTCGTAAAGAGATGATTACTCCATGGAGTACAAATGCTGTTGAGATAACTCAGAATATGGGTATATCTGACATCATTCGTATTGAGGAGTTTGAAGAAGTTGCTAGTGATAAGGCTTCTTTCGATCCAATGCTTAAGGCTATGTATAATGGCTTAAGTCAAGAGATGTTTACAATAGATGTGGAGCCTGAGGCAATTATCTTTATTGATGATGTAAAGGCATACAGTAAGCAAGAAGGATTGGCTCTAAACGATGAGGAAGTTGCTTATCTTGAAGGTTTAGCTGTGAAGTTAGGAAGAAAGCTTACTGACTCAGAAGTGTTTGGTTTCTCTCAAGTAAATTCAGAGCATTGTCGTCACAAGATCTTCGGTGGTACATTTATAGTTGATGGTGAAGAGAAAGAAGAAAGTCTTTTTGCTATGATTAAGAAGACTTCTGCTGTAAATCACAATAGAATTGTATCGGCTTATAAAGATAACTGTGCTTTTCTTGAAGGACCTAAAGCTGTTCAATTTGCACCTCATACACAAGATAAACCTGATTTCTTCGAGACTAAAGATATTGATACAGTTATCTCACTTAAGGCTGAGACACATAACTTCCCAACAACTGTAGAGCCATTTAATGGTGCAGCTACAGGTACAGGTGGAGAGATTAGAGATAGAATTGCTGGAGGTAAAGCTTCAGTTCCAATGGCAGGTACTGCTGTTTATATGACTTCTTATCCTCGT
>Ga0193952_1001033_pt1 | contig 10960 bp, 12 predicted proteins | sample BB_3_MG_FD_140368 | JGI IMG/M metagenome (GOLD analysis project Ga0193952, IMG submission 140368) | Microbial mat bacterial communities from the Broadkill River, Lewes, Delaware, United States - BB_3_MG | ecosystem: Environmental > Aquatic > Freshwater > River > Microbial mats | place: USA... | reverse complement strand
GTTTTTACAGCCTTTTTAGTTAAAACGATAGTTTTATTGTCTAAAAAAAGGTATGTTAAATTAAGGTTGTCTAAACTTTTATTAAGTAGTTTAGAAGTGTTGATACTTCCTTTTTTTAATTCAATTTTTGAAGCATTTTTAAATAAATCTGCTGAATATACAAACGTGTAATTTGTTTGTTGTCTAATTAAATTAAAGACTTCGTCAACTGTTAAATTTAAATCTGATTTAATTTTGATTTTTGCATTTTGAGAAAAACTACTATTAGGAGTAAATCCAAAAGTAAAAACACAAAATAAGAAAATAGATAATCTCATAATTGTTTTGAATAAGTTCTTCTTTGAAGAAAAAAGAACATTGGTAAATTTAAATTCCATAAATTTGCTATTGATTGGTTAATAATTAGTTAATTAATCGCTAAATAGGGATGAAGTTTAAGTGGTAGGATACGAGAACTTCACTCCCTTTTTATTTTATATATATATGATTGTCTTTTATTTTATAGGTTATATTTTCAATGTTTTTAAGTGTAAATAAAAAGTATTCTATATTTTGATCTTTACTAACAACGCCATTAATTTTAAATTGCTCTAAAGCTTTATTTTCAAAATGAAATTCAACATTATACCATCTTGCTAAAACTTCTGCAACTTCAACTAAAGCTTTATTTGTGAAGCTGAAATATCCTGTACGCCAAGAAGTTTCGTAAGAAACATCAACAGTTGCAATATTAATAGATTTTGTTGTTTTATTATAGGTTGTTTGTTCAGAAGGTTTTAACATTTTGGTAATACCATCAATTTCAACTTTTACTTTTCCTTCGGCAAGTGTTGTGTAAATTTCTTCGTTTTCTTTGTAAGCTTTTACATTAAATTGAGTTCCAAAAACTTCAATTGTTTGCTGCTGTGTGTGTACTTTAAATTTATCACCATTGTGATTTGTACTAGGAGAAATTTCAAAATATGCTTCACCATATAATAATTCAACTTCACGGGTTTTTCCTTTGGCAAAAGCAACTGGATATTTTAATTGAGACTCTGAATTTAACCAAACTTTTGTGTTGTCTTCTAGTACAATATAAAATTCTCCACCTCTTGGAATGGTTAAATAGTTGTACGTAATTTTTTCAGAAGCTTTAACATCTGTAGATTTTGAATTGTAAATTATTTTCTCACCATCGCTTTTAACGTTTTCAGAATTAAACACTTGCCCTTTTTCTAACGCTATTTTTGTGCCATTTTCTAGAGTTAATGTTGCTTTATCTGTTCCTATTTTAATATCATTAACAATTTTAGGTGTACTTGTTTTGTTAAAATTATTTTTTGAAAAATAAAAACCTGCTGCAACTACAACAATTAAAATGGCAGCATATTTTAGAAGGGTAGTTAATCGTACTGTTTTTCTGGATTTTTTAGTATTTTCTGATTTAATTTTTTCTAGAGCTCTTTTTAAAGGTTCTTTATAGTCAAACTCTTGAGAGTTATAGTTTAAGGAACTATTTAAAGCAATATATTTTTTAAAAATTGCTTTGTTTTCAGAATTATTTAACCAATTCACTAAAAAATCTTTTTCAGAATCATTTAGCTCATCATTTAAATATTTTATAATTAAATTATGTATCTCGTTAATAGCCATAATATACCTTTATTTTATCTTTTCACATTTGTTAAGACGTACATAAAAATTAAAACCCCCAAAGATTTTTATTTTTTTTATGTTAATTTTAATGTAATATTTGTAAAAACAAATTTAAGTCTTTGAGCATACATCAAAACTATACAGAATTATTTGCGAAAATAAAGAACGATGATATAAAAGCTTATGAAAGTGTTTATCGTATTTTTTACGTTAAACTATGCAGGTATCTTTCAAATTTTTGTTCAGAAAAAACTATTGTTGAAGATATTGTACAAGATGTATTGATTAATTTATGGGCTAAGAGAAAGGGAATAGAAATTAATACTTCATTAGAAAGTTATCTATATAAAGCTGCTTATTTTTCATTTTTAGATTATTACCGTAAACACAAGCGCATAAACGAAAATTTAGAACAAATTAGGTACGCTTTGGTAAATGAAGTTGAGCATGAAACTACCGAAAACAAGGAAAAACAAGTGAAAGTTTTACATACAGCAATAGAAACCTTACCAAGTAAGTGTAAAGAGATTTTTTTATTAAATAAGTATGAAGGTTACCGCTATAAAGAGATTGCCGAACACCTAAATTTATCGGTTAAAACTGTTGAAAACCAAATGGGACGTGCATTTTCTATCATCAGAAAATATATTAACTCAGCTACAATTAGCCTTCTTTTTTATTCTTTTCTTCAATCCATTTAGACATATATTTTGTGCTTTTTAAAGTGTGATGTAAAAGCATTGCACCTATAAAATTTTGATTTCTATGATTATCCAAATCATTAAAGATTGCTTCAATCTTCTGCATTAACTCCTTTCCAAACTTATTTTTTGAAAAATTTGAATTAATAATTTCGATGCCATTTTGCTGTTTTTTTAACCACATTTCTTCATTTTGATATAATTCAACTGCTTTATTAATAAAGCTATTAAAATTGTTTTCAATAAAACCAGCCCAAGGTAAATTTTTATGGATACCTTCAGCACCAATTGAAGTAGTAATAGAGGGCGTTCCATAAAGCATTGCATCTATAAGTTTTCCTTTTAACCCAGCTCCAAATTGCAGTGGAGCTAAACAAATTCTGGCATCTGAAAAAGCCTTTTCTTTGTTATTAACCCATCCTTCAATTAAAAACCCTTCATTTTTATTGTGTAATTGTAAAATACTTTCATCAGTTCCGTAAGCACCATAAATATGAATATTTGCTTTTGGAAGTTTACTTTTTATTTTTGACCAAATATGTTTTTTAAGTGTTTTAACAGCTTCTAAATTAGGCTTATGCTTAAAATTACCAATGGTCATAAAATCGATTCTTTGATTAAATGACGGATACTTTGTAATGTTGTTTTTTTGTATTTCTTCTAATAAAAAAGGAGTATAGCTTAGTAAATTTGAGTCAATTTTAAAGTTGTTTTTCAATAAATCTAATTCGTATGTTGAAATTATTAAACTTAAATCACAACGGTAAATACTTGCAATTTCTCTTTTTGCAATGTCATTATTTAATAACGAATCATTCACTTCAATATTTTTTCTGAAGCTTTTTTCTCGTGCAAATCTTAAAAAATGTAAATCTTCTGTATCTAATATTTTTAATGTATTTGGGCAATTTTCTGTAACTCTCCAACCAAACTGCTCTTCTGTTAAATACCTGTCAAAAACCACAATATCTGGATTTAAATCCCTGATAAATAGATTAAAACTGTTATTATTTAATTCTATTGTTGAAGTATGTATGCCTTCATTTTCTAAATTATAAGTCTGTGAAGTTTTTGCCGCGGTACTTGCAAAATATAGTTCTATACCATATTCTTTAAATATAGTTAAAAGTTGTAACATTCTAGTTCCTGCCGCAGTGGTAGTGGGCTCTGGCCAAACAAACCCTATAATTAATGCTTTTTTCATTATTCAAATGTATTAATAAGAATTAAATTGAAAATTAATTTCATAAAAAAATAGCATTTTAAACTCTTTTAAAAACTCACTTTTTAATTAATAACATTATTGTTACATTTGAATATATGATACCAACTAAATGAGATCAATAGATAACTCAATAAAAAAATTAGTTTACAACCGAAAAAACTATTCAAATAAACAATTAATTGAATTGTATAAATCACTATTAAAGCCTCGATTAATTGAGGAAAAGATGTTGATTTTATTACGTCAAGGAAAAATTTCTAAGTGGTTTTCAGGTATTGGTCAAGAGGCAATTTCGGTAGGTGTTACGAGTGCTTTAACTTCAAATGAATATATTTTACCTATGCACAGGAATTTAGGTGTATTTACATCAAGAAAAATTCCATTACATAGGCTTTTCTCACAATGGCAAGGTAAAAAAAATGGTTTTACAAAAGGTAGAGATCGATCATTTCATTTTGGTACACAAGAATTTAAAATTGTTGGTATGATTTCTCATCTTGGACCTCAATTAGGTGTTGCCAACGGAATTGCTTTAGCAAGTTTACTTAAAAAAGAAGCAAACGTAACCGCTGTTTTTTGTGGTGAAGGAGGAACAAGTGAAGGAGATTTTCACGAAGCTTTAAATGTTGCAGCAGTATGGAATTTACCTGTCTTATTTTGTATTGAAAATAATGGCTATGGTTTATCAACTCCAACAAACCAGCAATTTAAATGTGAAAATATAGCAGATAAAGGTATTGGTTATGGTATGGAAAGCCATATTATAGATGGAAATAATATTTTAGAAGTACACGCAACCGTAGCTAAATTAGCAAAAAGTGTTAGAAAAAATCCGCGCCCTATTTTATTAGAATTTAAAACTTTTAGAATGCGAGGTCATGAAGAGGCAAGCGGAACTAAATATGTGCCTCAGGATTTAATGGAAAAATGGGCGAGAAAAGATCCTATTGAAAATTTTCACGAATTTTTAAAAAAAGAAAACATTCTTTCCGAAAAATTAGATGTTTTAATTAAAGAAAGCATAATACTTGAAATTAACGAGCATTTAAAAATTGCTTTTAATGAAGAAAATATAACTTCCTCTGTACAAAATGAATTGTCTGATGTTTATAAACATGTAAATTATATAGAGACTAAACCTGCTACAGAAACCCAAAATATACGTTTAATAGACGCTATTTCTTTAAGTTTAAAACAGTGTATGCGCAAACATAGTAATCTGGTAATAATGGGACAAGATATTGCTGAATATGGAGGCGTTTTTAAAATAACCGATGGTTTTTTAGAAGAATTTGGAGCCGCAAGAGTTAGAAATACACCTATTTGCGAATCTACTATTATTGAGGCTGCTTATGGACTCTCAATTAACGGTGGTATAAAAGCTGTTGTAGAGTTACAATTTTCAGATTTTATTACTTCAGGATTTAACCCTGTAATTAATTTATTAGCAAAATCTTTTTATAGATGGGGACAACCAGCTTCTGTTGTTTTAAGAATGCCTTGCGGAGCTGGTGTTAATGCAGGGCCTTTCCACAGCCAAACGAACGAAGCTTGGTTTACTAAAACACCTGGTTTAAAAGTTGTATATCCTGCATTTCCTTATGATGCAAAAGGATTGCTTGCAACTGCCGTAGCTGATGAAAACCCAATACTATTTTTTGAACATAAATTGTTATATAGAACAATTTATCAAGATGTACCAACAGATTATTATACAATTCCTTTCGGAAAAGCAGCGCTTATAAATAAAGGAATTAGCATTAGCATTGTAACTTATGGATTGGGAGTTCATTGGGCTCTAGAGGCTGTAAAAACACACAATATTTCTGCGGATATTCTAGATTTAAGAACTTTACAACCTTTAGATATTGAAGCTATTTATACTTCGGTAAAAAAGACAGGAAAAGTACTTATTTTACAAGAAGATACATTATTTGGAGGTATTGCATCCGATATTTCGGCATTAATAGCTGAACATTGTTTTAAATTCTTAGATGCTCCAATTAAAAGAGTAGGAAGTATAGAAACACCGATTCCGTTTGCCAACTCATTAGAAAAAAATTACCTGCCAAAAAATAGGCTTTATAATGAAATAATGGAGCTTTTAAATTATTAAATGATAAAAATCATAGATATAACATAATGTAAGTTTTAACTTTATCATAGAGTTTTTTATTTAAAAATATGCCTAAATTATTAGTACTTTCAAAAGAAATATTACTGTGTAATTTTTCTAAACCTGTTAAGTTCAATTATAAAAGTTTTAGTTTAAAAAAGCACATCGATATTGATATCAATCAGTATTAAAACTGATACAGATCAGTGCTTAAATTTAAATATTGCAATAAATTAGCTCTACATTCAGAAAAAAATAAATTTTTATGCAATTATAAAAATTACTAATATGAAAAGTCCCATCCCTAAACAATCAGAAAAAAAGCATAAAAGTAGTATTGAGTATTTACACAAAAAAACGCTAGAATGGATTTCAGAAATTGAATTTATAAAGGTTGAACAACAATTTTTACAAGAATTACTTTCTGCACATATTATTAGTTTATGTGAATCTGATAATTTTAATACCGCAAAATTATTGCTTAAAGGTATAGAACACGAGAGTGTTTTAGGTGATGAGTTAATTGTTTCAATTAAAAACCACAATGTTAATTTAGCATTGTTAATGGAACATATTTATTTAAAAAAGGAAGCTGATTTTAGAGAAAATCACGATTTTTTAAAGATGGAAGTAATAAACTATACACAAAACTTTAATTATATTAAAGAGCAGGTGTATAAATTGGTATTATTTATTTTGAAAAAAGACAAACAAAAAAGGCGCTTATCAAATTAAATTTTAACCGTTTTCAGGTTTTTTGTTCTTTGTAAATTTGTTTAGTAAAACACGTAGATAACAGTTTAATATTAAGGTAAATTATGAACGTGATTTTGAATCTTAAGAACTGTTAGAAACCATTGAAAATGTTGTTTTTTGGGGTGAAAACATACAAATAAATGGTTTTACTATATAGGTTTAACAGCTAGCATTAAGTTTGAAAACGGTCTTTTATGCTTTCCAATTAAACGCCTCAAACATTTTAATCCAATCATCTGGCAATGCTGTCTTTACATTAATTTTATTTTTTAAAATAGGGTGTAAAAATTGTATGGAGTCTGCGTGCAAGAATAAATTTTTACAGTTAAATTCGTTTTCAAACATTCTATTGTGAAATCGATCACCATACTTATAATCTCCTATAATTGGACGATTAATTTTATTCATATGAATTCTAAGCTGATGCATTCTACCAGTTTTAGGCACTAATTTCACTAAACTGTATCTAGAACATTCATAAGGATGCACCGCAATATTCAATTCAATTTTTTGCAAAGGAGAACAGACAGTAGCAGCGTCTTTATAAACTTTTGTATCTGGGTTTTTAACAGGGGTAGTAATATTTAATTCCTCTTCAACATAACCACGAACTATTCCTAAATAACTTTTTTTAATAGCCTTAGAGTTAAACAATTCTTGAAAAACGGACACATGTTCCTTTTGTTTTGCTAAAACTAACACTCCAGAAGTTTTTCTATCCAATCTATGAACCGGAAATAACTCTAAATCTAACTGTTCTTTTAATAAATTTAATAAAGTAGGATCTTTAATGTTTCTAGCATAATAAGAATTATGAATTAAAACATTGTTTGGTTTATTAACAATTATACAATATTTGTCTTCAAAAAGAACTTCAATTTTCATTGGGTAAATATATACGTTTTCACTAAACATATTTCATATTGAAATAAAAAAATATAAAATTATATTTCCCAATATTTTAAAATCAATCGTTCTTTTTTATACTTTTGAATAAAATTTTTAGTATTTTTAATACTAACTTTTTTTAAAAAACTAAAAGCTAAAAAAAATGAAAAAACTACTACTGCTAACACTATTGGTCTGCACACTAATTTCTTGTGGAACACCAAAAACCGTTATTCAATCAAAAAAAGTAATTAAAGGCTATTGGACTTTAAACGAAATCTCTTATAGTGAGGTAGGTACATTTAATGTTACACTATTAAATGACGCACCATCAGTATGTTTTGAAAATAGTACTTGGAGATTTATACCGAATAACAATACTGGTATTTACACTGTTAATAACGAGGATTGTGTAATTGGTGACCGTAATTTTGTGTTTACAATACAAGAAGTAGATCCAACAACTGGTTTGTATGATTTTTTGTTAAAACCAACAGATAAAAAATATAAATCAGCTGATAATAAAGGTTTTAGACTAAACTTAACACAATTGTCGGGCACAAATATGCAATGGGAACAAACAGTAATTTTAGAAGGTAAACCATTTAAAATTTATATGAATTTTTTAAAAAATAACGAATAATGAAAACAATGATTAAAAAAATAGGATTTGGAATATTATCAATATTATTAGCTCTAAATATTAGTAGTTGTGAAGCTACTAAAAACGCAAGTAATACACAAAAAGGTGGCGCAATTGGTGCTGCAGGTGGTGCACTTTTAGGTGCAATTATTGGAAACAATACAGGTAAAAAGGGTAGTGGCGGAGAGTTAGGAGCCGTTATTGGTGGAGTAGTAGGAGGTACCGCTGGAGTTCTTATTGGTAAAAAAATGGACAAGCAAGCACAGCAAATTGAAGAGGAAATACCAGGAGCTGTTGTTGAACGTGTTGATGATGGAATTGTAGTAACTTTTGATGAAAATAGCGGTGTGTATTTTGATACTAATAAATATAATATTAATGCAGCTTCAGAAACTTTATTGAATAAAATGGTAGCTATTTTAAATGAATACCCTGATACAAACCTAATAATAGTAGGACATACAGATAGTACTGGAGCAGATGCATATAATATGACGCTTTCACAAAATAGAGCTTTTGCAGTTACTAATTTTTTTACAAATAAAGGATTAACTGCAACTAGATTTACAACAAACTGGTTTGGAGAAGAACAACCAATTGCAGATAATGCTACAGCTGAAGGTCGTTCTAAGAACAGAAGAGTAAATATTGCAATTGTTCCTAATGAAAAAATGAAAGAAGACGCAAAAAAAGAAGCAGGAAACTAACTAAAGTTAATTATTGAATGAAGTCGAAATAGATTCTCGTATTAATTAATATATATAATGTGAGATTCCGTTGACAGACAATTCCAAAATAACGATTCTATCACTTTTGATAGGCTTTTTAGAATATTAATAAAAAACTTTTGTGCAACAAATTACTGAACTTATAAATACTTACCAACTAACACACGTTAGTTGGTTTTTTGCGTTTTTAGCGGCATTTCTTTTAGGAACTAGTAAAGCGGGAATCAAAGGAATTGGAGTTGTAATTGTAACCTTAATGGCAATAGTATTTGGCGGAAAATCTTCAACCGGAACATTAATTCCAATGATGCTTTTTGCGGATCTTTTGGCTGTAATTTACTACCATAGATATACCCAATGGAAATACTTACAAAAGCTTATGCCAACAATGGTAATAGGAGTTTTAATAGGAGTGTGGTTGGGTAACGATATTTCCGACGAACTTTTTAAACGCATAATGGCTTTTTTAATATTAGGTATTGTAGGTTTTATGATAATTATGGACAGGAGAAAATCAACTGAAATTCCCAAAACCCGACTTTTTTCAAATTCAATGGGACTTTTGTCTGGTTTTACTTCTATGATAGGGAATTTAGCAGGTTCGTTTTCAAATATTTATTTTTTAGCAATGCGCTTACCAAAAAATGAATTTATTGGAACAGCAGCTTGGTTATTTTTTATAATTAATGTTTTTAAACTACCATTTCACATTTTTGTCTGGAAAACAATATCTGTTGAAAGTTTAGCTATTAATTTAACCTTGGTACCTGCAATAATTTTAGGCTTCTTCTTAGGAATTAAAGTAGTAAAACTAATTAATAATGAAATGTACAGAAGATTTATTATTTTAGTAACAGCTATTGGTGCATTCATCCTATTATTTAAATAAAATTATTTTATGGAAGAACATTTTTTTCAATGCCCGTATTGTTGGGAAGAAATATCTATGTTAATTGATACTTCTGTAAACAATCAAACTTATATTGAAGATTGTGAAATTTGCTGCAATCCAATAGAAATAAATCCAACATTTAGAAACGGAAAATTAATCTCTTTAACAGTGCATAGTATAGAACAATAAAAGCCTAATTTTTAGCTGTTAATAGCTTGTTTTAATTGCAAAATTGATTGCATTCCAGATTGTCTCCAAACCTGTTTTCCTTGCTTAAAAACAATAAAAGTTGGAACACCTTGCACTTGATATTTAGCCGCTAATGCTTGGTTTTTATCAACATTAATTTTTATAATACTTACAGCATCTTTTAATTCCGATTTTAATTGTTTTAAAATAGGAGCCATGCTTTTACAAGGCCCACACCAATCTGCAGTAAAATCAACCAAAACCGGAACTTCTTGATGTATAATATCGTTGAATGATTTTTTCATCTTAGTACAATTTAAAATTATATTTAAAGTTACAAATTCAACAATAATTTTTATGTATGATTTTTAAATACTTTATGTTAAAAAAGTATGTTTTCTAAATCCTATTATAAAGACTCTACTTGCTTTTTTGATTTTTTTAAATAAACCAATATTAAAAGAGAAAATAAACTACAAATTAAAAAACCCATAAATAGAGGTAAAGCAGTAGAAATAACAAACCTACCAATAAAAGTACTTAATGGTACCGCCATTAATGTAGAAATAAACCCTGTAATTGCTGCACCAATTCCTGCAATATGACCAATTGGTTGCATCGCTAAAGCTCTTAAGTTTCCAAATAAAAACCCAATTGCAAAAAACTGAACACTTAAAAAAGTAAGGAAAACAGCAATACTTGGATTTGCAGAATTATAAAATAAAGCGACATAAAGTAACGAAACGCCAAAAAATCCTACTAAAGAAATTGTTACCATTTTTTCCATACCATATTTAATAACCAGTGTTCCATTTAAAAAAGTAGCAGCACTAATTGCAATAGCAATACCTGCAAAAATAAACGGAAATTGATCTTTTAAATCGTATTGAATTTGAAAAACTTGTTGCGCTGTACTTAAATAGACCATAAAAGCTCCAGTAACAAACCCAGAAATAATAGTAAAACCAATAGTTCTTTTAGCTTTTAAAATTTCTTTTAATCCATTCATAAAAATATGACTGGTAAACTTTACTCTGTATTCTTTATGCAATGTTTCTGGTTGACGTTTCCAAAACCAAAAAGCAATTAACAAGCTGAATACCAGTTGTATGATAAAAATAGCTTGCCAGTTATAATGATTTAAAACAAATTGTCCCATTGCTGGTGCTACAATTGGAACCAAT
>Ga0193952_1001030_pt1 | contig 10972 bp, 8 predicted proteins | sample BB_3_MG_FD_140368 | JGI IMG/M metagenome (GOLD analysis project Ga0193952, IMG submission 140368) | Microbial mat bacterial communities from the Broadkill River, Lewes, Delaware, United States - BB_3_MG | ecosystem: Environmental > Aquatic > Freshwater > River > Microbial mats | place: USA... | reverse complement strand
TACCTGCAAGGATGATTGTCGTTTCTGCATTTTTTTCTTTTACAGCATCTATAATAGATTGAAGATTAGCACGTGTTTCAGAAAGTGAAACACCTCGCAAGCCGTCGTTAGCCCCTAATTCTAGTAGAAAAACATCAATATTTTGATTTAAAATCCAGTTGATACGACTTTTTCCACCAGCAGTAGTTTCACCACTCACTCCCGAATTAACAACGGTATAATTCAAGTCTAAAGCATCTATTTTTTGTTGTAAGATAGCAGGATAAGCATCATTAATATCGTCTAATCCATAACCTGCAGTAATACTATCTCCAAAACAGAGAATGGTTTTAGATTTGGTTTCACTAATCACAGTATCTTCTGTTTTTGATAGAGGTTGCGTTTCCGTTGTCTCTTTTGTAGCGGTATTATTACCACAACTAAGGAATAGCACACTTACCATAAAATAACAAAATTTTATGAGTTTAGAGCCGTTTAGGATTGGTGAAATTAAATACAAATGATTATTTTGAGCCTTCGACATAAGTGTCCTAAAAATTTAAAAGTTAATATGCCAAAGATATTAAAGATTACTGGTCTAGGAAAGACATATTCTAGTGGTAACAAACAATTAACGGTCTTAAATAACATTTCTTTCGATGTTGAAAAAGGACAAACCTTCTCAATTATTGGCCCTTCAGGAAGTGGAAAAACAACCTTACTAGGTCTATGTGCTGGACTAGATGATCCCAATACTGGAACTGTAGAGTTATGTGGACATGATTTAAGTCAATTAAATGAAGACGATCGTGCGCAATTGCGAAATAAAGAAGTAGGCTTTATATTTCAAAATTTTCAGTTGTTACCAACACTTACAGCACTTGAAAATGTAAGCGTACCTTTAGAATTACAAGGAGATAAAGATGCGGTAAAAAAAAGTAAGTCATTATTAGAAAAAGTAGGTTTAGCAAATCGTTTTCACCATTATCCATCACAGCTTTCGGGAGGCGAACAACAACGAGTGGCTTTAGCAAGAGCTTTTGCAAACTCTCCTTCCATTTTGTTTGCAGATGAACCAACAGGGAATTTAGACGAAGAAACAGGAGAAAAGGTTATAAAATTGTTGTTTGATTTGAATAAAGAAGCAGGAACAACTTTAGTCATTATTTCTCACGATTTAGAATTAGCAAATCGTACACAACAAATTCTACGATTAAAAGGTGGACAAATACTAACAAATCAAGCAACAACAACACTTTGAGTATATCTAAACTAAACACGGCTTGGCTTTTTAAAATGGCATGGAGAGATGCTAAGGCAAGTAGAGTGCGATTGCTATTATTTATGGCATCTATTATTTTAGGTATTGCAGCTGTAGTAGCTATTCAGCTATTTAGTACCAATCTTAAAGACAACATTCAGCGACAATCCAAAGCCTTGATGGGAGCGGATTATATTATAGATACGAGACAAGTTCCTACGGAACGAGCCCAAACAATTATAGACTCATTAAAACCTGATGCTTCTGAAGTTAACTTTATGTCCATGGTTGCTTTTCCTAAAAATGGAGGGACAAAATTGGTTAAAGTACGTGGCTTAGAAGGAGACTTCCCGTTTTATGGTACAATTGAGACACAGCCTGCTTTAGCTGCAGCAACTTATCAAGAAACAGGAGGAGCTTTAGTTGATGCTACTTTATTACTTCAATTTAATATTAAACCTGGAGATTCTATAAAAGTAGGTCATATAACACTTCCTATTATAGGTGCTTTAAAAGCAATTCCAGGAAGCACGGCTATTTCAACTTCGGTAGCACCACCAATTATAATTCCTTATCGCTTTATTAAAGATACAGAGTTATTACAATTTGGTAGTCGTAAAGAATACCAATACTTCTACAAAGCTTCAGACACACTTGATTTAGAGGTTTTTGAAGCTAAAATAAATCCTATGTTAAAAGCCGAAAGTGCAGATTTAGATACACATACAAGTACTAGTGAACGCTTAGGTAGACGTTATGATAATGTAGGCAAGTTTTTAAATTTAGCTGCTTTTATAGCTTTATTATTAGGGTGTATTGGTATTGCTAGCTCTGTTCATATTTATATAAAAGAGAAATTAAAAGCGATTGCGGTTTTAAAATGTATGGGAGCTTCTAGATTACAGAGCTTTCTTATTTTCCTGATTCAAATTTCTGGAATTGGAATTATTGGAGGCTTAATTGGAGCTCTTGTTGGTGTAGGAGTACAAGAGTTATTTCCTTTGCTTTTAAAAGACTTCCTTCCGTTTTCTGTTACCATAAGTATTTCTGCTCAGCCTATTGTAATGGGTGTTTTTCTCGGACTTTTTATGTCGGTATTATTTGCTTTATTACCTTTATTAAGAACTTGGTACGTGTCTCCTTTAGAGGTACTACGCGTAAACGAACAAGCCTCACAAGAGCCTAAAAAAGTAAAGTTTACTGTCTTCCTAATTATATTGAGCTTTCTGTTTTTGTTTTCGTATTGGTTGCTTCAAGATGTGGCTTATGCCTTAGGTTTTGTTATTGCAACGCTCATCACTTTTGCTGTCTTAGCTGGTGTTGCTTTGTTGTGCATTAAATTAATTCGGAAGTATTTTCCTAAACGTTGGGGTTTTACAGCACGCCAGAGTTTGCTAAACTTATTTAGACCCAACAATCAAACAGTTGTTTTAGTAGTTGCTATTGGTTTAGGGACATTTTTAATTAGTACTCTATATTTTACAAAAGATATCTTATTGTCAAAAACCGAAGTGGGACAAACGGCAGGTAGTGCTAATCTCATTATTTTAGATGTACAAAGTGAACAGCGTGATGCTTTAAAACAAACAATTACGTCTCAAGGTTTACCTATTGTAGATAATATTCCATTGGTAACAATGCGTATGCATCGCATTAAAGATCAGTTGGTAAATGACATGAAAAAAGATACCACAAAACAAGTTCGTGGTTGGATTCTAAATCACGAATTTAGAACAACTTACCGCGATTCACTTATAGCTTCAGAAGAACTATTAGAAGGTGTGTGGACATCAGAATTAAAGCCGGGAGACCCAATCGTTATTTCTATTTCAGATAATCTTGCCAAGGATGCTAAAGTAGGTGTTGGTGATGCTATTGTTTTTAATGTGCAAGGAGTGCTTATGGAAACAACAATTGGTAGTATTAGAAAGGTAGATTGGGGAAAAATACAACTCAACTTTTCTATTGTATTTCCTAAAGGAGTCCTAGAGAAAGCTCCGCAGTTTAATGTTATTTCTACTTCTGCACCAAATGAAGTGGCTTCTGCAAACTTACAACGCGATTTGGTTCAAAAATTTCCTAATGTATCTATTCTAGATTTACGACAAGTCATTACTATTATTGAAGACATCTTAGATAAGGTGTCATGGATTATTAATTTTATGGCCTTCTTTAGTATTCTCACAGGAATTATAGTCCTTATTGGCTCTGTAAGAACTAGTAAATACCAACGTATTAAAGAAAGTGTATTACTAAGAACACTTGGCGCTAAGAATTCTCAGATATTAAGAATTTCAGCTTTTGAATACGTGTTTTTAGGACTTTTAGGCAGTTTAGTTGGTATTTTATTAGCTTTAGTCAGTAGCTTATTTTTAGCTCTATTTGTATTTAAAGAACCGTTTACCCCTTCACTAATTCCATTTTTAGTCTTTTTACCAGGTATTACTATATTGGTATTAGGAATTGGACTGAGTAATATTCAAACCGTACTTAGAAGTTCGCCTTTAGAAGTCTTGCGTAAAGAAGGATAGTTGCTTTAAATATTGATTTTTGTTTGAAGTAGGAAGGTCACTTCAGAATAATGAACTTCTGAAGAGATTTTTTAAGGCTTACTTTTATTAAAGTCTTTTCTGGTTTATACTGTTACTCTAAAAAAATAGGTATATTTAGAGAATCCTAACCTATTGATAATTAATGTTTAAGTATTACGCATCACTATTGCTTTTGTGCAGTATAGCCATACCACAGTTATGGTCTCAAAGCACAGCAATTACTAGTGAATCAGCTTTTAAGGAGTACCAACAGATTAGCGACTCTATGTCTTCTGTATTTCCAGAAGATGATATAAAAACATACCGACGCGCATCATTTTCTGATGTCCAAATGCAAAGGTATTTATCACTTCATTTTAAGCGTTTAGACATATTAAATCATATTGAAGGACACGTTAAATTTGTTTTAGACAGTTATCTACATTCGGGAAATTGGTTTAGAGAAGTAGGATTTCCTAAAGAGTCTATTAAATCTTATCTCAACTTTTTTAATTACTACGAAGATCATGAAAATGAATTAGATATAACTGAGCGCAATAAATATATGGAAATGCGAAGTTATGCGCGAAGCATGCTTGCAGAGAGTTATGCAAAGCTTGGTTTATTAGATAGCGCCGCATTTCAGCATAAAGCAAATATGGCGTTTACTAAGAATCTAAACTATATTTACCATCCGTCTTCAATAAACAATTATGGCCTTTTTTTTTATTGGCATAAAAAAGACCTTGATTCTGCGATGTATTTCTTTGAACGTGCCTATGCGCTTACAAAGTCTAAATTTCCAAAGCATACTTTAAATGGAAGTATACGCGATAATATTGCAGATATTTATATAGACCAGCAAGATTATAAAAAGGCACAGCCATTATATCAGCAAAATTTTGAGTATTTCAAAACAGCCATTAATGAAGCAACCTTAGCTAAAGATATTCCTCGGTTAATTAGTGCAGGATCACAATTAGTAACTACCAATACACAATTAAGTCAGTTAGACGCAGCACAACGGGTTTTTAAAGAATTAGAAACCATTGTAAAACATCAAGAATTGAATAACAATATAACGTCTAGTTCTAAATTAGAATTTTTAAGAGCTAAAGAACGTTTGTTAAGTGCTCAAAACAATATTTTAGAAGCCTATGCTACAGTAAAGACGATAGAACGTTTTTCGGATAGTCTTCAGGCCATATCTAATCATGCTGATAAAAAATGGCAAGAAGAATTGAATGATATTACGATAGACAAAATTGAATTAAATTTTAAAATAGATCGCATTCAAAAAGAGAATATGATTAAAAATCAGCGTGCTAAACTTTGGTTTATTGGACTTTTATCGTCTATTTTCATTATTTTATTAATGACACTTATTATTAGTAGAAGGCAACACCTTATCAATGCAAAAAATAAACAATTATTAGCTGAACAGAAACTAGAAAACTCAGCCTTAAAGGTCGAGCAGCTTAATTCAGAGATTAAATCTAAAGAACGTGATTTGTCAGATTTTGCTATAAAACTTACCCAAGATCAAGATTGGGCAAAAGAATTAGCAGCGCAATTAGAGGCCATAAAGCAGACTTCATCAGAAGAACGCGAATCCTTAATAAAAACCTTAGATCACGCTATTGCCAATAAAATTAATGTAGATAGTGATACACAAGATTTCTTTGAACGCTTAGACAAATTAAGTCATACCTTTTATAGTAAACTCACACACAGTTACCCAAATTTGAGTAAAAATGAAATTAGACTTTGCTCATTAATTCGCTTAAAAATTGAAAGTCGTAGTATTGCCACACTTCAAAATATAACTTTAGCGTCACTAAATACGAGTCGTTACCGTTTAAGAAAAAAACTAAATCTCTCAGAAGATGTCGACTTAGACTTTTTTATTCAAAATTTATAAAACATTTATTTACAGTGGATTATATTGGTTTTTCTTCCGTTGTCTATTAATTGTCTATTGCTTGTTCATTAGCAGTCTATCTCAAATTTATGGTTAGAAGTATCATGTCTAGTAACTTCGTCATGTCCTAATATCTTATTAATTACAGCCTGTTTATAAAACATCATTAATAATAAGTATAACCCATAAAATTGTATCACTCATGAAAAAATTTCTTCTTGGTTTATGTATTTTAGGTTTAACCAACCTTATCTCTGCGCAGAATGACTTAGCTATGGCAACAGCTAATGATAACGACATTACTATTAAAGCTTCAAAAATCAAAAATGAATCGTATGTAATGAGTAATACTAATGAAATTATACATTTGGCTGCACGCATTAAAAAATTACAAAAAATAGCCGCTACTTATGATATTTCTAAGGAGTCTATTTACAGTAATAATAAATCGGTTACTTATGATGTTGTATTTGAAGCCAACGAAAATTATATTAAAGCTGTTTATGACCATAATGGTGAGATTATAAAATCAGAAGAGTATTATGAAGATGTAAGGATACCTTATGATTTAACAAGTCAATTGGCTAAAGACTATCCAGGATGGTCTTTTAATAAGAGCAATTGCAAGATTTTTTATTCTAAGGAAGAGGCATCAAAATTCACCTATACAATAGTACTTAAAAAAGGAAATAAATCTAAATTGATTACAAGATAACCTTAACCGTTATTAATAACTTGCTAAGAAGGCAACATCTTTTAAGGTGTTGCTTTTGTTTTGTTAATTCTCAAGAATGATATACCTATCTTTGTCCGATAATTCAGAAAGTTCTACGTCAGACAATTCTAAAACAAACAAAAAATAGCAATGGCTAATAGCATTAAAGATCAACAAGATATTCTCGAGAAATTAAACATATACGCACTCAATGCAATGCAAGAATCTGCTATTGAAGCGATTGAAAAAAACACAAATACTATTCTCTTATCTCCAACAGGAACTGGAAAAACATTAGCTTTTTTATTGCCTTTGTTGGATGCTTTGGACCCAACTATTGAAGAAGAAGTCCAAGCTTTAATTATTGTGCCTTCTCGTGAATTAGCAATTCAAATTGAAACCGTAATTCGAAATATGGGCTCTGGTTATAAAGCTAATGCTATATACGGAGGACGTGCTATTTCAAAGGATAAAATAGAATTAAAACACACACCTACCATATTAATTGGAACACCAGGACGTTTAGCCGATCATTTTGAGCAAGCTCGATTTACTACTAAATTTATAAAAACTTTAGTGATAGATGAGTTTGATATTTCAATTGAAGTTGGAGCAGGAGGTGAGATGAAGTTTATAATGGGCTATTTGGCAAATGTTAACAAGCGAATTTTAACTTCTGCAACAGAGGGCGCATCAATTCCTGCTTATCTTAAAATGAATGGTGCCAAAACTTTAAATTTCTTAAAAGATAAATCAAGTCCAAAATTAACGGTGAAAACAGTGTTGTCACCATCGGCTAATAAACATAATACTTTAGTTGACTTATTATACCATTTAGGTAATGCGCCTGGTATTGTATTTTGTAATAAAAAGGAACGTTTAGAAGATTTAAGTCGTTTTTTAGACAAACGAAAAATTGCACATACATGCTTTCATGGAGGTATGGAGCAGCGCGATCGTGAACGTGCTTTAATTAAGTTAAGAAATGGAAGTGTAAATATTTTAGTGGCGAGTGATTTGGCTGCTAGAGGTATTGATATTCCTGAAATGAGTTATATTATTCATTATGAAATTCCTGAAGCTATCCAAGAATATACCCATAGAAATGGTAGAACAGCTCGAGTAAATGCTAAAGGAACAGCTTATCTTATTAAAGGAGATAGAGAAGTATTTCCTGAGTTTGTAGAAAAATCTAAAATACTAACGCTTAAAAAATCTGGGGAAATAAAACCTTCATTTTGGACCACATTATTTATTTCTGGAGGTAGAAAAGATAAAATATCTAAAGGAGATATTGCTGGTTTATTCTTTAAACAAGGTGGTATTAGTAAAGATCAATTAGGTGTTATTGAGTTAAAACAAGACTGTGCTTTTGTCGCTGTTCCTAAGTCAATTTCTGATGACTTAGTCAATAAGCTTAATAATGTACGCTTAAAGAAGAAAAAGGTTAGAGTTTATCCTATTTAATTGAATCTCATATAAAATCTGACCATGCCAAAACCTAGCTCTAAATCTTTAATTATTATAGCGTTTATTGCTATTTACATTATTTGGGGTTCTACCTATTTGCTAAATAAAATTTCTGTAACAGAATTACCTCCTTTATTTCTAGCTGCTGTACGCTTTTCTGTTGCGAGTATCTTAATTTTTGGTATCGCTAAAGTCTTAAAGTTTAGTCTTAAAATCACGAAAAAACAGTTCCTAAATTCAGCACTTGTTGGCTTTTTGTTTTTGGTGTATGGTAATGGTGTTTTTGTATGGGCTTTAAAATATGTTGATAGTGGGTTTGGTGCGTTATTAGCCGCTACCCAACCACTGTTTGTGTTATTATTAATGCGATTAATAGATCATAAAAAAATGAGACCAAAATCCTTAATAGGAGTTGGTCTTGGTATTCTTGGCATGTATTTACTAGTGAGTCAAAAAGAACTGGTAACAAACGAAGAAACCCTATTAGGTATTTTTATGATTTTTACTTGTGTTTTAAGTTGGAGTTATGGCAGTGTATATGTCGCCAAAGCAGACGTGCCTAAAAATTATTTTGTAAGTACAGGCTACCAAATGGGCATTGCTAGTATTATGTTAGCTTGCGGAAGTCTAACCTTGGGAGAGGATTGGACCTCTCCATTAGTTTGGAGTCCTAAAGTGCAACTCGCGATGTTGGCTCTTATTACATTTGGAAGTATTGCTGCTTTTACGGCTTTTAATTACCTATTAAAACAAGTCTCTACAGAAAAAGTGGCAACTTCAGCTTATATAAATCCTATTGTCGCTATGATTTTAGGATGGTATGTTTTAGATGAAACCTTGAGTACACAATCTATAGTTGCTGCTGTAGTATTACTTACAGGTGTTTATTTTATTACAACTAGAAAGAAAGATATTGTTTAGAAATTGCAGAGATCTTCTTTTATATTGATGCTATTTAGTTTTTCCCATACGCGCTCAGTATAAGCTTTGCTTGAAATTTTAAATATAATGATGGATTTTCCTGTGGTATCGCAATGCTCTTGTTGACCTAATATATAAACTGTTGTTAGTTTGCCAGTATGAAAGCCATCAAAAAAAAACATTTTCCCTTTAAAAATGAATCCGTTTTCTGTTGTTTCAGGCTCAAAGAATTCTACTTTTGGTTCAGGAAACTCATTAGCCCAATGATTAGGTTTCATTAATCCATCGAAATAATGTGTAAAATTAAATTGTAGTTCATAAAGAGGTAGCTCTGTCTCGGTTTTTACATTCCAAGACATCACAAGCGTCCAAAATTCTTCACTTGTTTTATCAGCCCAATTTGGTGCAAATCTGAGCTCCTCATAGCCTTCAATAGTTAATTTTGAAGCCCAATCTATCGGGAATTCTATAATCTCTTTTCCCCAAGTACTATCAACTCTTACAATACTTAATTCATCTGTATTTTGGGCAATAGCTGTTGATGAAACACCTAATAGAAACACTATTAGCAACATTACTTTTAAATCGAATTTTATCATAATTCATTTTCTTGGTACTAAAATTAATTAGCGCATTGGTATGCCGTATCAAAACCATGTCAAAATGGTGTGAAATGTTTCCTGAAATACTAGATTTCCATCAAACGTGATCGTAATATCTTCTGAATATCAATACTGTTTTTCTGTGGAATAAGGAAAGCGTTTAAATCATCAATATGGCTGATTTGTTCTTCCTTATCAATAAATCCGTAGCCTAAATATTCACCACCTTTTATCATTACAAAGGCTTCCTCATTACTGTGTCTGCCTTTTTCTCTCATAATAACATCTTCTTTTTGGTTAGACATAGCGTGTATGGCTTCTAAGACTCTATTATTATAAGCTTCTGTAGATTCTTCATTCCTACAAACCCCTTTACAGTTTGTGATATTATAATGCGAACACTCAGAGACAGATTCTTGTAAATGACAATATTTTGGACATAAGTTGTAGTGTGCACAAAGCTTTTCCATATACGTACGCACATCTCTTACATTAAAAAACGTAAGGATAGGATTTGGTGTCAGTCGTGCTTTATTACTAGCTAAATGTAGAATTCCATTTCGGTCTTCATAAGAAAAAATGGCAAAGGATTGAATGGTGCGCTTGGCGACTTTATTATACACAGGAAAGTGGTGCTTTATAGCAGCATCTTCCATGAGTAATGCTATTAATTCACTTCCAGAGTTTTCAAAATCGATATCGCGTATTTCTCTTACCATATCTTGTGCCTTTTTAGTCTTGCTATAAAAATGGCTGAGGACTCTTTTTTTGATGTTTATGGCCTTGCCTACATAAATGACTGTTCCTTTTTTGTCCTTAAAATAATAGATACCAGCCGTATCTGGCAAGGCTTCAAAAGTTTCTTTAGGTAGGTTAGGAGGTAAGGTCGCTTCTTTAGAATTCTTGTTTAAAAATTCTTTAAATACTTCGGTCGCTTCTGGTTGTTGTAGTAATAACTCAAATAGAATGACTGTAGCTTGTACATCACCTCTGGCTCTGTGTCTATTCTGTAGATCTATATTAAGCGCATTACATAGCTTTCCTAAACTGTAGGAACGATGGCCTGGCAATAGCTTTCTAGACAAACGCACTGTACATAGTTTCTTTCTGGTAAATTCTATACCAATACGTTCAAATTCTCCGCTAATCACTTTGTAATCAAAGTTAACGTTGTGGGCTACAAAAATTGTACCTTCTGTAATATTAAGAATGTCTTGTGCTATATCTGCAAAACGTGGAGCATCAGCTACCATATGATCATCAATACCTGTAAGTGCTGTGATGTGTTGTGGAATGTAGGTTTCAGGATTTACCAATGATGTAAACTCATCAATTACGGTTTCACCATCGTATTTAAACACCGAAATTTCGGTCATACGATTGCTTTGTCCTGTAGTTTCAACATCAATAATAGTATACATCATGCTTGGTACTTGTACTTTTAGCACCCACAATTTACAATATGTATGTGAGAACTTTTATAGAACCAGCAAGATACTGCCTTTTAGTGGGAATTTGAAATCAAGATACAATCAACTATGCTTTTATCTTTATTGGTTTTAAACGAATAAC
>Ga0193952_1001027_pt1 | contig 11001 bp, 10 predicted proteins | sample BB_3_MG_FD_140368 | JGI IMG/M metagenome (GOLD analysis project Ga0193952, IMG submission 140368) | Microbial mat bacterial communities from the Broadkill River, Lewes, Delaware, United States - BB_3_MG | ecosystem: Environmental > Aquatic > Freshwater > River > Microbial mats | place: USA... | reverse complement strand
GGTGCTAGTTTGTTTAGTAAATTATATTTTTATAGAGGATATGGAATTACTCATTTTGAATTATTTGATGCTAAGTTACAAACTCAAAATCCAATTTCTGTTTGGAAAACTTTATGGGTTCCTAAGAATGAGTCTGAGGTGATTGCTGAGAGATTAGCTGCTATGCAACCTGATGTTTCAGAGGTTATTGATGTTGAGGGAGTTGATACTCCTATTAATGAGTCAATTAGTGAATAATTTATTCACTTGTTTTATAATGTATAATATAAATATTAATTCTGAGTTTGAGAAGTTAATTCCTTTTGTTAGGTTTGTTGGAGAGGAAGTTTTAAAGATTTATAATTCTGAGATTTGTGTGGATATTAAAGAGGATAATTCTCCAGTTACTCAGGCAGATATTTTAGCAAATGATTTAATTGTTGATTTTTTAAGGATGGAGTTTTCTGATTGTGGAATTATTTCTGAGGAAGTTTCTGAGTTGGATTCTGGTGGACGAATGGTTTTTGTGATTGATCCAATTGATGGGACGAAAGGATTTATTTCTAAAAATGGGGAGTTTGCAATTATGATTGGGGTTCTTTATGATTTTAGACCGATTTTTGGTATTGTGTATGAACCTGTTACTGGGCGATTGTTTGTTGCTGAGAGGAATGTTGGAAGTTTTTTGTCTGTTGATAATTCTGAGTTTGTTAAACTTAAAGTTTCTGATGTTTCTGATTTTATTTTTGTTAGGATGTTTAGAAGTAGGAATCATTTTTCAGTTATGGATAAATTTTTGGTAGATAAGTTGGGTATTCCTAATTTTGGATTTATGGGGAGTATTGGGATTAAGGTTTGTAAGATTTGTGCTGATGAGAATGATATTTATATAAATTTATCTTCTCGGTTGGGGAAGTGGGATTGTTGCGCTCCACAGATTATTTTGGAGGAAGCTGGAGGGGAAGTTTTTGATAAGTTTGGAAATGAGTTGGATTATAGTGTTTCTTGTCGTCGGATGGTTAATGGATTTATTGGGATTAATTCGGGGTTGAGTAAGGCTAAAATTTTGGGGTGTGTTTTGGAACTTGGGTTTGAGAAGAATAAATTTAAGCGAAGGTAATTATTGTGTAATTTTGGATTATGAATTTGTTTTTTTTTGTTAATATGAGTTTGTTTATATTTAATTCTTTTAGATTATTTTCTGTGTAACATTTGTATAGTTCTTTTACTGTTGTTTTGAAGTTATTAAATTCTTTGTTTGTAAAGTCAAAGTCGAATGTTAATCCTTGGAGTTTTATAGTTTCAATTCCTATTATTTTGTCGATTTCTATTGTTCTTGTGAGTTCTTTGTTTGAGAAGGTTAATTTTGGTTCATTTGTTATTTTATTTTGATTTATGGTTATTTGGAATTTTTTTTTGTAGTTTATTTTCTCTTCTATTATTATTTCTATATTTGGGTTTTGATTTAGTAAGTTTGAAATTTTTGTGTAGGTTTCTTTTATGTTGTTACAGATTATTGTTTGTTGTTTTTGAGTTTTATTTTTATTTTGTGGTTTTATTATTATTGGAAATTTTTCAATTTTTAGTTCGTGTTTTATTGTTTTTTTTGTTATTATTTGGGATTTTATGATTTGGAGATTGTATTTTGAAAGAATTGGTTCTGGATTTTGGGTTATTGAATTCATATTTTAATTGCTATGGTTATTATTATAAATGTTGTTGTATATTGAATTTATATGTTTAATTTTTTGAAGATTTGTTAATTATACAAAACTTTATATATCTATTTTTAGTATTCTATTATTATGACTGTAGAAAAAACATTTGTTATGATTAAGCCTGATGGTGTAAAGAGAGCAATTATTGGTGAATTGGTTAGTAGATTTGAGAGAGTTGGTTTAAAATTAATTGGGATGAAGATGGTGCATATTGATAAGGATTTTGCAAAGGCTCATTATTCTGATTTGGTGGATAAGCCATTTTTTTCCGGTTTACAAGATATGATTGTTTCTGGACCTGTGGTTGCTATGGTTTGGGAAGGTGCGAAAGCAATTTCTTTAGTTAGAAAAATGGTTGGTGCTACTGAGCCTGCACAAGCTTTACCTGGAACTATAAGAGGGGATTATGCTCATATTACTTATGCAAGAGCTGATGCTAATGGTGGAGCTATGCCTAATTTAGTTCATGCTTCAGATTCTGAGAAAACAGCTGATAAAGAGATTCATTTATGGTTTTCTGATTCAGAAATGTTTGATAAGTATGAGACAGTTTTGTCTAAGTTAATGTAGAAATATTTTTAAATATTTTTATTTTGAGTTTATTTAATGGTGATTGATAATATTTTTGAGTTAAGTAAAAAGTTAGATGAGTATTTTTTAAAAAATGTTAAAACATTTATGAGTTCTGATAAGAGTTCTATTTTGATTATGTTTCTTAATGGTTCAGATTATGATAAAATTTTAAATATTAAATGGGTTAAATCTGGAGAAGTTATTATTTATTTTGGGGAAAATTATTCTGATGAGGTTTATAAGGATTTATATTTTAGTGTTCTTAATTTTTTGCGAGAATTGAATTTGAAAATTCAGGTTAGAAATCATACTAGGAAATTTAGAAATTTATTTAGAAAAATTATTGGGGGAAAGGATGTTGATATTTTAAAGGGGGAGGGGTTACCTAGATGTCCTGAATCTGAGTCAGGATTTTATACTATTTTAAGAAAACCTGATAATATTAGTTTAAATGATTATTATATGGTTGGAGCTTTAGTTTATTTTAATGGGGATTTAGTAGGAGTTTTAAAGTTAATTGGGCAAAAACATTTATTATTTTTTACTAGTAATTATTGTGAAAAGTATATGTTTGCAGATTTTGCTGAGTCTCTTAGTAATAAAATTAATCTTGGGTTTAAATCTATGAAGTTTAAAAAATATTGGTTTAGGGTTAATTTAGTTGGAAATAAATTTCCAATTATTTTTAATTCAAAAAATATGTCTAAATTTTTGAGGGATTTTTCTTTGTTGGGTGGTGAGTATAGTTTTCCTGAAGTTTCAAATAAGTCTAGGATGGATATTTATAGACAATTTATTTTGAGAATTAGTGAGTGTTATGATGAAAATAAAAATGTTAAAAAGTTTGATTTAACTTTAAATGTTTGAATTTTAATTAGTATAATTCTTCTCCTTCAAAGGAGTTTGTTCTTTCTATGTCTAATAATTTTTCTTCGAATTCTGCTTTTAATAATGTGATTTCTGAGGATAATTTTTCTTCGAATTCTTCTCTTATTTTTGAGATTATTTTGTGGGTTTTTTCGATTTCATCTTTGTAATTATTTTCAATTTTTATTATTGATTTTTCTATTTTTTTGATTGAGTCAGAATTGTTTGTATCATTTGTTAATTTTTTGTTTATTTCTTTTTTTTTTGATGTTTTTTCAATTTCTGTTTTTAAGAATGTTATGTCTTCTTTTACTTTTGCGAATGCTAGTATTATTTTTTCACTGTTCATAAGTAGAATAAAGTTTTTCTGTTTAAAAAGTTGTTGTTATTTTTTATTTGGTTTTATGGGATTTTTATTTTTATTTTTGATATTTATTTGTTAATTAGGGATAAAAGGTAAATTAAGTATTCTATTACTAAAGTTATTCCAAATAGCATTAGAACAATTGTTTTACATAATATTATTCTTGAGTATGATATTTTAAAGTATTTTTTTAAGTTGATTGTTAGGTTGATTATTCCGTAAATTAATATTAAAAATAGTATTATTGAAAACATTTTTGAGATTATTCCATTTGTTAATGTTATTAGTAAGTTTGTTGTGTTTCCTAGTAAAATGATGTTTAATGCTATAAATGAAAATGTTAGGTATCCGTGTGTGAATTTTTGTTTGATTGGTTCAAAGGCTCCTAAAAATAGGTGAAGTAATCCATATAGTATTAATAATATTGTTGGGATTCCTATTATTATAGTTATTAGTAGTCCTGGAATTGAGGTAGTAATATAATTATTTTTACTTGTTATTGTGGATATTATAAATATTAGTATTAATAGAATTGTATTTATTAGTAATAGTTTTTTTTGTGAATTTTTTGTTTTGTCTATTTTGAATTTTGTGAATTGTTTGTAGAGTTCACCAATTTTAGTTTGTTTATTTTTTTCCATATGTTAATTTAGTAAATAAACTTTATAAAGATTTTTATTATTTTATTGGTATGAGTTATTTTAAGTCAAGGTTTGCACAAGTTAAATTTGGTGAAACTATTGGGATTATTTTTATTGTTTATATTGTTTTAGTAGTTGGATTTGTTTGGTATAATAATTATAATTCTAAGTATATTGATGAACAGATTGAAAAGCAAACTAAAGATAGGGCGTTTGAAAAATTTAATTATTTAATGAAGTTAAATTTAATTCATAAGTCTGAGTTAGGATATTTAAATCAGGAGTTTGATAGGACGAGTTTGATTGCTATGAGTAATTATTCTAATTCGGGAGATGGGAAAGAATTTTTTAGGCAACATTTGGGAGATAGTTTGGTGGTTTTTTATTTATATGATATTGAAATGAATTCGGTTGAGAATATTACTGTTTATAATAATACGGTTGATTTGTCTAGGGAGTTTAAGGTAAATAATTATTTGACAGTTTTACCTATTTATGATGGGATTAATAAGACTTCTTATATTGGAATTGTTATAATTTCTGATTATAGTGTTTTGGATTGAGTTTATCATAACTTTGAGAGTGATAGAATATTTTTATAAATAAATAAGTTTTTATTTTTGTATGGTAAATAATTTTAATAATAAAAATGTGCAATTATTAAATAATGTTCAGTATTTTTTATCGTCGGTTATTGCGGTTTGTTTTGGGATTGGATTGATTCCAACTCTTTATGATAATGTGGTGAATGTTATTATGGTGGCACTTGGGTTTCAAATTATTATTTCTCTTTTTAGGGGTAGGTTACTTAATGTATTTTTTGAAATTTTTTTGATTGGGCTTGGAGCTTTAGCATATATTCCTTTGCTTGGGTATTTTTTTAGATTTTTAGGGATTATTTTTTCGATTTTGGAGATTGCTTCTTTTAAGAATACTTTTTTGTATAAACAAATGGAAATTAGAACTTTTAGAATGAATCAAAAGTCTAGGGGTTCTTCTAGTAAGTCTAAATCTAAAGTTTCTGGGAAAGCAACTCCTAAATTTAAGGATGCTGAGTTTACTGAGAAAAAGAATAAAAGTAAAAAGTAATTTTATTTTTTTAATAGTTCGGTTTTGGAAATAAATAAGTTATTTTTGATTAAATTTAAATTTTGTGAAAAAACTGTTTAGTGATTTAGTCACTTTACTTTGTTTTGTTTGGGACATTTTGAATAAATTCAAAGAGTTTTTGTTTTTCGAGTTCTTTTCCAAATACTCCTTCAATTCTTAGGTTTGCTAGTTCTAGTGTTTTTTTAATTTTTAAATTATTGTAAATAAATTTATAATATGTGGGTCGACATTGTAGTTAATGTATATTGAAGTTTTGTTTGATATATTTTTATTTTCTAAAAAAACTATTTAAAGATTTTTGTTTTTCGAGTTCTTTTCCAAATACTCCTTCAATTCTTAGGTTTGCTAGTTCTAGTGTTTCTTTTATGTAAGGGTCAACGTTATAATTTGCACATATGTTGAAGCTTGGTTTGATATATTTTTTAATTGATCCTTCATGAATTGTGAAGTTAATGTTTGGTTCTTTACATTTTGTACATTTTCCGTTTAATGGTGGTCTTCTGTATGATATGTTACATTTAGTACATCTGAATTTTTGCATTGAAAATTTTCTGAGGTTTCCTTTGATGTCTTTCATAAAGTGTTTATCAATAATAAAGGTTGCAACTTTGTGTTCGTCGACTGCTCTGATTTGTGTTCCGATTTTTAATTGTAGGTCTAGTTTGTCTCCCATTGATGGAGCTGATTTATATGATGAACATAAAATTGTGTTGTTTAAATTTTTGTTTGAGTGGGTGTAATTATAGTTTAGGTATTTGGAGTCTAAATCTTTTACGTTTATTCTGTGGTCAACTTGTTCTATTTTGAGGGATTTTGGGGATGCGTAGGTTTTGTTTGCTCGGTAGAATTCTAGTGGGTAGTGGTCAACTATGTCCATTCCGTGTACTTCGTCATCAATTTGGTCTAGGTATAGATGGGCAGTTAATACTAAACAAGTGTCCATTGTTCTTGATCCTCTTCTGTCTGGGAGGTATTCTCTTGAGAAGTTTAGGAGTCCATCCATTAGTAACATTATTCCGTTTTCGTCTCCGTCTAGATTTCTTCTTTGTGCTGCGTGCCAGACTGGGTGAGAGAAACATCCTTGAGTTTTTGAGTAACCGATTATTCTTCCGATTATTCCTGAGGAGGTGTGTGGAGCTAGTCCGATTACCATATGTCCGATTGTGTCTTCTTTGGTTTTGAAGTTGTAGAATGGTTCGCATTTGTATAAATTCACTAGTTCGTCGTCTACGAATTTTGCAGTTCTGATTATGAAGTCGGAGGCTAGTTCGTCTCCACTTGCTTCACAGTCTGGGAGGATTGCATCTTGTGGAAAGATTTCAATTATTTGGTTTTCGTCTGTTAAATCGTTTCCGAGATAGTCTTTTGTGTATCCTAGTTCTTTTAATTTTTCTATTGATGTTCCACATTCTAATGGTTTGAAGTGAGTTATTCCCATTTCAATCATGTCAAATCTTGAGGTTCCATCTTTGTTTACGTAAATGTTGTTTCTTTGTCTTAGAAATGATTTTGAGAGGTGTTCAGCGATTCTGAATCTGTTTTCGGTTTTTTCGATTCCTTTTAGAGATTTTGGAAGGTTTACATCGTTTAGTATGTCTCTTGCTTCGTCAATGTATGTTTTTAGTTCTAAATCTGCTTTTTTCCATCTTACTGCTTTTTCGTGAGTGGATTTTACTTGTGTGTCTGTGAATTTTTCAAAGTACATTTCTTCGGTTTTGGATTTACAGATTTGGCATCTTGGATAGATTGTTTCTTTGTCGCATTTTTCACAGTAGAAGAATCCATAGTTTGAGGTGATTTTTCCGGTTTTTTTGATGGCTTCCATTATGTTTCGCATTCTTCCTCCTTGATTTGAGATTGGGAATAATCCAGCTGGTCGTCCGTCGAAGTCTCGCATTTTGGCTTTTTCAGGTCTTCCCATTCTACATCCAATATATGTTCCTGCTTTGTCTCGGATTTCTATGTTTGTGTTTAGGTTTATTATTTCTAGGGATGATTTTTCTAGGTTTTGTTTTGTTAAATTTATTAGATTAGTTATTTGGGTTTGAATTTTTGTTTGGTTGAAGTCTAGGGTTTCTAGTCCTAGGTTTGCTTGGAGAATTTTTGAGTTTAGTTCTTTTATTTCTATTTTTATTTTTTGGGTTTCTGTTTTTATTTCTAATTTGGTTTGTGTGTGTTCGATTGCTAGGTTTTCGTAGTATTTTGTTATTTCTTCTGTTGCTGTGATTGTTATTTGGTTGGTTGTTATTTTTGCAGTTTTTAGGGATTCTAGGAATTGGATTAGTTGGTTGGAGGTTAGTTCGTTCCAGTAGTATAAGTATCTTGGGTGGAGGGCGATTTTGTATTTTTTTGCTATTTGAATTGAGGTTTCTATGTCTGGAATATTTGTGAATGGATTTTTTAATATGTTTAGTATGTCTTTGTCTGTTTTTGTTTTGTTTTTTACTAGGTTGTAGTAAGGTCTTGGTTCTGTTATTTGTTCCATTTTATTGTTGATATTCTTCATTTAGTAAGTAGTTTAGGAATTCTTGGGTTAGGGTTTTTATTGAGTAATTATTTGTTTTTGGGGTTGTTTTTAGTATGTGGTATTTTCCTGTTTCTTTTAAGGTTGTGGTGATGAATTCTTGGTATTGTGTTATTGTGTTTTGAATTTTTTGTTTGGTGTAAAATGTTTTGGTTAGGTAGATGTATGCAAAATCATTTTGGTAGATAATTTTTTTCATATTATTTTTGGGGTGTGGTTGTTTATATATGTTTTGGATGTGTGGGTTGGAGTTATTTGTGTTACTTATTGTTTAATTAAAATTGTAGGATATTTTTTATATTTGTTTTTGTGTTTTTAAGTCGATGTCATAATAGGTTCTGACATAAATTTATAAACTGTTGTTTGTAATTTTTAATTATTGGGTGAGTGAGGTTTATTTTCTTATTGGGGAATTAGCTCAGCCTGGTTAGAGCGCAGGTCTTATAAGTTAACGATTTTAGTTAGCATACACTGACTGTGAAATAACATCAAAGTACAAAATCAAGGGCTAAGAAAGCCTGAGGTCCCGGGTTCAAATCCCGGATTTCCCACTTTTATTATTCTATTGTATATTATTATTTATGTTTTATGATATTTTTAATTTCTGATTCTATTAATTTGTAAAGTTTTGAGTTTTCTGTACTTAGTTTTTTAATAATTTTATTTTCATCGATTGTAAATATTTTATGTGGTTTAATCCAACTTTGTAATGGTAATTCTTTGTTTAGTAGGTCTTTTGTTAATTTGATTTCATTTTCAAGAAAAACAATGTTTTTCTAAGCTTTTATGAAAATATGATTTTTTTATTTTTGTTTTCATATTATTCATAAAATTGGGTTGTTTACTTATTATGAGTAAACATATTTTATCATTTTTTAAATTTAAATTAGAATAAATTATTGTTGTTACTTTTTAATTTTTTTCATAAATTTTTTATATTGGGATGGTGAATAATATTATTATGAAATTATTTAAGCAAATAAAATCTGGTAGTTGTGATATTATTGCTATTGAGGATGTGTTTTCATTTTTACATGAACATCATTCTTTTAAGGAAATAAAGGATAGGTTAAATAGGTATGATTTTGGGACTTGGTTGCCGGATATTGGAATTTATTTTGAAAATATGGGAATAAAAACAAGGTTAATTTCAAATTGTGATAATTTTGAATCTCCTAATGAGGAATTTAAAAATGAATTAGATAAGTATAAATTGAAGGGGAATTTTGAAGTTCGAATTCCTGTTGAGGCTGATATAAAAGATAAACCAGTTATTATTAATGTGGATGCTTTTAAAATTAGACATCAAAAGGGTGGACCTAGCGCTCATTATGTAGTTGTTTTGAGAGAAAATAATATTTTATATATGTATGATGGTATGGATTTTAGTAAAAAGGTGGAAGTAGATTTTGAGACGTTGTATGATTATAGTTTGAATATTAGTACATTTTTGCCTATAGGGATGTGGTTAATTATAGAATAGTTTGAATTATTATATTAATTATTTTAAATTATATTTTTGATGATTTTATACTTTTTTATTTGTTTTGTTTATATGGATTTTTATTTGATTTTGGGGTAATTTATGAGTTTATTTTAATTTTTGTTGAGTTTTGGTATTTTTTAGTTGTTATTTGTTTTTTTTGTTATTTTTTTGAAGTTTTGTAAAGATATTTATTTGTTTTAATTATGTATAAAACCTACATAACTTTTATATAGTGACAACAGTTTATTATTATTACTTATTTAGAGATGACTCTATAATAGAAGGTGCTTTTATGGCAGTTTCTAATATATTAGTTTATATTTATGTCAAGGGTTTTATGAGTTTAGGCTTGTTTAATTTTAGATATAATCTAAGATGTTAACTCACAATAAGTAGTAATTAACTTTTATATTATATAATTGTTGTTTACTAAATGTTGTAAGTGTAAAAAGACTGTTTAAAAAATGGTCTCAAAATTAAATTAAAAAAAATGAATACGTTTAAAAAAGCGACAAAAAGAATTACTGCTGTTGCAGCATCTGCTGTTTTAGTGAGTAGTGCTGTTTTTGCAGGAAGTTTAGCAAGTTACCCAGGTAATTTTGGTGTTGATAAGTTTCAAGGACAAGTAGTTATTGGAGCTGATACAGATTCTGCAGCAGCAACTTCAATTATTGACTCTTTAAAGAGTGAATTATCTGGAGAAGATGGAAAAGTTGAAATTTCATATAAGAAAGCTTCATCAGGTTCTGAATTAGATGTTATGACTTCAAAGAAGGCAGAATTAAATTTAAAGAATGCTATTGTAGATGTTTTAACTACTGATTTAACTGAGTCTGATGAAAAAACATTCTTAGCTGATGGAGATGTTAAGAATAAGGAATATTCTCAAACTTTATCATTTGAAGGAGTTAGTGGAAATTTAGATTTAGTTTATGATAAGTCTTTAAATTCTGAAGCTGTAGTTGGTGTTAAATTAACTAAATCTGCAGGTAAATTTGCTAGTTACTCATTAGAGTTTAGTGATTCTTTAGGAGATTTAACTAAATCAACTGATATGGATTATTATAAAGGAGAGAAAATTGAAATTTTAGGTAATGAATATACTATTAAGACAATTTCTGATGATAAATTAGTTGTATTAGGTGGAGCTAACGAAGTTTCATTAGGTGAGGGTGAGTCTTCAACTGTTAAAATTGATGGAGTTTCATATGAAGTTTCAGTTATATCAGTTTCTGAAGATAAAGTTTTGATTACTGTTAATGGTGAATCAACTACTATTGATGAATATGATTCTGAAGATGTTGCAGGAACTAATGTTGTTGTTACTGAAGTTTTCTCTAGTGATAGGAATGGTTATGCTACAATTGTTATTGGTGGTTCAGAGATTGAATTTACTAATGGAGAAGTTAGAGTTACTGAAGATGGAGATTTAGAAGATATTTCAGAAGTATTTGAAGGTATGATGGTTAAATCAACTTTAACTGAAACTACTGCAAATAATGGTAAATTAAAATTAGATTTAGTTTGGTCTGTTGATGAAGATGTTTTATTAGAACAAGGAAGTTCAATTAATGATGTTTTATTTAACGCTTTTGCATTAAATTTAGGAGATTTAACAGATGGTGGAGATAGAGTTGATGTTACTTTATCAGCTAGTACTGAAGAAGCTTCTTTAACTGTTGGAGATGTTGAATTAGGAGATATTTTCGATGCAGTTATTGCTGATGATACTGATGAAG
>Ga0193952_1001024_pt1 | contig 11009 bp, 9 predicted proteins | sample BB_3_MG_FD_140368 | JGI IMG/M metagenome (GOLD analysis project Ga0193952, IMG submission 140368) | Microbial mat bacterial communities from the Broadkill River, Lewes, Delaware, United States - BB_3_MG | ecosystem: Environmental > Aquatic > Freshwater > River > Microbial mats | place: USA... | reverse complement strand
TATTTAAAAGATGGGCGAAAAGATTAAAAAATAAGAAAAAGTAGGATAATAAATGGCAAATATTTTAAAGATAGTTTTTTTAGGAATAATAGGTTTTGCAGGGCTTGTATATTTAACAGCTCCTGAGAATAAAATAAATCCAGAAAATAAAGTTTCAATTGAAGATTTAAATATTTCATTATTACCAGAATATTATGAATTAGTTGGAAATCGAGCTTATTCAAAAAAAGAAGATTTATTTAAAAAAGGAAAAGAGTCTTTTATAATTATTGGAAATCATGACTCTTTAGTTGTTTTAAATAACTTATATAAACTCACTCAAATGCAAGTGTCTTTTGGTTTTAATATGGTGGCATTAGGCAATGGCCAACCAAAAATATTTAACCTGAAAGAAATGCTTGAAGAGTTTGTATTACATCGTCGAGAAGTAGTTACACGTCGTACTATTTTTGAATTAAGAAAAGCCCGCGACAGAGCCCATATACTCGAAGGTTTATCAATTGCCCTTGCCAATATTGAACCGATTATTGAATTGGTGAAAACCTCACCTTCAAGAAAAGAAGCAGAAGAACAATTAGTTGCCCAAGGTTGGGACTTAGGTAATGTTAGTGCTATGTTAGAACGCGCTGGTACGCATGCTGCTCGTCCTGAATGGCTTGAACCGCAATTTGGCATTCGCGATAACAAATACTATTTAACACCAGTACAAGCAAAAGCGATTGTTGAGTTACAACTTTATAAATTAAGTGGCCTTGAACACGAAAAAATTCTAAATGAGTACAAAGAGTTATTAGACCTAATTGCTGAATTAATGCATATTTTAGGCAGTCCTGAACGTTTAATGGAAGTAATCTGTGAAGAACTTGTTGCGATCAGAGATGAATTTGGTGATGAGCGTCGTACTGAAATTACTAATGCTTCTCATGATTTATCGCTAGAAGATCTCATTACAGAAGAAGATGTTGTTGTTACGCTTTCTCATGAAGGTTATGTAAAATATCAAGTATTAAGCGACTATGAAGCACAGCGTCGTGGTGGTAAAGGTAAAGCTGCGACTAAAATGAAAGAAGAGGATTTCATTGAGCGTTTGTTAGTGGCCAATACTCATGACACTATTTTATGCTTCTCTGATAGAGGTAAATTGTATTGGCTTAAAGTGTATCAGTTGCCATTAGCAAGTAGAACTGCGCGTGGTCGTCCAATTGTCAATATTTTACCATTAGAAGATGATGAGCGTATTACTGCTATTTTACCTGTACGTGAATACGCCGAAGATAAATATATTATCATGGCGACTGCATCAGGTACGGTGAAGAAAACAGCATTAACTGCATATAAAAACCAACGAGCTAACGGTATTATTGCCTTAAACCTTCGTGATGATGACACCCTAATAGGTGTTGATATTACCGATGGTAATAACGACATTATGTTGTTCTCTAATGCTGGTAAAGTGGTGCGCTTTAATGAAAAAGTACGTGATAGTGAAACAGGTGAGATAAAACTTGATCCTGAAACAGGCGAACAACGTTGGGCATTAAAACCTATCGGTAGAACGGGTACAGGTGTTCGTGGTATGAAACTAGAAGACGACCAAAAAGTTGTTTCGTTGATCATACCTAAAAAAGATGGACCTATATTAACTATCACAGAAAATGGCTTTGGTAAACGTACCGACTTAAATGAATATCCTGCGAAGAGTAGGGCAACCAAAGGGGTTGTTTCAATTAAAGTGAGTGAACGTAACGGCAAAGTTGTTGGTGCAGTACAAGTTGATGAACTTGACGAAATCATGGTGATTACGGATAACGGAACATTAGTACGCACGCGTGTTAATGAAGTGAGTGTGATAGGCCGTAATACTCAAGGTGTACGCTTAATACGTACTGTTGAGGGTGAACATGTTGTTGCATTACAGCGTATTGATGAAATAGAAGAGCCAGCTGTTATAGCGCCAGAAGAAAACTCTGATGGCGTTAGCGAAACCGATGTTTCTGCTGTGGCAGATGATTCATCATCACACAACCCTGAGCAAAGCGCCCAGCAAGTGGATGACGAGAGTGCATCGGGCGACGAGCAAGAATAAAAGTCGCACACTATTGAAAGGCGGCTAATAACCGCCTTTTTTTATGTTTAGAAAAAGGTATATCGAGCTAATTAATCAAGTTTGATAATTTACATTTACCCATTTGAGAAGAAATCATGTCAGAAGTTTTTAATTTTTGTGCGGGCCCCGCAATGTTACCTACACCTGTAATGGCAAAAGCACAAAAAGAATTTATCAATTGGAGCGATACGGGTTGCTCTGTTATGGAACTGAGTCATCGTAGCGCTATTTATATTGAAATGGCAGCACAGGCCGAAGCCGATTTACGCGATCTTATGGCTATTCCTGACAACTACAAAGTCTTATTTTGTCATGGCGGTGGTCGTGGCCAATTTTCAGCGGTGCCATTAAACTTATTGTCTGCTGGAAAATCGGCTGACTATATTGTTAATGGCTCATGGTCGAAAGCTGCGGCAGCAGAAGCGAAAAACTTTGGCGATGTTAACGTGATCAATATTCGCGAAGAACACAATGATGGCGAAGTTAGCCTAACCCCAAGCGAAAAGTGGCCGCTTAATAGCAATGCAGCCTATGTACATTATTGTCCTAATGAAACGGTTGATGGTATTGAAATTAATGAAATACCAGATACTCACGGGGTACCGCTTGTGGCCGATATGTCATCAACTATCTTGTCACACGAAGTGGATGTATCAAAATTTGGTTTAATTTATGCTGGCGCACAAAAAAATATTGGCCCTTCAGGTTTAACTATTGTCATTGTACGTGAAGATTTACTTGGTAATGCTCAAAGAGCAACACCTTGTATAATGAATTATAAAACGACAGCAGATAATGACTCTATGTATAACACACCACCAACGTATGCTTGGTATTTAGCGGGTTTAGTTTTTCAGTGGCTTAAAACGTTAGGTGGTGTCAAAGCTATTGCAAAAATTAATCAAGATAAAGCTGAGTTATTGTATAGTGCAATTGACAGAAGCGATTTTTATCAAAACAATATTGAAGCGCATTATCGCAGTAAAATGAATATTCCTTTTTGGTTAAAAGATGAAAGTTTAAATAAGTTATTTTTAACTCAAGCAGAAGAAAATGGTTTGATGGCGTTAAAAGGCCATAGAAGCGTAGGTGGTATGCGCGCTAGCTTATACAACGCGATGCCCATTGAAGGCGTGCAAGCACTGGTTGATTTTATGCAAAAATTTGAAAAAGGGAACACATAGCATGGAACAGCTAATATTAAATCCAATAAATAAAATTAATGGTGAGGTTTTTTTACCTGGTTCAAAAAGTTTATCTAACCGTGCTTTATTAATTGCCGCGTTGGCTAATGGCGAGACCAAAATAACCAATTTACTTGTCAGTGATGACATTAAGTACATGTTGGATGCCTTAACAACCCTTGGTGTTAACTATACGCTGAGTGATTGTGGCACAGAGTGTACGGTTAATGGCAACAATGGTTTTTTCAACGTTAGCGACCCTGTAGAATTATTTCTTGGCAATGCGGGTACTGCAATGCGCCCGCTGTGCGCAGCACTGGCAGCAAGTAAAGGTGAATTTATTTTAACGGGTGAACCAAGAATGAAAGAAAGGCCTATTGGTCACTTGGTTAATGCACTAATACAGCTTAATGCAGATATTCAGTATTTAGAAAATGAAAATTATCCACCAGTAAAAATTAAAGGCACTCCATTATCTGCAAGTACTGTGACTATAGATGGTTCTATTTCTAGCCAGTTTTTAACGGCAATATTGATGATAGCGCCATTATTAAAAACAGATACTAGGATAGACATTGACGGTGAATTAGTTTCTAAGCCCTACATTGATATAACGCTTGATATCATGAAAAGATTTGGCGTAACAGTACAAAATAACAGTTATCAATCTTTCATGGTAAAAGGTAATCAATCTTACCAAGCTGTTACCAAATATATGGTAGAAGGTGATGCTTCTTCAGCTTCGTATTTCTTAGCTGCAGGCGCAATTAAAGGTGGAGAAATAACAGTACACGGTGTTGGCAAGTTAAGCGTTCAAGGCGATAAATATTTTGCTGATGTACTTGAAAAAATGGGCGCTGAAGTAACGTGGAATGATGAATCAATTACTGTTGTAGGAAAACCATTAACGGCGGTTGATATGGATATGAATCATATTCCTGATGCTGCTATGACAATTGCGACAACAGCATTATTTGCAAAAGGCACAACAACTATTCGAAACATTTATAACTGGCGTGTAAAAGAAACCGATAGATTAGCCGCAATGGCGACAGAGCTAAGAAAAGTTGGTGCAGAGGTGGTTGAAGGCGAAGATTACATATCAATTACGCCACCCAAAGCATTAATTCACGCTGAAATTGATACTTACAATGACCATCGCGTTGCTATGTGTTTTTCGCTTGTTGCGCTAAGTGACACACCAGTCACAATTAATGATCCTAAATGTACAGCGAAAACATTCCCTGATTATTTTGATAAATTGTCACAAGTTTCTTGCTAAAATAGGTAAATATAACTAAGAGCAAGGAATAAACTTAATCACATTGGTATTAATCTCTAGATCACGTATAATGCCGCCGATTTTTGACATTAGGAGAGATATGTATGCAGGAAAGTGTTCCAGTAATCACAATAGATGGTCCTAGTGGCGCAGGCAAAGGAACTGTGGCTAGAATTGTTGCTGAACAACTTGGATGGCACTTACTTGATAGTGGCGCTATTTACCGTGTTTTGGCGGTTGCAACACAGCACCACCACGTTAGCCTTGATAATGAAGAGCCACTGATCCCAATGGCAGCTCACCTTGACGTACAATTTGAAATTAGCAGCCAAGGTGAAAGTAAAGTAATTTTAGAAGGTGAGAATGTTACTGATACTATTCGCAGCGAAGAAATTGGTTCATTAGCCTCTAAAGTTGCTGCATTCCCACGCGTTAGAGAAGCCTTATTGCGCCGTCAACGTGCGTTCAGTGTTGCGCCAGGTTTAGTTGCTGATGGCCGAGACATGGGCACAATTGTTTTTTCTAAAGCCCCTGTAAAAGTATTTTTAACTGCAAGCGCTGAAGAGCGGGCTGAACGACGATTTAATCAGTTGAAAGAGAAAGGGTTTGATGTTAAAATCGGGCGCCTTTTGGATGACATACGTCAGCGTGATGAGCGTGATCGCAACAGAGAAGTTGCTCCACTTATTCCAGCAGAGGGTGCGTTAATTATTGATTCTACTAGCCTTTCTATACAAGAAGTGGTTAATAAAGTCCTTTCATTTGCGAATGGAAAATTAACATAAAACCTTATCATTTACTTATATTTAACTTAAGTTTAAGTAACGGTAATTTATTTAAAGCCTACGTCAAGGATGTACCGAGGCTACTTTAACAACCCCATGAAACAATGATGTTGATTGGATTAATAACTGAGTTAATAGACAAGTTATGACTGAAAATTTTGCACAACTTTTTGAAGAAAGTTTAAAAGAAATCGAAACTCGCCCGGGTTCAATTATCCGTGGCACAATCGTAAAAGTAACCAAAGACAACGTAATTGTTGACGCTGGTCTTAAATCTGAGAGCGTGATCTCAATTGACCAATTTAAAAACACTGCTGGTGAAGTAGAAGTTTCTGTTGGTGATGAAGTCGATGTATCACTTAAAGCGACAGATGATGGTTTCGGTGAGACTGTGCTTTCTCGTGATGACGCAAAACGTCACGAAGCATGGCAAGTGCTTGAAAAAGCCTACGAAGAAAAAGAAACTATTATCGGTGTTATCAACGGTAAAGTTAAAGGTGGTTTCACGGTTGAAGTTAGCAATATCCGTGCTTTCTTACCGGGTTCATTAGTTGATGTTCGTCCTGTACGTGACACAGCTCACCTTGAAGGTAAAGATTTAGAATTCAAAGTTATTAAGCTTGACCAAAAGCGTAATAACGTTGTTGTTTCACGTCGTGCTGTAATCGAAGCTGAAGGCAGTGCAGAACGTGATGAATTACTAGAGTCATTAGCAGAAGGCCAAGAAGTTAAAGGTATCGTTAAAAACCTTACTGACTACGGTGCATTCGTTGACTTAGGTGGCATTGACGGCCTACTTCACATCACAGATATGGCTTGGAAACGCGTTAAGCACCCAAGTGAAATTGTAAATGTTGGTGATGAAATTCAAGTTAAAGTATTGAAATTTGACCGTGAACGTACTCGTGTATCTCTAGGTATGAAGCAGTTAGGCGAAGATCCATGGGTAGCAATTGCTAACCGTTACCCAGAAGGTTCTAAACTTTCTGGTCGTGTAACTAACTTAACTGACTACGGTTGTTTCGTTGAAATCCAAGAAGGCGTTGAAGGTTTAGTTCACGTTTCTGAAATGGATTGGACTAACAAAAACATCCACCCATCTAAAGTTGTTAACTTAGGTGACACTGTTGAAGTACTAGTATTAGAAATTGACGAAGAACGTCGTCGTATTTCTTTAGGTCTTAAACAATGTATCGCTAACCCTTGGGAAGAGTTTGCTAAAAACTTCAACAAAGGCGACAAAGTATCAGGTAAAATCAAGTCAATTACTGACTTTGGTATCTTCATTGGTCTTGATGGCGGCATAGATGGTTTAGTTCACTTATCTGATATTTCATGGGCTGGCGGTGAAGAAGCTGTTCGTGATTATAAGAAAGGCGATGAAATTGATGCTATCGTACTTCAAGTTGACCCAGAACGTGAGCGTATCTCGTTAGGTGTTAAACAAGCTGAAGACGACCCATTCAATATGTATCTGACAGATAAGAAAAAAGGTGCTATTGTTACAGGTAAGGTAACTGAAGTTGATGCTAAAGGCGCTACAATTGAGTTAGCTGAAAGTGTTGAAGGTTACTTACGTGTTAGCGACATCTCTGTAGAACGTGTTGAAGATGCATCTACAGTATTAAAAGTTGGTGATGACGTTGAAGCTAAGTTTATGGGTGTGGATCGTAAGAACCGTACTATTAGCTTATCTATCAAAGCGAAAGACCAAGCTGACGAACGTGAAGCTATGGATAACTTAAACCAAGTTGAAGAAACAGGTTTAAGCGCAATGGCTGCAGCGTTTAAAAACGCTAAAAATTAATAACTTGTAACAAGAAATTAGTTATATTTCTTTGCACTTTTTCTAGTTTTTATTAAACTAAGAAGAGACTAGGGGAGGAGAATTTATAATTCTCCTCTTATATTAACCTCATTAGCGCGAAGCTAGATGAATACTGGAGGTCTTATGACCAAATCAGAACTCATTGAAAAACTAGGTGATAAATTAAGTCATTTGTCAGCTAGAGATGTAGAACAATCGATTAAAGAAATCTTAGAGTTAATGGCACAATCTTTAGCTAAAGGTGACCGCATTGAAATCAGAGGGTTTGGTAGTTTTTCATTACATTATCGTGCACCTAGAGTTGGTAGAAACCCTAAAACAGGTGAATCAGTTGAGTTAAGTGGTAAATATGTACCTCATTTTAAGCCTGGTAAAGAGTTACGAGAAAGAGTTAATCTTTCAAGAGCTTAATTAAACTTAGCTCACTATGTAGCGCTTTAACTAGAGTATGCTTTTAAGTGTACAGTTTTGTGTACAAACAATGTATATTAGCCCTTATATTGCATATTAAAACGGTCTATACATTTGATAATAAATCAAATGTATAGACCGTTTTTTATTTATGTATTATTTTAATTGTTTATCTTAAGTGTGTCGTGCGCGGTTTTTAACTAAGCATTTATATTTTATATAGTCATGATCGCTTTCATCTTATGATCATGAACAAAATTTGAGTCTTTAAACACATTTCATGCTAGAAATACGTAATTAGTTTAGACTCATTTCATATTGGACAAGGCTCTGCATTGCAAAAATATTAAAAAAAATAGATAATATATAGCATATATTTGGTGTGCCGTAATCTATCTGCTATCCATGCTATAGTAACCTTTACCAATAACTTCTAACCGAGATTAATCAACGTGCGTCTTTATTTCACTTTACTCTTAGTTTTACTTTTACTCGCAATCGCTTTTGTTTTTGGTAGTCAAAATGAACAAATAATTTCTTTAAATTATATGATTGCACGAGTAGAGCTGTCTATTGCTGCTGCGGTTAGCTTGTTTACCGCGATAGGTTTTCTGCTTGGGCTTCTTGCTACAATTATATGGCGATTAATTCGTAAAGGGAAAAAATCCTTAGCTAGAAAACGCTCAACCGAGACTTAAGCCCAAGTGATAAAATGATAGAGTTACTCTTCTTACTACTTCCTGTCGCCATGGCTTATGGTTGGTTTATGGGTAGAAACAGTATTAAACAAAAAGACCAAACCATAAAACAAGACTTGTCTATTAAGTACTCTACTGGCTTGAATTACCTTTTGTCGAACCAAAAAGATAAAGCAATAGATTCACTGCTAGATGCATTAAAAGTTGAAGATGATAGCGTTGAAGCACATTTTGCAATGGCCAATCTTTTTCGTAAACGGGGTGAACTTGACCGTGCATTAAAAGTTCATGAACATTTAGTACGTCATGGCAACCTGCCCACTAAAAACAAACAACAAGCTGTATTCGAGTTAGGTAAAGATTTTTTAAGTGCGGGTTTATATGATCGCGCTGAAACTATGTTTAACAAGTTACTAAAATCGCCAGATTATGGCTTAAAGTCATTAACCTACCTTTTACAAATTTTTCAATCTACCAAAGATTGGCAACAAGGTATTAGCCACCAAAAATTGATTGTAAAATTAAATGATAAACGTTTATTACACACCTTAGCCAACTTTTACTGCGAACAAGCCACCAGTGCTTTTGAACAAGATAAATTTATTGAAGTAATTGAATTACTTGAACAAGCCCTTAAACTTGACCCTAATTCATGTCGAGCTAATTGGTTAATGGCAAAAATATATGAAAATCATAAACAATGTGAATTAGCGTGTAAGTGTTATCAAGACATTTACCAACAAGATAAAGAGTTTTTTCCTGATGTTATTGACCAAATGTATCAATGTTATCTTGATCTTGATGCCAGCGATGAATTCTTTCGTTTTATCAAAAAAGTGTATGATGAAACAGCAAGTTCTAGTGCATTAATTTCATATATGAGTTATGTAGAAAAAAAGCATGGTAATAAAAAAGCAAAAGAATTTATGTTATCGGCACTTAAGCGAAGACCAACAATACGCGGTTTTAAGCATTTAGTTAAAATGGAAATGAAACAAACTGATGATGTTGAAAACAATGCTAGTTTAGATTTAATAAAAGAATTAATTGGTGAGTATTTAAAAATTAAACATAGATACAGCTGTCGACATTGTGGGTTTAATAGTTCAACACATTACTGGTCTTGTCCATCGTGTCACGAGTGGGAACAGCTTAAACCAGTTCGGGGCCTCGAAGGCGAATAAATAATAGCTTCTTTACTACTTTCATCAATATTTTTGTCAACCGTACTCACTGACTAAAGTCAGCTCCGTGCGCTTTCCTCAATCTTGAAGAAACTAGCTTTGAATCTAACATTTATTAATGTAATTTATATTGTAAAGAGACTGACTCTACTAATAAGTAGTTAGTTATAGAAAGATTTGAAAATAGGAAATCCCATGTTAAATCCAAAAGTAGTGGTCGCTTTAGACTTTGATAAGAAAAACGATGCTTTATCGTTTGTTGATAAAATTTCGCCAAGCGATTGTAAACTAAAAGTAGGCAAGGAAATGTTTACCTACTTTGGGCCTGAGTTTGTAAAAACGTTAACAGGGAAGGGGTTTGATGTTTTTCTTGATTTGAAATTTCATGATATTCCCAACACTGTTGCCAAAGCAGTTACCGCAGCGGCTGATTTAGGTGTGTGGATGGTTAACGTTCATGCCAGTGGTGGCAGTCAAATGATGGCTAAAGCCAAACAAGCGCTTGAGATTTATGGTAATGATGCCCCTTTATTAATTGCTGTTACTGTACTTACCAGTATGTCAGAAAGTGATTTACGTGGTTTAGGTATTAATAAAACACCCGCTGAGCAAGTGAGCTTTTTAGCAAAGTTAACCAAAGACAGTGGTTTAGATGGTGTTGTTTGCTCTGCAATGGAAGCTGAGCAGTTAAAATTATCCCTTGGGAAAGAGTTTAAGCTCATTACACCAGGTATAAGACCAGCAGGGTCAGCTCAAGATGATCAGCAACGCATCATGACACCAGAGCAAGCTATCCGTGTTGGCGTAGACTATTTGGTGATCGGACGTCCAATTACCAAAGCGGTTGACCCTCAATTGGTGTTAGAGCAGATAAATGCATCGATAAGTTAAAAACACTGAAATAAATTATTTGTTATTCCTTAGTGAGCAAACTCAAATAAAAAGGCTAGATGTTACCATCTAGCCTTTTTTGATCTAATAGTTTTTGATCTAATAATTACAAAAGTAATTTAAAAATGATTATTTTAATTGCTTACTTATTATAGTTATGAATATAACTAACTAAGTCTAATACTTTGTTTGAATAGCCAATTTCATTGTCATACCAAGAAACCACTTTTACAAACGTATCCGTTAAGGCAATACCTGCTTTTGCATCAAATACAGAAGTACATACTTCACCAACAAAATCATTCGAAACAACCGCATCTTCGGTATAACCTAAAATACCTTTTAATTCACCTTCAGCGGCAGCGCTCATCGCTTGACAAATAGCGTCATAGCTTGCTGGGTTTTTTAAATTAACGGTTAAATCTACAACAGACACATCTGGCGTTGGTACTCTAAATGCCATACCTGTAAGCTTACCATTTAACGCTGGAATAACTTTGCCTACGGCTTTTGCAGCCCCTGTTGATGAAGGAATAATGTTTTGACCTGCGCCACAACCACCACGCCAATCTTTTGCTGAAGGGCTATCAACAGTTTTTTGTGTTGCTGTAGTAGCATGAACCGTAGTCATTAAACCGT
>Ga0193952_1001018_pt1 | contig 11049 bp, 6 predicted proteins | sample BB_3_MG_FD_140368 | JGI IMG/M metagenome (GOLD analysis project Ga0193952, IMG submission 140368) | Microbial mat bacterial communities from the Broadkill River, Lewes, Delaware, United States - BB_3_MG | ecosystem: Environmental > Aquatic > Freshwater > River > Microbial mats | place: USA... | reverse complement strand
CAATGGGATTAGGTGTAGGAATAGTAGGACTTCCAAATGTGGGTAAATCAACAACTTTTAATGCTTTAACAAAAGCACAAAATGCAGAGGCACAAAATTATCCGTTTTGTACAATCGAACCAAATAAAGCAATAGTTCCAGTTCCAGATAAAAGACTTGATGAGTTAGCAAAAATAGTTGACCCAGAGAAGATTCAACACTCTACTATTGATTTTGTAGATATTGCTGGTTTAGTAAAAGGTGCTTCTAAAGGTGAAGGTTTAGGAAATCAATTTTTATCAAACATTCGAGAAGTAGAAGTTATTTTACATATGGTTAGATGTTTTGAAGACCCAAATATTGTTCATGTAGAAGGTGGTATTGATCCTATTAGAGATTTAGAAATCATTGAAACGGAACTTATCTATGCAGATATCACTCAACTTGATAAAAAAATGGATAGACTTAAAAAAGAAGCTAAATTTGATAAAAAAGCTGCAGGAAAATTAGAAATTGCGAAAGCTTTAGCTGAACATTTAGATGCACTTCACCCTGTAAAAACTTTTGAAGATAGAGATAATGAAGATTTTGAAGAATTAGATAAGGAACTCCGATTTTTATCTAATAAAGATGTAATTTATGGTGCAAATGTAGATGAAGACTCATTAGTAGATGGAAACGCTTATGTAGAAAAACTTCAAGCTCATGCAAATACTGTTGGTGCTGATTTAATTATGCTTTGTGCAAAAATTGAAGAAGAATTAGTTGGTATGGAAGATGATGAAGCATTAGAGATGTTAAATGATCTAGGAGTTGAAGAATCAGGACTAGAAAAAATTATCCATAAAGCATTTGATAAACTAGGACTTCAATCATATTTCACTGCTGGTAAAATCGAAGTGAGAGCTTGGACTATTCCACAAGGTTGTACTGCACCAAAAGCTGCTGCTGTTATTCATAATGATTTTGAAAAAGGTTTCATTAAAGCTGAAGTAATCGCTTATGAAGATTTTGTATCTTTAGGTGGAGAAGCAAAAGCAAAAGAAGCTGGAAAGTTAAAACTTGAAGGAAAAGACTACATCGTACAAGATGGTGATGTTATGCACTTTAGGTTTAATGTCTGATTCTAACATACTACAAGTAACTACAAATACCCTTTATTAAAGGGTTTTGTAGATTAAATGTATACAAATAACCACATTTATTTACAACTATTTATAGTAGTTTAATACCGAAATTGATATCTTGTGTTAAAAGCCTATGACTAAAACTCTAATCTTCTAAATTTTCTTTTATTACTGTACCAACTGCTATTGCAATAGTAAGTATTTGTCCTAGTAGTAACATTATTCTATTACCATTTTTACCCCTTATATTTTTATGTATATCTCAAATGCTATTGGTGCTTTGACTATTTTAATAATATGTGATTGGCAGTATTTGGAAATGCATAATGTTTGAAGAAATAACATGATTAATAATCAAACTAATTAAATAGTATAGGTGTCAAAAAACGTGACTCTAAATGTGACATTGTTATAGTAAAATAAGATGATATAAAATATTAATTCTTAAATATTACTGAAAAATATAAGTTAAGAATAAAAGTAGTATAATAATAGTATTAATATATAGGATTTATAATAAATGGCAAAAGCTAAAAAACAAAAAAGTATAGAAGAAACTCTTTGGGAAAGTGCAAACAAATTAAGAGGTACAGTTGAATCAAGTGAATACAAACATATAGTATTAGGACTGATATTTTTAAAGTTTGTAAGTGATACTTTTGAGGAACGAAAAGAACAACTTATATCAGAAGATAAAGAAGCTTTTGTAGATATGGTTGAGTTTTATACTATGGAAAATGTTTTTTATATCCCTGAAGATTCAAGATGGTCATTCATAAAACAAAATGCAAAGCAAGATGATATAGCTCTTAAAATAGATACTGCTTTAGCTACTATTGAAAAAAACAATCCATCTCTTAAAGGTGCTTTACCAGATAACTACTTTTCAAGATTGGGTCTTGATGTAAGTAAGCTATCATCTCTTATAGATACTATCAATAATATAAACACTATAGAAGACAAAGGACATGATATTGTGGGTCGTGTGTATGAATACTTTTTAAGTAAATTTGCCATAGCCGAGGGTAAAGGAAAAGGGGAGTTTTATACTCCAAAATCTATCGTAAATCTTATAGCAAATATGATAGAACCATACAAAGGTAAAATATATGATCCTGCTTGTGGTTCTGGTGGTATGTTTGTACAGTCTATGAAGTTTATAGATGCTCACAATGGAAGTAAAAAAGATATATCAGTCTATGGTCAAGAATATACAGCAACGACTTATAAACTAGCTAAAATGAACTTAGCTATCAGAGGTATATCTGCTAATCTTGGAGATGTACCAGCTGACACATTTGGAAAAGACCAACATAAAGATTTAAAAGCAGATTTTATCATGGCAAATCCTCCTTTTAATCAAAAAGATTGGAGAGCTTCAAACGAACTAGTAGATGATCCTAGATGGAATGGATACGATACTCCTCCAACATCAAATGCAAACTATGGATGGATACTTAATATGGTATCAAAACTATCTGTAAATGGTATAGCTGGTTTTATCCTAGCAAATGGTGCATTAAGTGGTGGTGGAGAAGAGTATAAGATAAGAAAAAAACTTATTGAAAATGATATGGTTGAAGCTATCGTTATATTACCTCGAAACCTTTTTTATACGACAGATATAAGTGTGACTCTTTGGATTTTAAATGCTAATAAAAAAGAGAGAACATTTGAACAAAATGGAATAACTAAGAACTATAGAGAAAGAAAAACCGAAATACTTTTTATGGATTTAAGACAAAAAGGTGTGCCATTTGAGAAAAAGTATACTCAATTTGATACGGAAACTATAGATGAAGTATCATTTACTTATCATACTTGGCAACAAAATAAAAATGAATACACTGATATAGCTGAGTTTTGTTATAGTGCTTCAAAAAGTGAAGTTATTAAAAAAGATTATACATTAGTTCCTAGTAAATATATAGAGTTTATAAATAGGGATGAAAACATAGATTTTGATACAAAGATGACAACACTTAAAAGTGAATTTAAAGAGCTTTTAGAAGAAGAACAAAAATCAAAAGAAGAATTACTAGCAGTATTTAAAGAGTTGGGTTATGAAATCAAACTATAAGAAGCTTGGTGCATACATACAACAAGTAAGTGTGAAAAATACAAACCTAGAAGTTACAAAACTTTTAGGTGTAAGTATCACTAAAAAATTCATTCCATCTATTGCAAATACTATAGGTACAGATATGTCAAAGTACAAAGTAGTAAAGAAAAATCAATTTACTTATGGCTCTATAACTTCAAGAAATGGAGATAAAATATCTGCAGCATTACTTGAAGATGATGAAGCTATAGTATCTACCTCATATACAGTATTTAAAGTTATTGATGAAGATGAATTACTTCCTGAGTATCTTATGATGTGGTTTAGAAGAGAAGAATTTGATAGATATGCTCGATATATGTCACACGGTAGTACTAGAGAAGCTTTTGGATGGGATGAGATGTGTAATGTAGAACTACCTATTCCATCAATAGACAAACAAAAAGAGATAGTAAAAGAGTACCACACTATTACAGATAGAATTAAAATAAATGAACAGCTAAATCAAAAACTAGAAGATACAGCACAAACTATTTATAAAGAGTGGTTTGTTGATTTTGAGTTCCCTGATGAAAATGGTAAACCATATAAATCAAATGGTGGTGAGATGGTTTATTGTGATGAGTTGGATAGGGAGATACCTAAAAATTGGGCATATCTAAAACTTGAAGATGTGTGTAACCTTATTACAAAAGGTACTACACCTAAAAATATGTTTGATAATAAATTTAATAGAAGCGTTACTTATTTAAAAGCAGAATGTATAAATAGTTATCATGGAGTTGATGAAAAAAAATTATCATATATAGAAGAACATGACCACTTCAAAGAACTAAAAAGATCAATATTAGAAGAAAATGATTTATTGTTTTCTATTGCAGGAACACTAGGTAAGTTTTCAAAAGTAAATCAAAAAATTTTACCTGCAAATATAAATCAGGCTATTGCAATAATTCGTGTAAATCAAAACGAAATAAGTTTAAATTATATTGAAGGTCTATTTTTAAGTGGATGGCATAAAGAGTTTTATAAAGATAATATTCAACAAGCAGTACAAGAAAATTTAAGTTTAACCACTATAAAAGCATTACCTATTTTAAAGCCTTGTAATTTTGTTTTACAAAAAATAAGTATTGTTACGAAGTCTATATTAGAATCTTTTGAGCAAACAAATAAAGAAAAGCAATTGATGATTGAATTAAAAGATATTTTACTTTCAAAAATGGCAACTATAGAGGATTAATTATGGGATCTACAAGAGCAGATGATAAATTATTAGGTTTTGAGTATCAATTTTACTACTTCTTACTTGAAGTTTTAAAGTTAAATAATGATGAAAAAGTGGGTTTTGAGGTTAAAGATGATGTTCATATTGAAGATAATAATACACTATCGTTAATTCAATTGAAACACACAAGACAAACAAATATTAAAGGTAAACCTATAAATTTGACTACATCTGATATTGATTTGTGGAAAACATTATCTAATTGGGTTGATGTAATTAATGATGAAGAAAATAAAAATGATTTTATAACTAATACAAAATTTATATTTATAACAAACAAAACTGAAAGTAAGAAACACCTTTTTTTAAATGGATTAAAAGAATTAAAAAACAATAAAGATATTAAAAGTTTCAGAAATAAAATATTTGACTATGTAAGTACATTAGATTCTAATAATACTAATAAAGATTATATCAATAATCTATTAAATTTAGAAAATGAATTATTAAAGCTTTTTATTTTTAAAATAAAATTTGTCTTTAGCTTAAATGATATTATTGATGCAGTTAAAAATGAAATACAGTTTGGAAGAAGTATAAAAATAGGGAGAGTAGAAAAAGTTTTTCATGAATTAACTGGATTATATAAAGAAAAATTTTTTGATATTGTAAAGAATAAAAAAGATTTTGAAATTACAAGAGATGTCTTTTATACAGAAACTTTGGTGATTTTCCAAAATGCTAAAAGTGAAAGATTACCTTTTGTGAGAACTATAGAAAGAAAGAATAATGAAAGTATTTTAGATAATACTTTTGCAAAACAACTACTAAATATAGGCTTTGATAAGGATAATGTTTTTGATGCAGATTATTATAAATTAGCTATAGAAACTAATCTAAATATATTTTTACAAAATGGGGAGATTAGTGAAAATGATAAAAACTTATTAGACAGTAATTCTGTAACTAGTTGGGATGAAGAGTTTCAGGATATTTATTTAGAAGACTCAAATCAAAATGACCTAAATGCTAAGAAATTATATTTAAAAGTTTTAAAAAAGGATTTAGATTTAGCTGGACAAAAAATTGAATGGAAAGAAGCTACAAAAGGGCAATTTATAAAAATGTCTGATATTCCTGAGATAGGCTGGAAATATACATGGAAAGAAGAATATTTAGATGAAACTTGAAACATACAATAATATAGGTTTTTCATTAATGTCTTTTCTATCAATTATAAAAAATATGCATAGTTTAGACTATTCAAAATCTTTATTAATTTTGCCATTGGTATTGCATGATCCACTAGTAAAATATTTAAAAGATGGAAGAGTAGTAATAAAAGGGATAGAAGACTTAATACTATCAAAAGTAGAATACTTTTTAAATTATAATGACAGATACTTCAATTATTTACCTCTTTCTTTAAATACAATTATTTTTGCTGAAAAGATGGGTTACATTGAAACTAAAAATAGCGAAATTATACCTATTAAACAAGAAATAGAAAAAATAGATTTTAATACTAATGAAATTGGGAATAGAATAAAAAATATTCATAAAGCATCTAATAATATTATAAAGATTCTAGAAGAAGATGTTAATGAACTATATTTTAAATTAAGGGTAGAAATATGAAATTTTATATAAAAAAAATAATTTTATGGCTTGATAATGGTTATAAGCGAGAACTAGGTGAATTTGAAAATAATAAAGTAAATATTATTACAGGTGATCCTTCAAAAGGAAAATCCTCTATCTTAGAAATTTTAGATTATTGTTTTTTATCAAGTGAAAATACTGTTGTTCAAGGTGATGACTATATTGATAGAGTTGAATGGTTTGGAATAAACTTTTTTATTAATGATAAAACCTTAACAATAGCTAGACATAGTACAAATAAAAATGACTATTACTTTTCTTCATCAGGTACTATCCCTGAAAAATCATATTCAAATGCAAAGGAATCAAATATTAAGAATATTTTACATTCAGAGTTTTCAATAAATGATAATGTAAAGTTTCCATTTGGCGGTAATTTTATTAAAAAAAATACAAAAATATCACATAGATACTTTATGCTTTTTAATACACAAACAAGGGATGTTTTATCTCACAATAAAGTTTTATTCGATAAACAAACAGATTTAAAATATCAAGAAGCTCTAATTAGAATTTTAGATATTGCTTTAGGTGTTACAACTATTGAGAATATGATAAAAAATGAAAAGCTAAAAGAATTAGAAAATAAAAGGGATAAGATTGAAAATAAAATAGATTTTATTAAAACAAAAAAAGATAATTTTATTGAAGAAAAAACAGAACTAATTGAGAAAGCAAAAGCATTGAATTTACTTGAAAATAATCTTTCTTTTGATAATGCAATGGTAGAATTGTCAAATATAATAAATGATATTAATAAACTTGAAATTATTGATAATTCTTCTGAAATTACAAATTTAGAAAAGAAAAAATTAGAACTTAAATTAAAATTATCTAAGTATAATAAATATAAAAATCAATATGAAAAATACAAAAAGAGTTTAAAAAAAGATATTGATAGTTTAAAACCAATTACATATTTAAATTTAAAAATGGATGAAGTATTACAGATTAATGGACTTAAAAATATTTTTGAATCAGTAGCAAAAGAATTAGCTACTATCAAAAGTTTTATTTCTAATAAAGATCTCCCCGCAACTAGGGAGCTTAATTCAGAGATTGAAGAGATAAATACTAATCTAATTAATATAGACAACGATATTGAAAATTTATCTATTAATGAAATAGAAATAGATAAATTAAAATCTAAACAACTTATGTTTTTAGGTGAGTTAAAAAGTACATTAAAAATATATAATACAAAAATTGAAGACACTGACTATAGTAAAGAACTAAAAGAACTTGACGATCAAATTAATAACTTAAAAACTGAGGTATTACCTATTGATAGAAGCGATACTTTAGATACATTAAGTGAATATATGCAAAGTATTTTTAAAGATGTTGAATTTGACTTAAGAGGATATAGTGGATATAAGCCAATTTTTGATTTAAAAGATAGATTAATAAAACTAAAAAAAATTGATAAAGTTATTGATATTGAAGATAATAGTGAAACTATTAAAAATATAGGAAGTTCTTCAAATCATTTATTTCTACACTTATCGTTTTTTACAGCATTACATAGGCTATTTATTAATAAACATGAGCCATCTCGATTTATACCACAATTTTTAATTTTGGATCAGCCTGATAGTCCATTTTATGAAACAGCTTCTGATTTAAGTGAAGAAAAAGAATTATTTATGAAGTCATTGAAAATATTAGATAATCATATAGAATACTTTAGTAGTACTTTAAAAGAAGATTTTCAAGTTATAGTTTTAGAACATATTGATTGGCAAGAAATAGAAGAAGAAAACTTTAAACATTATAATCTAATTGAAGAATGGAGAGAAGGCAGTGGACTTATTCCACCTGAAGTACTAATATGAGTAAATTTATAGAAGAAAAACTAGAACAATCATTTATAGAGTTACTAGAAGTTCAAGGTATAAATAATGACTAACTACACACCACCATACACCATAACAAGCAAAATCTTAAAACTTTCTACACAAATAAGCGAAGAGTTAACAAAACTCAAATATACAGGTGAGTCAAAAACTCATCCAATGTTAAGAAAAAAGAATCGTATCAAAACATTGGCAGGTACTTTGGAAATAGAGGGTAATTTTTTAGGAGAAGAAAAGATTACGGCTATTTTAGATGGTAAAAAAGTGTTAGGAACTATTAAAGAGGTTTCAGAAGTGCAAGGGGCTATCAAAGCGTATGAAAAACTAGATGAATATAAATTTGATAATGTTGATGATTTACTTCTTGCTCATCAAATACTTATGGATGATATACTTATTTCTGCTGGAAGTTTCCGAGATGTTAATGTAAAAGTAGGAGAACATTTAGCTCCACCATCTCACATGGTAAATAACTTGATGTTAAAGCTTTTTAATTGGCTGAAAAATAGTGAGGAACATATGCTTTTGAAGTCTTGTATATTTCACTATGAATTTGAATTTATACATCCATTCTCAGATGGAAATGGAAGAATAGGAAGACTTTGGCAAAGTGTTATTTTAAATAGTTTTAATCCTATTTTTTCACTTTTACCAACGGAGAGTATAGTTAGAGATTATCAAGAAGAATATTATAATGCCATTGAAAATTCAACAGCTTTAGGTGAGAGTACTCCATTTATAGAATTTATGTTAGAAATGATATTAAAATCAATGCAAAATGTAGAAAAAGACAATGTCCCTTTAAATGTCCCTAATAATGTCCCATTAAATAGAATTGAAAAGATAGTTGAAATAATAAGCAAAAATAAAGATATTACGATAGTAGAACTATCAAATATAGTAGAAGTATCAGATAAAACAATCAAAAGAGATATAAGTAAACTCAAAGAACAAAATAGGCTTAAAAGAGTGGGAAGCCTCAAATCAGGATATTGGGAAATAATTTCAGAAATGGAAACTAAATAATGAATAAATTTACAGAAGAAAAACTTGAACTTTCGTTTATAAGTTTACTGAATGATCAAAAGATTAATCATCAAGGTGGTAAAGATATAAAAAGAGATGAAAGTGAAGTACTCTTAAAAGATGATTTAAAAGAGTACTTATCAATCAGATATAAGACTGATAACATAACTGCTAGTGAAATCAATCAAATAATCAGAGAACTAGAAACTTATCCATCTAGTGACTTGTATGATTCCAATAAGTCAATCATGAAGCTTATATCGGATGGCTTTATCTTCAAAAGAGAAGATGCTTCACAAAAAGATATTTATATAGAGCTTATAAATTATGATGATGTAAAAAATAATAGTTTTAAAATAGTAAATCAGCTTGAAATAGTTGGATATGAAACACGAATACCTGATGGAATACTGTATATAAACGGTATTCCATTAGTAGTATTTGAGTTTAAAAGTGCTATACGAGAAGAAGCTACTATTCATGATGCTTTTAAACAGATAACTACTAGATATAAAAGAGATATTCCTGAACTATTTAAATACAATGCAATATGTATCATAAGTGATGGAGTGAATAATAAAGCAGGTTCATTTTTTGCACCGTATGAGTTCTTTTATGCTTGGAGAAAGATAACTGGAGATGAAATTGATGTAGATGGTATAGATTCTATGTACTCTATGATACAAGGTATGTTTAATCGTAAAAGATTAATAGATATTATTCATAACTTTATCTATATACCTGATAAATCAAAAAAAGATGAAAAAATACTTTGTCGTTATCCTCAATACTACGCTACAAAAAAACTCTATGAAAATATAAAATTACATCAGAAACCAAATGGAGATGGTAAAGGTGGTACATACTTTGGGGCTACGGGATGTGGTAAAAGTTTTACTATGCTTTATCTTACTAGAATGTTAATGAAGAGTGTAGAATTTTCAAGTCCAACTATTATACTTATTACAGATAGAACAGATTTAGATTCACAATTAAGTCAGCAGTTTGGTAATGCAAAAGGTTTTATAGGTGATGATGGTGTAGTAAGTGTAGAGAGTCGTGAGGATTTAAGAGCTAGATTAAAAGGCAGAGATAGTGGTGGAGTATTTTTAACTACGATACATAAGTTTACAGAAGATTTAGAGATACTAAGTGATAGAACAAATATCATTTGTATATCTGATGAAGCACATAGAAGTCAAATTAATTTAGAACAAAAAGTAAAGACTACAAAAGATGGTGTTAAAAAAACTTATGGTTTTGCAAAGTATTTACATGATTCACTACCAAATGCTACTTATGTAGGATTTACAGGAACTCCAATAGATGCTACACTTGATGTATTTGGAGATGTAGTTGATAGCTATACTATGACAGAGTCAGTAAGAGATGAGATAACGGTTAGAGTTGTATATGAAGGACGTGCAGCAAAGGTATTATTGAAAAATAGTAAACTTCAAGATATTGAAAAATACTATGAAGAATGTGCAAGTGCAGGAGCAAATGAACATCAAATAGAAGATAGCAAAAAATCTATGGCTAATATGACAGCAATTCTAGGTGATCCTGATAGACTTAAAGCTATAGCAAAAGATTTTGTAGAACATTATGAAAAAAGAGTAAGTGAAGGTGCTACACTTAAAGGGAAAGCTATCTTTGTTTCTAGTAGTAGACCTATAGCTTATGCACTTTTTCAAGAGCTTGTAGCATTAAGACCAGAGTGGAATGAACAAAGAGTTTGTGGTGTAGATATGGAACTTACAGATAGAGAGAAAAAAGAGATACTACCACTAGAAACAATCAAAATGATTATGACTCGAAATAAAGATGATGAAAAAGAGTTATATGATTTACTAGGAACTAAAGAGTATAGAAAGACTTTAGATACACAATTTAAAAATGAAAAATCCAATTTTAAAATAGCTATTGTAGTGGATATGTGGCTTACTGGGTTTGACGTACCGTTCTTAGATACTATTTATATAGATAAACCAATACAACAACACAATCTTATTCAAACAATCTCAAGGGTAAATAGAAAGTTTTCAGGAAAAGAGAAAGGGCTTGTAGTTGATTACATAGGTATTAAAACAGCTATGAATAAAGCCT
>Ga0193952_1001017_pt1 | contig 11054 bp, 7 predicted proteins | sample BB_3_MG_FD_140368 | JGI IMG/M metagenome (GOLD analysis project Ga0193952, IMG submission 140368) | Microbial mat bacterial communities from the Broadkill River, Lewes, Delaware, United States - BB_3_MG | ecosystem: Environmental > Aquatic > Freshwater > River > Microbial mats | place: USA... | reverse complement strand
TATTATTGCATCCCTTTCAATATTAATAGGATTAGAAATCCGATCTATAGTTAAGATATCATGGATAGGTGCAGACTTCCTTGCTACTGGGGCATTCATGCCATTAGTCCTTGGATTTATATGGAAAAGAGGTAACTCTAAAGGTGCAATAGCCTCAATAATATTCGGAATTGTATTTTCGAGTTACAACTTAATTTGTGCTCTTGGTGTTGACTTACCTATCTACTGGGAACTAACATCAGTCAAGCAAGCACTAATAGGAATGAGTGGTTCTTTGATTATTTATGTACTAGTTAGCCTCATCAGCAAACCAGAAGAAGCTAAAGCAAAGGAATTTATTCTTGAAGCAGGTATTATATAACAGAAGACATATTCTACAGAAATGCACTACTGCAATACAGCAGTAGCTACAGCTTAACTAATAAGTCATAGTAAAGATAGAATTAAGCCACTAATTACAATCAAAAACATATCCCAGCGCTACCCCAGTCTTATCCCCTAGAGATAAGACTAGGATAAAGCTAAGATAAGGCTGGGATAAGACTGACTGACTTTTATGTATCTCTACATCAAATTTATCCAAACTTTAAATAGATTGTATTTACTTCATCAAATCAAGTTCTTCTCCATCAGTAGAGAACATCTGAGGCATACAACTTACAGTCATACATGAGTGCACTGGAATAATTCCAATCTGCTCACCCATATCAATTTCTTTAAAAAGATCATCATTCACTTTTATAACACCATGCTCCTGTGAAAGAGAAGCAAGATAACCTCCAGCAAGTATCTGTGTCCACCCATTATCATCAAGTTTTACCAAGCTACCAAATAACTTTTCCTCTCCTGTAGGAATAAATTCTTTAGATAAATGTACTCCTCCACCATAAATAATTATCTCATTTCTCTCTTGATGTTTTGCAACAACAGGACATGCAACTATTGCTGCAATATCAGTATCATGACATGAACCATTTATAAATCCTTGTAAATCATAGAAAACAAAATTACCAGGACGAATCTCATCTATACCGTAAAACTCATCTACTCGAGAACAAGCAGGTGTATCACCTATTGAAGCTATTAAGTTTGGATATTTTTCTTTGAAATAAGCTTTTATCTCACTCATTATACGTAGAGCTTGACCGTGATTCGCAATAATCTCTTTCTCATCTTCAGCATTATAATTCTGACCTGAATGAGTAAGGAAACCAAGAAGAGTAAGTCTTTCTGAAGAATTAATCTCTTCAACAAGAGTTTCTATTTCTGTAACATTCTCACACCAAATGCCAGTACGGTGATATCCCGAGTCTATTTTAATAAATACGTTAACATCAGCATTCAAATATGAATCAAGAAAACGAGCAACTCCGACAGTCTCAACCAATAGATTAAGAGTAATCTTCTCTGCCAGAGAATTTATATCATCAAGCTCTAAGATATTAACAGGAAAAGCAATAGTTATATCATTCCATCCATGTTCAGCAAAATACTTAGCCATTCTCACAGAAGAAACAGTAATCTTTTCTACTCCCTCTTCACGAAACCACTCCCCCACAGTAGCTGACTGATGCGTCTTAAAATGTGGTCGAAAAACTATCTCTGCCTTATCAGCCTTAGCCTTCATCATTTTTATATTCGCAACACATTTTTGCTTATCTACAAGCAAAGTTGGCTCTTTCATCAGTAGATTATTATTCATATCGTCTTTGTTTATAAGTGATATGCGAAAATACAAAATATGTTTGATAATAAATGATTATCTTTGACCGACTTAATTATGAACAGCTAAATCATGATTAAGAATTATAAGAAAACTGGATTATGAAAGAAAGCATAAAAGCACTGAGGGGAAATATTTTCGTTGTATTATTATTGAGATTATTAATTGTCATGTTAGCATACAGCGTATGTAGAGTGGGCTTCTACCTATTCAATACAAATATCTATTCTGATGTTAGTTTCTCAGGAATGATGAGAATGATGACTGGAGGATTAAAGTTTGATATCTCTGCTATTATTTACACTAATCTTCTTGTGATTGTTCTTCATATTATTCCATTCAAGATAAGATACAATAAGATATACCAAAAAATAGTAATGTGGATCTTCTACATCTTTAATTTTATTGCATTAACATTTAACATGAGTGATTTTATATACTATCGATTCACTCTAAAAAGAACAACTATGACTCTATTTAAAGAGTTTCATGGAAACACAAATATACTCGATCTCCTATGGAGTTTTGTATGGGATTATTGGTATGCCTCATTATTTGGTATTCTTGTATTTATTGGCATTATCTTTCTTTACAAAAAAGTAAAAGTTGGAACACCAATAAAATATAACACTTACATGTATTATCTAGTAAATACAGTCATTATGGCTTTAATAGTAGGACTATGTATAGCTGGAATGCGCGGTGGATTTAGACATTCTACTCGACCAATAACACTAAGTAATGCTGCAAAATATATAGAAAGACCAAATGAAAGAGCCATTGTTCTTAATACTCCTTTTGCAATGATAAGGACATTAAACAATGTAAAACTTCACAAGCATAAATATTTCACAGATAAAGAACTAGCAACACATTTTTCAGCAAACCATACATTCACAGCAGATACAACAAAGAAGAAATTAAATATTGTTGTCTTTGTACTAGAAAGTTTTGCTAAAGAACACATTGGTTTTTACAATAAGCACATAAAGGACTACAAAGGATATACACCCTTTCTTGACTCACTATGTCAACATTCATACGTATTTCAAGAATCATATGCTAATGGCGGTCGTTCGATAAATGCATTACCATCAAACTTAGCAAGTATTCCATCTTTTCAAGAACCTTTCGTACTTGGTAACTACTCAGGAAATGAAATAAACTCATTAGGAAGTCTATTAAAAAATGATGGATATTATTCTGCCTTCTTTCACGGAGCACCTAATGGCTCAATGGGTTTTCAATCATTCATAAAACAAGCAGGATTTGATGATTATTTCGGAAAGACAGAATATAATAACGATGATGACTTTGATGGGATTTGGGGAATATGGGATGAACCTTTTCTTCAGTATTACGCTAGAACAATGGATACATTCAAGGAACCATTTGTAACATCAATATTTACAGTTTCTTCTCATCATCCATTTAAGGTTCCTGAGAAATATAAAAATGTCTTTCCTGAGGGAAATCTACCAGTCCAGAAAGCAATTGGTTATACAGACAACGCACTAAGGAAGTTTTTCAAAACAGCATCAAAAATGCCTTGGTACAAAAACACTGTTTTCTTTATTACTGCAGATCACTCAGTATCTCCATACCTTAAAGAATACAATAATACAAGAGGTCACTTTGCAGTTCCATTAATCGTATACAAACCAGGTGATAGTGACTTTGTAAACTATGATACAACAACTATTGTTCAACAAACAGACATCCTTCCTACAGCACTTAATATGATAGGTTACAAAGGGAAATTCATTTCATTTGGGAACGATATGTTTAACAAAAATGGAGACCATTTTGCTGTTAACTATGAAGGGAGTACATACCAACTAACTATGGGTAATTACCTTCTTCAATTCAATGGTAAAGAAGCAACAGCAATGTATGATATAAGAGAAAGATATTTGGAAACAAACATATTAGGCACTGTTCCTGATATTCAGTTGAAGATGGAAATAAAACTTAAAGCATTTATTCAAGAATACAATAGAAGAATGATTGAAAACGATATGACAGTTAAATAATTACAAAGAGTCAAGAGCATCTATTAATTATGATGCTCTCCTTTCTGCAACATCTTCAAGATAAGACTCTAACTTAGCTTTATTTTTCTTCTTCTTTAAACGATAAGTAGGTTCTAACTTTTCTGCTGTTCTAGGATTTTCATCCATAAAATTTTTCTTCAAGCCATTTCTAGCTATAGAAAACCCATCATAATACTCATCATCAATAGTAAAGGACTTAAAAGATAAAGTATCCCTACTAACATTAATAATCTGATATAATTTAATTGAAGAACCTAATCTATCAGCCTCATCATCTATACTTATATCATAGGACTTTCTTGAACAGGAACTAACAACATAAGCTGGTGTTTGAGAAAGCCCATCATTCTTATTAGTATAACGACTATATGAATGATCATGCCCTTGTAAAACTACATCAACTCCTTCTTCTGCAAGCATATCTTTAAAAAGAGTCTTCATAATAATAGTACTTCTTCCCTTCCCAGCTGATTCTAGTGGATGATGCAAGAAAACAATTTTCCATTCCTTATCTGTAGCTCTTAAAATTCTTCTTGCCCAATAATATTGGGAGAAATAAGTACCTGGTCCTTGAACACCATCAGTATCAAGAGATATTATACAAGCATTCTCTATCTCCCAGTGACAAGCTCTCCCCTTAAAAAAATTAGGACCATTCTTAGGCAATGGCCAATAATACTTCCAACGGTTATCTAAAACTTTAAAAAGACCTTTATGATAATCATGATTACCAGTACATCCAATTATTGGTTTTCTATCAAAAATTCCTTGACCAGAACAAGAAAACTCATTCCAATATTTATCCATGGGACGTTCAACAGCATCACCAGCAAACATCCAAAAATCTAGATTGGGATATTTATTACTAATATGATTAAAAATTGTATCAGAAACACCATTAACAGTATCTTGGATATCGCCAAGATAAACGAAAGAACAATTATTATCTTTTTTGTTTACTGAAAACTCATGCCACTCACTCTCTTTATCACCATTAGTTAATTTGTAACGGTAATTTCCATATCTTAGGTTCTTAAGATTTACTCTGTAAAAAGCATTCTTTCCACCACAAGACTCAATCAACTTTCCCTTTGCAGGATAGCTCTTCTTGATATTAGTAGAAAGTTCAAGTAATTCTATCCAGCCTTTAGATAGAACAGTGTCACAACGCCAAGAAATGGCTCTATCAAAATCAGCATCCTCTCCAAGAGAAAGCATAATTCTATTAGGAACATTAGGGGTTACGTAAGAAGCCTCTTCGGTACATCCGAACCAAGTATGCCATTTCCATACAAAAAGAGAAATAATAAGCACACAAAAGACTGCAATTATTTTCAAAGCCAAATAACGCATCTTTATAAAATCAATAAGTCAAAATTCCAATTATCTACTACAAAACAATAAAATATATGCTAAAAGAAAAATTATTATTAAACATTTCCGAAATAATTAACATCTTATCTGTCTTTATGCAAACCTTTGTATTTGTTTCATTCTACGCTAAAAAATATTATCTTTATGGGCGTTAACAAAACAATTCAAATATTAACAACAATAAAAACATAATGGAAAAATTTAAAAGCTCGCTAAGAGAAAGCAAATCAGCCAGATGGTTTGTCCTAATCACAGTATCCTTTTTGATGTTAACAGGATATTTCTTCACAGATATCATGTCACCTCTTCAAGGAATGTTAAGAGAAAACATGGGATGGTCTAACTCATCTTATGGTTTATTTGCAGGATCATACTCATTCTTAAACGTAATGTGCTTGATGCTTATCTTTGGAGGTATTATCCTTGATAAGGCTGGTATACGTTTTACAGGTACATTCTTCATTGGTGTAATGATTATTGGAGCTTTCTTCAATTTCTATGCAATGACAGATTACTTCAATCAAGGTGGTCTTGGATTTGATTTCTTCAATTCATTCTTAACTGACTACAAACCATCACTTAAGTTAGCTATTATTGGTTACTCTTTATTCGGTGTGGGTGTTGAGATTGCTGGTATTACAGTATCTAGAATTCTTGTTAAATGGTTTAAAGGAAAAGAGCTTGCTCTTGCAATGGGTCTTGAAATGGCTACTGCCAGAGGTGGTATGTTATTAGCATTCTCTGCTTCACCATTAATGGCTGGAAAAGCAGAAATGATCTCTCGTCCTTTAGCATTCGGTCTTATACTTCTTGTTATTGGTTTCCTTGCGTTCTTTATTCACAATATGATGGATAAAAAATTAGATGCTGAGGTTGCTGCTGACACTAGTATTGAAGCTTCTGAAGATGAATTCAAAGTATCAGATATTTTCTTATTATTTAAGAACCCAGGATTTATCCTTATCGCACTTCTTTGTGTATTATTCTACTCAGCAGTATTCCCATTTACTAAGTTTGCTCCTGACTTGATGGCACAAAAATACATGTTCCCTAAAGAATATGCAGGTATGATTGTATCTCTTCTTCCTGTTGGAACAATCTTCTTAACTCCTTTATTCGGTTCATTCATGGATAGAAAAGGTAAAGCTGCAAGTATCATGATTCTTGGATCATTATTACTTATCTTAGTTCACCTTATCTTTGCATTCTCTCCATCACATAAAGCTTTTGCTTTTGTAGCGATGGTAATTCTAGGATTTGCATTCTCTTTTGTACCTGCTGCTATGTGGCCTTCAGTACCAAAGATTATTCCAGAGAGTCGTTTAGGTTCTGCTTACGCTATGATTTTCATGATTCAAAACATCGGTCTAATGGCATTCCCAATGTTACTAGGTCTTGTTCTTGATAACTCAAACCAAGGATTAGCTGAAGGACAAAACCTTGACTATACAAACCCAATGCTATTAATGGTTGGTTGTGGTGTAGCTGCATTATTTGTTGCTTTTGCACTAAGAGCTATAGATAAGAAAAAAGGATATGGTCTTGATTTACCAAATATCCAAGACTAATATTTAATATTAGTCTTATACAATATACAAAGGAGAGAAACTCGAAAGAGCTTCTCTCCTTTTCTTTTATAGAACAATTCGTATCTTTGAATATGAAAAATAAACTTCATTTAAAATATCTAATCTTTACAGCATTAAGTACTTTTCTTATATTATTCCTTATCACAAGAAATCACAAAGGAATAAAAGGCAAAAAGATACTCGTAACAGCTCCTATAAACTATAACAATAGATTATCCAAGTTGATAGAAGAAAGTGAGGCAGAAGCAATAATAATGCCTAGTATTAAGATTATTCTTAATTACAACAATCCTTCTCTTGATACAATATTTAATAATCTTTCACAATACAAATATATCTGTCTACCAAGTAGAAATGCAATAAGAGTATTCTTTACAAAAGCAAAACGCCTTAATATTAATCACAATACTCTTTCTCAACCAATATACTCAGCAATAGGAAAAGATGTTGAATTCTTAAGAACTTTCGATGTAGACAAGATTCTAGAATGCAAGACAGCTAGTCCACAAGGGATTATTGATGCTCTGAAATTAAAAAAGGATATTACAAATAAAAAGATTGCAGTATTAACACCAGAGGTTATTGGCTTAAGCGAACCCAATGTTATACCTAATTTATTAAAAGATCTAAAAGACATAGGTCTACGGGTAAAAAGGATAAATGCCTACACTACAAAAATTAATGATGATACTGATTTTTCAAAAGAGATTAATGATATCAAATCAGGAAATATTGATCTAATAGCATTTACAAGTAGTGCAGAGATAGAAGCCCTACTATCAATTATTGGTGGGAGAAAAGAATTAAAAAATACAAAAATTAGCTGCTTTGGTCCATACACATCATTCCATGCTAAAAAATGGGGATTAGAGCCATGCTTTGTATCAAAAGACTACTCTTCATTTGAGAGATATATTGAATCTATGAATACCTACTTTATAAAAGACTAGTGAATAACTTATAGATATGAAAAAACACCCCTATCATTTTAAAGACAGAGGTGTTTATTTTATAGTCTATTATAAGCACTTAAGAAAATATTAAACTATTTCTCTTCATAATTAAGTAACTTCTTTCCAAACAAATAACTTGATGACTGATAAAAACTAATAGCGTCATTTAAATCTTCTTCTTTAACCTTAACAGGTAATTGTTTACCTGTAGATATATTAAAACCTTCAACACGCTTTACAGGATACTGAACAGTCAATTGATTACCTTTAAGAAGTCCTACCTTCTGATATGTTCCAATTAAAGCTCTATTGGGGTCATGCTTAAGAACATTCTTCCCAAAGAACTTAGAGCGATAGCTCATATTAAGCATACCAAGTACTGTTGGAGCAAAATCAATTTGAGAACAGACTGCATTAATTTCTCTTGCCTCTACTAATTTAGGTGCGTAGATAAACAATGGAATATGATAGTTTCTCACAGGTAAAGCTGTTTCCCCTGCACTACCTGCACAATGGTCTGCTACAACAACAAAGATAGTATTATCAAACCACTCATGCTTAGATGCTTTCTTAAACATTTGCGAAATAGCATAATCAGTGTACTTAACTGCACCTGAACGACCTGTATGCGATGGTATATCAATCTTTCCTTCTGGATAAGTATATGGACGATGATTAGATGTCGTCATTATAAAATTATGAAATGGCTTACCTTCTTTATGAACCTTATCAGCTACCTGAATAGCTTTATCAAACAGGTCCTCATCACAAACACCCCAAGCATTTTTAAATGTAATCTCCTCTTTACTAAAGTCACCTAAATCAACTACAGAGTATCCATTATTACCAAAGAAATAATTCATATTATCAAAATAGCCATTCCCAGCATAGATAAAATTATTTGTATATCCTTTAGTCTTAAGTACATTTCCTAGAGACTGCATATTTTCATTATTTGGTCTCTTAACAATAGAGTAACCAGGAGTAGGAGGAATTCCAAGAGTTAAAGCTTCCATCCCTCTGACAGTTCGTGTTCCTGTAGCGTAGAAATTGGTAAACATCAAAGAATGACTAGCTAAAGAATCAAGGAAAGGAGTAATACCCCTCTTACTACCAAAACGTGTAAAGTATTTAGCAGATAAACTCTCAACAGTAATCATCATTACATTAAAACGTTTCTCATCTCCTTCTGCTGTAATATCACGAGTAATATCAAGTGCATCGTCATTAACAAACTCAGAATCAGGAGTCTCAACTAATTTTCTAACATTAGCAAAAACTTCTTTATCTGAACGAGTTCTATAAAAAGTATTATAATCAAGCTCATTATTTAAGAATGCAGAAAAGATCTGATAAATTCCATTATGTCCAAGCTCATTGCAATATGCATTTCCTTTTACCTCAAGACTTCTATCAACAATACTAAACCATGCTATTATAGGTAGAGCTAATAAAAGAACACTTGATTTTAACCTCTGTAAGAAAGTAGATTTTCCTGTAAAAGATAAATCAAAATATTTACGTACAAAGACAAAAATAAGACCAGAGGTCGCTACCATTCCAGATATTATTAAAGGCATTGGGTACGACTGTTGAATATTAGAAATAACTTCTGTTGTATATACAAGATAGTCAACAGCAATAAAGTTAAATCTAACTTGAAACTCTTCCCAAAAGAACCACTCACTAACTGAAGAAGCAACCAATATTCCAACAGCGATAACAAAAAATCCATATGATATATATTTATGAATCTTAGAATTAAACACTCTATCAGGAATAACAAGATTATACAACACAAAAGGTATTAGGAAATACGAACATGCTACCAAATCGTAGAATAATCCATACACATAAATACCAAGAGCTCTTGAAAATGTTAGTTCAAGACTAGCAAAATCAAAAAAGACAAGTACCGTTCTTATCACAAATGCAAGAGCTACAAATATGATTGTAAAAAGAAGTACTGCTGAATACCTCTTTGGAAATAGATTTCTTATATTCATTACAATTAAATTTTCTTATTTGGATTCACTAAAATATTTAAAGAAGCTGGATTAACCTTCACCTCTATTTTCGTTCCTAATTTTAAGGGTTCACCATCAATATGCGCAATATCATTATCTTGAGATACTGTAAACTCTTTACCTTCAATTGTTATACAAAGAGAAGATTGATTAATTGTCTTTCTAAAAAGAGCTATAGCAAGTAAAGGGATTTGAAAAAGATTTGGTTTTTTAAGAGCAACAATCTCGACAAGACCGTCATCTATTCTAGCATTAGGAGATATATATGCATTATTACCATACTGTGAAGAATTAGCAATACTGAATAAGAAAGCCTTTAACTCTCTTTTCTCCCCATTCATATTTATTGTATATACTTGATTCTTATATGAGAAATAATTCTTAACAACAGACTTAAAGTAAGAACTAAGCCCTCTTTTATCCATATTAGCAAACTCATAACTTATAAGAGCATCAAATCCTATACCAGCAACATTAACGCACTTCTCATTATTTATTGAAAGAGTATCAATTTTATGAGTAATAAATGTATTAATACTCTGAATTGCTTTTTTAGTATTCATTGGTATACCCAAATGACGAGCAAGACCATTTCCTGAACCACAAGGAACAATACCAACGGTTATATCTGTATTAATAAGTTCTTTCACTACCTCATTAACCGTTCCATCTCCACCAACAACAACAATGATTTTAAAAGACTTATTAATTGCATCTCTTGCAATCTCACTAGCATGACCAGCATACTCAGTCTTTGTAATCTCAATATCATATTTTGTTCCATCAAGAAGCCTAACAATCATCTTCTCAATGCCATTCTGTTTACCCGTTCCTGAGATAGGATTTACTACTACTAATAATTTTTTCTTCATATACTTCTGAGTGCCTTCATTTAAAGTCCTGCAATAATACGAAAATAATTAGATTCGGTCAAAGAAATAAAACTCATTAACTATATACACCGAAAGAGTTAAACATACTCTTTCTACCTCTTTACCAGAGACTTTAATACAGAAAGAGAGAAGACACAATGTCTTCTCTCTTAGAAATATCATTATCTAATGAATTACTTTTCCATGTGAACTGGTTTTGAATCATTAGGAAGAATTAGATTTAAAATTACTCCAACAAGAGAAGCAAGACCAATTCCAGCTAGAGTAAATCCACCCCATGCAAATTCTGCTCCACCAATACCAACACAAAGAACAACAGATACTATCACCTGATTTCTTGTCTTATGTATATCTGTTTTAGAATCAACCAAAGTCTTTATTCCAACACTAGCAATCATTCCAAATAGAAGTATCATAATACCTCCAAGTACTTCAACTGGT
>Ga0193952_1001014_pt1 | contig 11064 bp, 6 predicted proteins | sample BB_3_MG_FD_140368 | JGI IMG/M metagenome (GOLD analysis project Ga0193952, IMG submission 140368) | Microbial mat bacterial communities from the Broadkill River, Lewes, Delaware, United States - BB_3_MG | ecosystem: Environmental > Aquatic > Freshwater > River > Microbial mats | place: USA... | reverse complement strand
TTTCAGGGAAAAACTTACCCAGCTCAAGACTGGCAGAAAAATCATATTGGAAAATATCTTCCTTATTTCTACTGTTTACACCATCCTCGATACCACCAAAACCAGCAGTCATTCGACTACCTGCCCAGGTTAATGTTCCCAAATCAGCGAGTTTGGTTGTCACTCTCAGGTTGGCAGCCCAACCGCCCTTTTCGTCAAAATCAGTCAAGCGAAGCTCATTCAGCCACACCTCAACGGATCGCCTTTCCCCATCATTTTCTATTCCCTCTTGTGGATATCGAACCCCGATCATCACCGTGCGTACATTGGCTAGATTTGGATTCCCTTTAATCCGAATGATGTTATTCTCAGCGAGAGGTCCGGCATTTCGGTCAAGCTCACTAACTGGTCGTTCAAAAATATCTGTCAGTTTAACATCAGAACTAGCACGCATTTCGCTATTCCTTTTCTGTTTTATTCCTGAAAATAAATTCAATTTAAAATCGAAGCGGTTAGCATCCGGCCACACAATTAATCGGTCATCCAAATTATCATTTGTATAGTGACCATAGGGGGTTAATTTTAAAGGTATTTCATATTCGTAGTAGTTATTCTGATAGTCAGATCCCATACGAATAAAGACTCTCAAATCATCATCTTCAAGATTCAGATTTTCAATTCTTTCGGCATGAACATCCATTTTAAGTGTACCATACTTACGAACATCCATATTTAAAGTCTTATAGGCGGCTTTAGCATCACCCTCTTCCAAATTGCTAACTTTTAACTGAATTGCCTGCTCGTTCAATTGTAAAAGCTGGGGATTACTTGGGTCTACAACACGATCGATCCCCGGAGGTAAAACGTAATTAACCGGTTCTTTCTCTGCATTTTCTTCGATATTAACTGCTGCTATTTCAAAACGAGTTTCTTCCGGGGATAATTGTGAATCTGAACGCAATGTCTGATCATATTTTCTCCAATCATCACGAACCAAATCCAAACTTGCAAAACGTAAAACAACATCTTCTTCAAAGTTCTTCATCATAATTCTCATGAAACGGATTGATGTAAAGTCGTTAATGCTACCATGTTTATGTTCATAATCCTCGACTGGCACCTTAAATTGAAACCAATTTACAGTTCCCTTTGTTCCGTTAGCCAAATCAACAGTACTTTCAACCTTATTCACAATAAAGTTTTGACCTACGTTCATCTTATTAGGTTCTAGATGAATTTTATATTTGTAGTAGGCTTCTGTCTCACTTAAGGTGTTATCATGATTGATATCTTCAACATCAGGCAGGCTTGTAGCCGATGTAGGATAAGATTCAAGCGATAAGTCAGCAGTTGGTGAATTACCTTCAGGTCCATTAAAGTTCTTATATCTGTCAAGAATACTAGCTTTTGCATCATCAAGATCACCACCTCTAAAATAATGAAAGTTATCACTCGATGGATCGGCTTTGGCATTGGACAATGCACGGGATCCTACGCCCAAATTCACCGAATTTTCAATATCGCTAATATATTTATTAAAAAAAGATTTCTCATCTTCGTTGGATAATCCATCCAGTCCAACATCCTGATACTGGCGAGATTGGTTATCATTATCAAAAGCATTAACCAAAGATTGAACTTTAGGCACACGTCCCCATGCAGTATAATCAACTAAAACAACATCACTGCTGGTTGGCAAACCGTTCTCGAAACTTTTACGTGAGTCTTTCAGAATATCTTCGGATATATTACCTAGGTTTATAATAATATCTCCCCCCTTGTGTGTTTCATCATATACAAATGGATCCATCATCCAAAACTCCACATAAGCAATATTAGCCGCCTCAAAATCGTTAGTTTCAATCTTACGCATAATACCACCCCAACGTTTTTCCGGATTTTTCAATGTCCCATCTGGATTCATTCCATTAATGTCGTAATTGTAAGGTCCTTTTTCATCAGGGTAGTAAGCTAAATTCAGTACTGATATATTTGTTGGAATACCAGATGCAGTTTCCTTATTAGGCCATATCTCTTCTTCGAACACCTCACGTACAAAATGATTTGATAATTGTTCTTTATCCGACCGAATATGTGCTGGGGTTGAAGATGTATTTCTATTAAAAAGCGGATCGATCACATACCAGGCTAATTTGGCACGATTGTATCCATATGCCAAATCATTATTCAACTTTCCCTCAGGAAACTTATCTTCGTCATCAGTAGTAGCATCAGTCTGTGGTGTACTAGCCAAAACCCACGAATTGTAATTTTTCATATCGATTGAAGTTTCAGTCCCCTCAAAATCATCGATATAGGCTGTCCCCGAACTCCCAATTGCTTTATTATGTCCTGGAACCAACTGTGCAAATTCACCTTCCACAGAAATTTGTGATGGCTCTTTAGTCTCGATAAATGGCAGTTTATCGACCAAATTCGTCAAAAACATGGACTCCGTTCTATAACTTCCATTCAATCCCCAAATGGTATTCGAAATGGGTTCATCACCAATATTCACTTTCTGAGTCAGCGGCTGTTCAGATAAATGCATCACTGTTGCACCCAAATTAAAATCATTATTAAACTGGTAGTCCATCTGAACCCCCACCAATGTTTTCGTTTGGATATTGAAGAGAGAATTACTTTCTGAAGAAATTGAAATAGGGGTCCCCGCTTCCAGAAGAGCCTGATTAATAATTTTAACTCGACCTAATGTGTAATCAACGGTATAGTCAATATTCTCGATGAGCTTAATTCCACCAGCCTTCACTTCAACCGATCCGGGTTGAACATTCAACGCATTTAACGAGATTTCTGATCCACCTGTCGACTTGTAACTCCCCTTAAGTGCAAATTTATTTTTTTCAGCTATTTGCTGAGCTTCATTTTGTGTCTTAGTATACAGGTCATCAAAAGCATATTTATCAGCAACAGCATTGTTCGTGATCTTCGATCGCAGATAAGAACCGAATGGTTCCTTAGCCGGGAAAATAATTCGGCCCTTATTCGGATAAATCGTTAGAGCCTCGATAAAGTCAAACATCCCATCAGGACTGGGATCCAGTTGTGAATTTAAATTATCTAGATTTAACAAACTCAATAAAATCTCATTTTTACCCGCTCCGTCCGTATCAATATAATTCAATTGCGAACCAGCCTGATCATTCTGATACAAAACATCCAGACGGAAATCTTCAGAATTAATCTGGTAAGCACCAATATTATAAATATTCTTCATCATAAGCTCCCAGGTTGGAAGCGTTGGATTCAGGTTTGTCCCCTTAATCAACTTCAGAATAAGAGATTGAGGCGCACTAACACCCGTTGTTGAAAATTCCCCTACCTGGAAAACTTCTCCGTTTACGGTATACTGATAGGCCACGGCCAAAACTTCATCTGCATTCAACGATTGATTCAATGAGATATAACCCAAACGTCGGTTCAGAGAATATTCTGATTCAGATAAAAGACGAGCATTCTCAACTTTTTCGTAATCATTTCCAGCTGTAAATCCCGGTGCTAAAGGTGATAAAGTATTTGTTACCTGATTAATATCACGAATATTCCCATAAGTCGTTGTCATCTGATCATAAACATTATTTCTGGTATTCGAAGGGTAATCACCCGCCTCAGTTTGAGTAAATAATGCTGTATTATGAATATTTTGCTGATTTTCTCCTAAATCAACAAAACCAACAAAGTTTCTTGAATCTTCAAAGTTTGAATTCTTATTCGTAATCCAGACCTCAATCTTATTAATTGTAACAGCCGAATTCACAATCGGCAATTTAGCCATTGCCTGATCATAGGTGTCATAAAAATACTTTGATAAAAAGAAGTGGCGATTCGCTTCGTATTGATCCACTGAAACTTCAAACTCGCTCTTTTGAGCGCCATTTTCCATATTCACGACCTTAGTCTCTCCTTTTTGCTGAGAAAAAACCGATGCCACTGAAAGTTTACCAAACTGCATCTCAGTTTTCACACCAAAAAGATTCTGTCCTCCGGTGATCAGAGTATTCGAAATTGGCATTGACACATTACCCGCTTCAACTTTTCTAATGATGTTATCTTCTTCACCATTATACTCCAGTTTCATCTGATTTTCGTAATCAAAGGTTGCCTCGGTGTTGTAATTCACCTCCATTGATAAAATATCACCAATTTTCCCCGAAACACTCATCTGAATCTTCTCATCAAAATCGAAGCTGGTTGTTTTTCTTAGCTCTTCAGGTATTGTTGGATTATCAACTTTGGTTGTACTGATACCAAAACTCAGTTCTGCAGCCCCCTGAGGCTTAATTGAAATGGCAGTATTACCAAACAATTTTCCAAACACCTTTGATCCTAAAAATGACCGCTGATCAGCACCACTAACATATCTGTCTGACGAAATACGCTCCATCCAATAGTCACGTAAAGCCGCCTGATTTTGCTGAGCCTGAAACTCCGCTTTCGATATTGAGCTTGAATTACGATAATCCATGCCTCCAATTCGCTTTTTGAGAATATAATTTCCCGTAACAGGATCATAAGCTATTGTCGTCTCAATATTAGACGGATCCTTCAAATATAACGGAGACTTGACTTGATTATTTTTGAGCTTTATATTATCCTCATCATCAAAAGAATAAGGCAGTGATTCATCCTTGGCACTTTTCTTTTTAGCCTTATTAAATGGTGATTTGGGGTTAATAATACGTTCTGCACTCTTTATCAGTGTACTGTCTTGTTGTAAACTCTCAAAAGAATAAGCATCTGCCTTCAGCGAACTAACATTAGAAGCAAGCCCAAGAGTGAATAAAAATAAAAACGCTAATATGTATTGAACCAGTTTTTTCAAGAAGGGGGATTTTACGATTTAGATTAAAGTTGTTTCAGAGCTAATTTAATTAACTCCTCAACACTTGCCGGAGAATTTGCTTTAATAATTTTATCAAGTACTTTGACAATAGAATTTTTAGCAAAACCAAGCATCACTAAAGCAGATAACGCTTCTTCACGAATTGTATTGTCCTGAGGCAATACGATTTCTCCCATTTCTTCTTCTTTCCCAATCTTATCCTTTAGTTCAATAATTATTCGCTGTGCTGTTTTTGCTCCAATTCCTTTAACATCCTGCAATGTTTTGGAATTATTTGAAAAAATAGCCTTTTTAATTTCATCAGCTGTCAATGATGAAAGCATCATTCTGGCAGTGTTTGCTCCTACACCAGAAACAGAAATTAATAAACGGAAGATTTCTCTCTCCTTCAATTCTTTAAATCCAAACAACAAATGAGCATCATCACGAATAACCTGATGCAAATATAGTTGTGCTGATTTATGGCCTGAAAGCTGCGAGTATGTATTTAATGATATATTAATAATATAACCCATACCGTGGTTTTCAACAACCACATTTGTAGGGGTTAATTCATTAATATCGCCTTTGATATATTCAAACATATAGGTAGAATTGGATGAGTGTACTTACAGTATGGTTAGATCAAAACATCAATTATTTCACCGATTGTCTTTTATTCTGAAAATCGGCACTTGGCGCTTTAACCTTCATGGGGTCCTTATTCAACTCTTCAAATTGAATTCTGTTTCGGTAAACATCAATAGCCATGTACAGAGCCTTTTGAAAAGATTCAGGTGAAGCAACATTGGTACCTGCAATTGCATAAGCAGTACCATGAGCCGGAGATGTTCTCACCTTAGATAAACCAGCTGTGAAATTAACCCCGGAATCAAAAGATAAAGCTTTAAAAGCCGTTAGTCCCTGATCGTGATACATGGACAGAATGGCATCAAACTTTGAATAATCGTTCGAACCAAAAAAACCGTCAGCGGGATATGGTCCCAAAGCCATAATACCACTCTTTCTCGCTTTCTCGATTGCCGGAATAATCACATCTTTTTCCTCAGATCCAATTAGGCCGTCATCACCAGCATGAGGGTTCAAACTAAGAACAGCCACCTTAGGTTTACGAATACCAAAGTCCTGAATCAAAGATTTGTTCAGAATATTTAACTTCTCAATAATTTTCTCTTCTGTAATACTTTCCGAAACTTTTGAGATTGGAATATGGCCTGTAACAACACCCACTCTCAATTTTTCACTAATCAGCAACATTAATGATTTGCCTGAATTAATTCTGGATTCCAAATACTCGGTATGCCCTGGAAAAACAAAATCCTTAGACTGAATATTCTTTTTATTGATAGGTGCAGTTAGTAAAACATCAATATTACCTTCATTTAAATCCTTTACTGCTGCCTCCAAAGAAGCTAAAGCGGCAATTCCGGCACTTGTTGTAGATTTCCCCAGCTCAACTTTAATATTCTCATCCGTGCAATTAATAATATTTATTCTTTTTGCATGAGCATCCTGAGCTGTTTTAATATTATTCAAACTGAAATCCTCAATATCAAGGGCTTTTTTGTGATAGGCAGCAACCTTAGGCGAACCATAAATAATAGGTGTACATATTTCCAAAATTCGCGCATCCATCAAGGTCTTTATTATCACCTCGTAACCAATCCCATTAATATCACCTTGAGTTATTCCGACTTTTATTTTAGTATCTTTCATTGGTCTGTATTTTATATATATCAATTGGATTGTCAGCCATTATAAAAATGTAAGTTTCTCATCAACGAAACCTCTTCCATACAATCTCTTAATCCAGAATGTAAAAAGCAATCCAAACATGTTTTCACAAAAGTAATAAGATTAAAGAAAAGATCTATTATAATCATCTCGCTCTATTTCATAGCTTAACAAGTTCAGACAATTATAATTTATCCGGATTCTCCTTAAAATAATTTCGGATAAGTACTTTTTTAAGCTCACGCTGAATAATCAATTCGGACAAAAGCTGCTGCTTATCCACATTCGGGTATTTCAACTCATTCTTCAAAATCTCTTTTTCGCTCAAATCAATTTGATACAGGAGCAAAACCAAACGATGATAATCCTGACTAAGCATATAAGCCACGTGCTCAATGATCTGAGAAAAAAGTTCATCATAAGCCTCATCCGGATTTCCTGAAAACCGAACTTCAAACCCAAACTGATAAAAATCTTTTTCAATCTGAGCTGCAACTTGTTTTATGATCCCGACTTTATCGCGATATTTTGAAACTTTAATTTGATTATAATCAGGTAAATTCACTTGATCCATTTTTAGTTATCCCACACAATTCCAACTTCACCGGCACTTAATCCCTACTTAGACTTAGCCTCAGCTTTAATCGATGTGTATGTGTACATAATCGCCTCAAGCTCTCTCAGCAACTCGCGCTTATCATGGTTTGGGCGATACACGTAAGCATCCATACAAATCACACGATTATTAACTGAATCAAGGAATGAGAGATTTACAAAAGGACCGCCCATAAAGTCATTCTCAACTTTCCACAAACCTCGCATCTCAACAGCATAATTCCCCTGAAATTCGAAATGATTAAATGAAATAGGGAAATTGTTCTCGGTTGTCATATAACTTCCTTTTGAAGGTCCGGGAACCAAATCTTTAAGCTTCTGATTTCTCAACATCAAAATTGCATCCTTATCAAAAGCATCTTCAGTAAGATAATCGTACGTATAAATAAACATCCCCTGGCTTGTTTCAGGTGTTTCCTTACTTACCCAAAAAAAGTCCGGTTCTGTTTTTCTAATCTTATAACCCGATGGAAATGCTAAAGTAAAATGCTTTTCCTTTTTTAAATAATCAAAAATATCCTGCACAGGAGCTTTTGAGATAATACCAATTTTTCGATTACGCTCACCACGTATAAAGTAAGCCAAAATCTTTGTCCTGTTTTTATCCAAAATCTCCAACATATCTTTAACAGTGGCTGCTTCAACACGCATATAAGCCTGTGTGCGAGCATACATATTATCTTTCACAACCAATCTGGGTTTCTTAACCGATGACGCAACCTTTATTTCTAAAATACTTCTATGTGTTTTAAACATACTGGTAAAAGCCTGCTGATTCAAATGGAACAAATCCATTACAGCCTCATCCTGTGGCATTCCCACCTGAATATCATTAAAAATTGCTTTTATCGAATCGCCAACGACACCTTCCCATAATGCCATACTACTCAAAATTACAATCTCACCCGATTGACCAGTAACTGTTGGCATTAATCCCTTTGTTGTTTTCTTACAAGAACTGATACTTGTAACAAGAACCAAACAAATGACACCAAATTTTATTATAGATTTCATAACTGATATTTTAAATAAATATTCTTGTTTTATTATAATTTACCCCCTTTCAAACAACTTAATTGGAGAGCATACTGATATGTTTATTCGCCGATTTTAAATCGCTGTTATTCTGAATCAATACATTAGGCAGATCAAACATGCCTACATCTTTCATCGCATTCGAACTGGTTTCAGATACAGGAACCCACACCTTAAGTCTCTGCCCAATATGAAGGATATCGCCTCTTAAATTGTTCCATGTTTTGATATTATCACTTGTGCATGAGTACTTCATCGCTATTTTATGAAAAAACTCACCAGCTTGCACCACATGAACAATACATTTTTTCCCTCGGGTAGACGACATATTTCTTTCTATATCGTGATACAACACTTTTGTTTGGGGTGCGGCATACAATTCTGATTCGTTTTCAACAAATGCCGGCACTTTATCTACAGGTAAAGTCAAGCTTGCAGGCAATTCACTTTGAGGGATAAAATCGAGCTTGTAAATTGGATTTAAGCGTCTTAAATCATCAATCGAAATGTCCAACGCTTTTGAAACATTCAACAAGGACAAGGACTTTTTAACTTCAACATCTGAGAGTTTCAGATAAGAAAATTTCAAATGCTCAGGTATAATATTGTGCTCCTGATTATAATTCATCACGTAGTTAACAGCGATAAAAGCAGGTAAGTATTTTCGGGTTTGTTCGGGCAGGAAGGCTGCGATATCCCAAAAGTTCGTTTTGCCACCTGATGCTTTAATCGCATCACGAACAACTCCCGGTCCTCCGTTATACGCTGCAATTGTCAATTGCCAATCCCCAAATATGCGATACAAATACTGCAGGTATTTACAAGCCGCATCTGTTGATTTTACCGGATCCATTCTTTCATCAACATAAGAGTTGATTTTCAGATCGAACATGCGGCTGGCATGAAACATGAATTGCCACAGGCCCGTCGCACCTGAACGGGATTTAGCTTTCGGGTTCAAAGCTGACTCAATAACGGCAATGTATTTTAATTCGAGAGGTAAACCATATTTATCGAGGTACTCCTCAAAAATCGGAAAGTAAATTTCGCTTAAACCTAAAATCCGGGCTGTTTTATCACGATGACGAACTGAATAGACATCGATATATCGCTTTACGATATCATTAAAATCAAGTTGAATAGGACTCGCTTCATTCAACTTATCAATACGCCAGGCATAATCTTCATTGGAAAAAACAGGGACAAGATTATTGTTACTCGTTTTTCCATTCGGATTTTCCCTATTGGTTTCTTCTGGCTTATACAGAAATTCTACACCACCAGCCTTTGCCAGGCAAGAAGAATTCCCCTTATCTGCAGCCAAACCCGTATAAAAAGAACTTAGTATAACTCCAGTAACTAATAAGGCTTTAAAAGCTGGTATTGTATATCTCATAGGGACTAATCACTTCAATTTTAAGTATGTATTTTGGCGGAATTAAGATAAGCATTTTATCCTTGCATCAAATCAAAAAACATGCAATATTGTGGTAATTATATCTATTCTTAAAAGCCCATAAAAAGTGACGATTTATACTTTAAAGTCAATGACATAAAAAAGGCAGGTTTAAGAACCTGCCTTTTTTATTATTTATCTTTTTTCTCCTTTTCGTCCTTGTCTTTTTCAGTCTCGTCGGATTCAGTAGCTTTTTTAAACTCTTTCATTCCCTGACCTAAGCCCTTCATTAATTCAGGAATTTTCTTACCTCCAAACAAAAGTAAAAGAGCAAATACGATGATAACAACTTGCCATGGTCCAACCATTCCGGCTATTACAAAAAGGTTCATAAGTTTTTTTTTAAGTATTTATGTCACAAATATAACATTTTCGCATAAAGTATCAAGACAGATGTCTGAAATTCATCCCTCTAAAGCTAATTAAATGCCTTCATAATATCATTGGCATTGGCGAAAATAAGTAAGCCAAACAAGATAATCATACCCCCAATTTGAGCATACTCCATAAACTTATCCCCGGGCTTACGTCGGGTAATAATTTCGTACAACAAAAACATCACATGTCCTCCATCCAATGCTGGAATCGGTAAAATATTCATAATTGCCAAAATAATTGATAAAAAGGCTGTCAGGTTCCAAAAGGCATGCCAATCCCAAACGCCCGGGAAAATACTCGCAATGGTTCCAAATCCACCAATAGACTTATAACCTTTGGTTTCGGACGAAAAAATCAGCTTAAACTGTTTCAAATATGATTGTAACTTATCAACCCCTTTATTAATCCCGGCAGGAATTGCTTCCAAAAAGCTATACTCAATTGCTGCAAATTCAAAATGATTGTAAGGTTTCAGTGAGATGCCCAACTTGGCCTCGTCGCTTAATTTTGTTGAAATTTCATGAACTTCACCATCCCGCTTAACAGTAAGAACTACTGTTTGCCCCTTTAGAGTTTGTAGATATGCCAGATATTCATCAAAAAACTCGATATCCTTTCCATTTACTAAAAGTATTTGATCCCCCTTTTTAATTCCTGCTTCTTTCGCCGCTGATTGCTTGGAAAATCCACCAATCACAAAAGGTTGTAATGGGAAACGAGGCTCAATCACCGGAGACATTGAAAACCCTTTGCTACTTTGGGAAAGCAGATCCGCCACAAAAGTCTGAGGAATAGCAACATCAATCATCTCACCATCACGCTCAACTTGCATGGTTTTAGGATTATTCAACAGAATATTGGTTAGAATATCCGAATATTTCACCTGTTTTTGGTGATCCAATTCAAGAATCTTATCACCATTCTGCAAACCAATACTCTGAGCCAAAGAGTCACATACGTAACCATATTTCACATTCTCAGCAGGAAGATATGCATCTCCCCA
>Ga0193952_1001000_pt1 | contig 11123 bp, 27 predicted proteins | sample BB_3_MG_FD_140368 | JGI IMG/M metagenome (GOLD analysis project Ga0193952, IMG submission 140368) | Microbial mat bacterial communities from the Broadkill River, Lewes, Delaware, United States - BB_3_MG | ecosystem: Environmental > Aquatic > Freshwater > River > Microbial mats | place: USA... | reverse complement strand
ATGTCACGCTGATCTTCACCGCCAGTTTCAACAAGGAAGCGGTCAACGTCGATGTTACCACCGAACATACGCAGGGTTTCAGTTTCTGGAGCCAGCGCGCCAACAGTAGACTGGTGGCTTTCGTTTACACCACGGAATGCAGCTGTTGGCAGCTTACCTTCGCGGTTAAAAGTGTAACTAGCACCCGGAATAGACATGAACGGAATTTGACCGATCAGGTTTCCGTGAGTACCGATTGTTTCAATAACGCCTTGACGGAAAGTGTCAAGATTTCGTAGTTTTGCAGCTTCTAGTAGAGTAAGTGCAGCCATGTAGCTTTTCCTCTAAGTTTTTTAGAAGGGAGCTTTGGCCGCTCCCATATTGGTTTAACGTCGGTTTTGTTTTCGGCCCAGAGCACGTTTCTGCTGCGGACTCATGCTATCAAGTTCTTCTTGGGTGTAATCGCCAGTTGATCGATCAGCCCCCATTGCACCGATAAACCGATATGGTCGTTCTTGACGCATTTCTTGCAGCCATTCACGAATACCCATCGCTCCATCGGCAGTTTGTCGCGCAACACCATCAGCGCCAATTACTACAACCTTGCCATTCTGATCAAAATCAAGAGATTCAAGAGCGTCACGTTCAACATCAGACTGCGCCAGACGTTGAAAATCTTCAGTTTGTGCCAGCTCCATGTTCAGTTGCCGCAGAAGCTTCTCATGTTTGAGTTTTTTCTGTAGCGCTTCCTGTTGCTGTTTAGCCTGAGATTCCGTCTGCTGCAAACGCTGCTCCATCAGCATTTTATCTGATCGCGCTGCATTCAATCGCTCTTCCAGCTCACCGCCCAAGCCTTTTTCATAAGCGTCATACCCGCCTGTAGCTAGTTTGGAGAATCGGCTTTCATCGCTTCGCAGCTTATTCCATACTTCAAGGTCTACACCCTGATACTTATCTTTGATTTCTTTAAGCTGATCAAGAATATCGTTACGATTTGCTTCCAGAGCTGCATTCCTCTCTTCAGTCATTCGCTCGGCATCGGTTTGAGCGATATAACCAGCTTCTTGCAGTGCCTGTTGGACTTCTGGATTTTGTAAATCAAGTGCCATAGTAATCTTCACCTGTTGGTAAAAGTAGTTTAAAGCTATCTGTTGATAACTAATATTGTTATATTATAACACAGTTATTTGCTGCTCTAATTCGTCATATTCTTCTTCTTCTAATTCGATATTATTATCTTGTGTTATAATATCCGGCTCATCTTCTTTTTTACCTGTCTTCATCAGCTCTTCTACTTCTTTATCAATATCAATATCATCAGAAATATCGCCACGTCTTTGAGCTTCAGATAGCATTGTTTTAAGTGTTAACTGGTTATTAGATACCATATCAGTTGTTGTTTTAAACACACTATCATTAAACTTAGCGTTAAACTCTTTATTTGCTAACACATCGAAAGAAGGAAGTTTATAAATAGTAAACGAAGCCATCATTTCAATAATTGATTTAGCGAATGATTCAATAGCTTCAGCGTGTAGTTTAAGCTTTGCGCTTGAAGAATCTGCCTGTAATGCTCGACCTGTTGCTGTTTCTTTTGCACCAGAAGTAACCGATACCGTTGAATCCATCTTTGAGATATCAATCTTTTCTTCAATAGAGTTTAAAAGAGATTGTCCTGCTTCTTGTGCTTTACCGTTTGTTTCTACCCATTTAATATCGCTATCTTTTGGCAGTGTTACATTGATATTTGAAGCAAGTAATGAAAAGTTTTTGCTAAATTCTTCTGTATCTCCATCTTCTCCCATGATGGTAAATAGGAATGGAATAAGATAGAAGTGAGCAGACCAAGACAAATCTGAATTAACTTGAGTATGCTGCAAATTGATATAAGCAAGGTCTTCAAATACAGAAGCAGCGTTTAATGTGCCAAGTTTACGGCCATAAAGAACAACGGCAGGTACGTAATCTTTAATCAACTTTCCGTCAACAAAGCGCTGAATCTTTCCTTGTTCAACTAGATAGTCTTCGCCTTTTTCATCTTGATCATAGATTTTATAACCTGTTGGCGTGACAACCTTGACGCGCTGAGCTGTCTCAACACCGTATTCTTCATCTTCAAGAATTGCCTCTTCAAGGAAGCGCAGCATTGTAATGCGTCCGTACTGATCGAACGAGTAACCTAACAGGTCGTAATACGTTACCAATTTAACGTATGGACGCGCACCGGATTGCATTTGTTCGCCACGGTTGTCAGACTTCGAAGGGTTTGCATAGTCTACATAAGCAATGGACATGCCGTAAGCAAGAGATTCCTCTGTTGCTTTCATGCAGAACTCATTCAGGTCTGTTCCTTCCATGTCAACGTTTTTAATCAGGTCGTTGACTTGCTCCGGCAAAGCTTCGTTTTCTGGTCTGATTTGGATAGGGTTCTTAAAAATCTGCCCTGTAGCGGTTGTTACAGCGTTTTTAAGGTAAGGAGTAACGTAGGTTCTAAGTAGGCGGTTTTCGTAGGCCTTCTTGCTTTCACGCTCTTCTTTGGGGATATATTCAACAATCGTAGGCTCAGTTTCGTTGTTCTTATTCGTGATCTGATTACGAATTGTTGCCACGCCATTCATTAAGGCGCGTACTGGTCGGTTTCTATCTTTCATGCGCTTGACGATATTCGTCTCTTGAAAGATAGACTTTTTCTTCAAAGCCATAAAAAAATATCCCCTAAAAATCTCTTTTGAGGGGATATTATAACACGGCTGTATTTTTGGTTATTTAGCGGCCAAGCTTGAAGTGAAACATCCGCTTCTTAGGTTTTCTACGTTCTGCTTCTTCAAAAGCAGCTTGCTTAAACTCTTCTTCTTTTTCTTGATTGCGCTCTACATTTGATCGAATGATAGATACCCATGCAGGTGCATCAATACAGATTTTACAGAAGTTGTATTCAGGGTCTACAAAGCTCTGAAAGATTTTAATATCTTTTGACAAGTACAGGTCACAAAACTCTGTGGTATTGCTTTTAAAAGTTCGGTTATAATTTGCTCCTTCTGGAGTTTTAAAGTTCCATTCTGCAATTTTAGTTTTATCACAGATAAACGTGCGCATTAGCTTAATGCGGTACTGCTTCTTTTCCAAGTGGTCGGTTAACACGATTTCAGAGTCGTTGTGACGCTGTTCTTCTGTGCCTCGCTCGAGGCTTTCTGGGTAAAACGCTTTTGTGCCTAGTTTTAACATTTTGGTTTCCTTTTTTGTGTTGGATGTTTGGTGTTATCTACCCACCAAGATAATAGCAAGTCGCCATAAACACGGCCATCGGCAACGCTATAGACAATATATCTAAAGCATCTCGCAATGTAAAGTCTTTTTCGTTCTTATTCATTAAAAAATCCACCTACCACCTGAAATTCCGTAGCAAAAAAGAACGTCTTGCAGGTTTGTGCCTGTGAAGCTTGCGTATTTTTCTAAATCTTTTTCAATGTGTTCTTTGAATCGCTTCTTGTTGTAGTGATGTTTTAGATCATGCTCTTCATAAAAATCTTCAAACCAAAGTTCTCCTGATCCATCGCAAGTTTCGCAGTCTTCGGCATTTCCTTCTTCGTCTACATTAAATCCATCGCCGCAGCAGTTATAGCACGGTGCGAAAATTTCTTCGTCATAATCATGACCCTCTATCATCAGCTCTTGCCATTTCTTGAAATCGATAACGCTAGGTAAAAGCATTCCATTCTCCTTTCAATTCTGTTGCGCTTTTAAAAATGTAATAACCAGTGCTATGACTTAACATTGAATGCGCCTTGGCAACCTTTAAGCATGTTGGAATATCAAAGACTTGATCAATTAGGTAGTTGTTTGAGCCATCTTTATCAACCATGTACACATATATGCGCTTCTCATTATCATCTGTTTTCCTGCACTCTGCAATCTTACATTGCAAATTAACAAGGTTTTCCTCTAGCTTTGCAGTGTAACATTTTATTCCTTCATATCGTCTATGCTTATAGATTGCGTAAGCTGTAATCAACAGTCCGTAGACAAATAAAAATACTTCTATCATTTTTTTACCCTTGTTTAATAATTCTTTAAAAATTCTTTACCGCTACACTTTGCAATAGCTATATTTATTCTCATTTCAAAAATCATCTTTTTTAGCTTTTCACTTTTAGCTTTTTCAATACTCAACATAGATCTTTCAATTCGCAATCTATCCATGGTAGCCATCAAGCATACGAGCAAGAATATAGATAGACAACCAAAAGAAAATGCCAGCACACTAATCATACTCACACCTTCTATGCCGTGATACCAATAATTTGGTGTATATCTTTAATTAGCTCTTGATGCTTGTTCTTCTCGTCAACAAGCTCTTTCGTTAGCTCTTGATTACGGTGCAATGCCGCATCTAGCTCTGCTGACTTAACTTTAAGCAAAGTGTTAAGGTGCGACAGTTCTTCTTGTAGCGATTCGATCATGTGTTGTTTTTTCATTTCTTAGGTCTCTTGGTTAATCTTCATTGCGCAAGTCTAGCAAAGATTTTAACTCATCGCTAGTCATAAAGACAACGCCATCAAAGCTAAGATTTATCGCTTCTTGATAGGTATCGAATTTCATCTGATCGTTGCATTTGTCGATAATTTCCTGAATAACATCCGTTGGTACTTTGAATAGCATGGTCTTTTCTCCGTTGCTTGTTTTAGATTGCATTGTTGCCTATATTTTATTTGTTGTCAAGTGTTTTTTCTTGTTGACAAGGACGGTTTGTGCGTGATACCTTTGGATTTCATTTTTAAAACATAGGGTAATTTATGAAGATTGAAGATTTCAATGTTGGCGACAAGATTTATATAGACTGCGAAGAATATAGAGGTCAAGGCGATATTTTAAACATATCGGATATTGAAGGCGTTATCGCTGTTACGTTTACCACTCCACAAGATTCAGTTGAACTAGCGTTAACAATGAATCTGGAATGGCTTATTTATCATAAAAAAATTAAGATTGATATTAAGCAGAAGATAGTGAATGCTTTAACAGAAATGATGCTAAACCCTTGTCATTATGATAGAAATCCTTCTAAAGAGGAAAAAGCTAAAATTGGTGCACATGAAATTTACAATATGCTTTTGAAACACGGAGTAATCTATGAAGATTGAAAGTGATAGTGACTTAGCTGTATGGCTAGGAAAAACTATTAGTGCATGGCCTAATGTACAAAAAACCATCTATGCAAGCAATGATATTGAAATCAACTATTTCCAAAATACCGATAAGGTTTTGGCAAAAGATAAAGACGGGTATCAGTTTTCATGCTGCATTGACGAATGGCGCAAAAACAAGACAACAAGGAAGATTGATGGACAGAAGAAAAACTGGAAAGGAAAGAGTGTCATTGATGCTTTCTATGGCGATCAGTTTTATATGCGCAATATGGTAGGAGGAGCACAGCTGCTGGAGCTTCACGCTTACGTTGCAGATATAATTTCAGATGTTAGCAAATACGACTTGCTTAGTGAGCGCCATAAAAAAATATTTAATTTAAGATCCGGAGAGGTATTGGCTAGGTCGGCAAAATTTCTGCGGTTTTTTAAAAAGAGGTGACTTATGAAGATTGAAAGCAAGCAGGATTTTATTAATTGGATGGTTGAGAATTGCGAGGTTTGGCCTGATTATACGTTTAAGTATGAGGATAACAATATCGCTATAGAGTTGTGCTCGTCTGATACTGCGGCGGCATTCAGAGATGTGCATGCGTACTATTGCACCAAAAATGAATGGGAGATTGCGCGCTCCAGCAAAAAAGAAAAAGACATCCAATCATTTACGTCACAGCAAGAATGGACTGACTATCTGGTAGAAACCATAGGAAGATGGCCTAAAAACCATGATGACTTTATGTACGAATTTCCATTAGGAAAAAGCACTAACTGGACTGTTTCTTTATGCCCTTCAGGTGATCTTATTGCTCACTGCGAAGATGACAATGAGTTTCATTGCAATCAACAAGAATGGGAGATTGCAAAAGCTATTAGGCATAATGAAAGCCTGACAGCTCGCCAAATACAAGCTATCATCCCACAAGACCACGAACTTATTGTCCGCGCAGATGGTTTGCACCTGATAACAGATGACTGCAAGGAGTACTTCTTTCAGGATGAAAAAGAGCTAATCGAGGCATTGGAATTGATTAAGAAGTTGAAACAATGGGAGGCTTGCTAATGGCGGATACATATCTTAAAGACTTGCTTGCGCGTTATACAGATCAGGTTGTTGAGATTACAGATAAAACGTATTCAAACACTGCTCATAATAACGAATTTGAAGAGGAATATTTCTTTTCTAAAGTATCTTATAAACATTTAAAAAGTTGGAATAATCACTTCAAGAAAACTGACAAACAAGTCAAAGGGCGTGCAATCAAGGTTTTTGAGCGCCTTACTTATCTTGAGCTTAGTGCAGCGGTTAAAAGCCATAAAGAGAAATTGGAGGCGCAGTTGTGAGCGATTGGATTAGCGTTAACGATAGATTGCCAGAAAAGGGAAAATGGTATTTGATTTGCAGTGATTGCAATAGGCCTCACGAGAAAGTCGTGACAATGGCGTTTCTTGATTCGGTTATAAATGGCAATGATTTGATCGATCCATTATGGCTAACACATAATGATTACTATAGAAATATAACTGGTCAAAATGACGAGTGGGAGAAAGTAACCCACTGGATGCCATTGCCAGAACCACCGGAGAACGCAAAATGACCCAAACCTACACAGAACACCGAAAAGATAACGACTACATGGCTAAAATCTACGCTATGCAGGATGAAAGCGAAAAGCGCAAGCATTTACCTGCACGGGAGCGAGCATTGCTTGCTAAGCGCGTAGAGAAGGCTTTTAATGCAGTTTATGGCGATACTTGGAAGGATTGATTGCTATGCGAAAAAGATTTGTTGTATGTGCTGCGATTAAATTCGATAGCGGAATTGTATTGACTGGCGCTCGACACTGGGATAAATGGATGCACGCTATGGCTGATATTGTGGGAGAAGAACGATTAGGCATGCAAACAGAAGATGGCTTTATTGACAATATGGGCAACTTCTTAACCAGAGATGAGGCAAAAAACCTTGTTATTGATCTTAACCAAGCAAACGTAGACTTCGATGAGCTAAGTCGTCGAGGAACATTGTTTAGTGAGGAGCTGTACTGATGGAAAAACATGAAATTATTTGTCGTCAACTTGACGACGATGAAATTTATTGCGTAGGTCACAACTTTGAATACAAGAAAGTAGGAAACGTTAAACAGTTTACACAGAAAGGCAAAATTCCGTCTTTGCGGATTCTAAAAAAAGCGCTTAAAGAAATTGAGGTTATGTGATGCTTGAACAACAAGTCTACGTTAAGGTAGATATTACGAAAGAACAGATTGAAAAGCTGGAAGCTGTTTTCAACAAGGCTAAGTCATTTATTGAAGGTTTTCGAGTAAACGACTATATGATTGATATTGAAAAGAGATTCCTTGTATTTAGATATAAAGACAAGGCTTTTAATTGGATCAAAGCTAAAGAAGAATCTGATAAAAGGTTTATTCGTTTTTGCAGGGCTAGCTTTGATGAAGATATTTATAAGCCTGTATACACGCACGACATGAACTACATTATAGACATTCTAAACCTATCGGATAGCGGTAATGAGCTTTTGCTAAATCCTCAGCAGAGCAGAGTCATTGCCAAATACACCACATAAAACAAAGCCCCAATTAAGGGGCTTTTTAATGCCTACTGAACGCCATTATCTAACGCTTCAATATCGTCATCGGTATGAACGATGTCATCGTGAATATAGATATAGAAATCGTGCAGTCTTTGCTCTACTTCTTCCTTATTTGACGGCTCGATATGTCTATGGCAGATAGGGCAATATTTTGCGGTCATTTTGCAACACCTAAAAAGTTTTTACATGCATTGATATCGTCACCTAAATGAGTGACAAACATATCCATGCGAATTAAAGCTTTTGATTCAACTACAAACCCTTTATACATGAAGGCAACATCGTATTCCTTGCCAATTACAAGGTCGCTGTATTCGAATTCTTCGTAATCTTCGCACGGCTTGTAAGCGATAATTGGCAGACATTTATCTGTGTAGACCTGATCAAATGACAATAAAAATTGATCGTAACAGAGTGAAATATCACCTGTTTTCTTATCAAGATCGATAGAGAGCTTTTCTTTTACCGAGCCATCGGCAAGGTATACGCCAGAATAAAACGCCTTATCAAGTTCCTTGTTGATATCTTCATTCTTTGTCAGAGGGAATTTTCTTTTTGACTGATTGTTTCCACATGAGTATTTTGCGTAAACCTTTGGATCAAGATCAAAAGTAGCTTCGTTTTTGTATGCAGAGATTGTTCTGCCATCTTCGTTCATAAGAAATGCGTTGCACTTTCCAACCGCTTCAAATGTAAAGGAATCGTCTTTTGTTGTGCATTCTAAGAGAATTGCTGATTTGTATGGCGCGCTTACTTTTATAACGCTTTCGATGCCATTGTATGTTGCGCATGTTTCATTATCGTACTGTATGTTCAATATCATAGTAATGCCTATTGGTTTTTAGTGGTGGTGTACATTGTAGCACAAAAAAAACCGCCATATAGGCGGTTAGTCTTCTTCTTTATTGTTTTCAGCAATACTGAACAACTTTTCCATTATCGCTATCAACAATTCTAAATGATCCAAAGTTAATTCCCATCATTCTAGTATTACCGGGCACTTGCTGCAAAAAAGAGATAACTTCGTACGTTGTTTCTGGCCTTGTTATCTCTAGCTCTTTAGCATCGATCTCATTAATGTAGTCTATGGCGTTTTCTACAGGACAGTTCGCGCTAGAGTGTTCTCCGAATTCCTGTCCAAAATATACTCCAACCAGCCCAGAAAGCAATGTTGCTTGATCGTGCCAATGATCTCGCTCATGTATAACTTGATCAAACTGCAAGTCGATAGCTTTTCCATCTTTTTTCAGACGACTTACTTCAGATTCTAGTTTTTCTATGTATCGAGATACAGCAGATCCATGCTCTATATCGTGGTATTGCATTTCTTTTATTACACCTATTGGTCTACTCATAATTAACACCTCTTTTAACACAGTTGATTGTTATAGCACTTCTCTTACCAAGCACCCCAAAGGCTCTAAGCACTTGCCTTGCTCACTATTACCTCCTTCAACATGATAACACCAGCCGCAGTCGTAGTGCTTGCATGGGTTAAATGGAACTGTAACGTTATCATGCTCAGGAAGTTCTATTTGGCATGTGATCTTCTCACTATACTCATCGAAGCTCATTCCTTCTGGAATTTCTATAACCGGACGTTTCAAATCCTTGCCAATTTCTTGATAATTGCCGTACATAAAATCTCGCATTTCTTCTCGGCTTAATCCTTGTGGTATTTCAATCATAGTGCCTTCAAGACGCTTTTCCATCTCTTCTTTATCAAACGAGATATTATTAGGCGTCAACTGATCTTCTGGAGTTGCCGCAATAATACTACGCAGCTTGCCCATGTAGTCAACGCGATAATATTCGCCATGAACGTATTTTAAGCGGTCATAAATCCATTGTAGGAATTGTTTGTCGTTCATATCAACCTCTTTTTATCCATGCGTAAAAAATCCGGAAATCCGGCTTTATTTTTTTCTTTTCGATATTCTAGCGCCATCGGTATAGTTTTTAACTATCTTTTGTTGTCTTTTCTGGTAATCTTTCTCTGTTTTTTCTTTGTCCATTTTTATCATTATTTTAAATACCAACAAACAAAAAAGCGCAAAAGTTATAAAAGATAATATGTATGTCATAGTTCAAAATACTCGTTGTATTCGCTTTCTAACCAATATCTAGGATGAATGCCGAATGACATATTATTATGGTTGTCACTGTTTTTCATATCTTTTTTTCCGTACAGCTTGATTACTTCTTTGCACTCATCTACTAAGAACTCAACCGCTTTTAAATACTCATCTCCCTTGAAACACTCTGTGACAAATCCACCTTTATCACAAACCTCCCATACAAGGATTCTTTCTTGATTATAATGATCTTTTATTTTCTTATCGATAATTTCTCTAGCATAGCCAAGTTGATCTATATTTTCAAGAAGGTCTACAATCTCGCGTGTGTTAAGTTTTTGTTCCAAAATTTTTACCTCTACATCTGGTTGTAATAAAATTCATCAGGCATAACAGAAGGTTGCTAATCTTCAACAATCTTACACCCAACGGCCTGATAAACCTGCGCCAAAATATCACTGGCCTCGTTAATCTTATCGTTAACATCATAAAACACAGCGCTATCGTGGTCAACCAGAAGATCATCCATAAGCATAAGAACTGTATTTAGTCGGTCTAAAAACTCAACATCCATATCTTCGCGCGGCCTCTTTTTTCTAAATTCTGCCCATTGCGGAAAACTATAAGCCTGTTGCAACGGTTCATGCCACTTACCATCTTCGCCTTTTACTTCAAGCTCGCCACCGTCACACCAATGTTTGATAAAGCGGATATGCTTTTTAAAAGACCATGAAGATCCTTTCCAAGTGCGTATTTTTCCTTCATATTCAAATTGTTTTGACATGTTAAATCCCCAGTTCAATGTCAACGTCTGAAACTTTGTATTGCTTTGAAGAACCCATAAAATCTTGAGCATGTATGCCATAAACAGACACAGAGCTAATCGTCAACCCTGTTTGTTCTTCTAGCTCGCTCGTTTTTTTCTGGATGTATGCAGAAATATCCCATTCAATCTTTTGTTTAAGATCTTTTGCGCTTTGAATATCTTGTTTGTTGATCATTTAACTTGCTCCCATTGTGATTCGTCATCATAAGGATGATCTGTTGTTTTGTATTCAGCATTGCATTTATCGCACTTTATAGTTGCTTCTCCTGTGAACTCCATTGCAACATCATTAGATATTTCACCTTGATCACCTACAAAGTAGTAATCAGTATTTCCGTTCCCGCATGATGGGCAATTCCAGTTAGTCCTTGATACATCATTGCAATACCTTCCGTCACAACAGGTGTCACCGCAATACATATCAAAACATGATCCGTTAAGTTCGATGTGCATATTTTATACCTCAATAATAATAAAACTCAGGCTCT
>Ga0193952_1000993_pt1 | contig 11160 bp, 6 predicted proteins | sample BB_3_MG_FD_140368 | JGI IMG/M metagenome (GOLD analysis project Ga0193952, IMG submission 140368) | Microbial mat bacterial communities from the Broadkill River, Lewes, Delaware, United States - BB_3_MG | ecosystem: Environmental > Aquatic > Freshwater > River > Microbial mats | place: USA... | reverse complement strand
TTAGAATTAAGTGTAGCTGAATAAATTTTAGCTGAAACATATACACCATTTTCTCTTCTTGATGTTGTATAAAACACATTTTTACCACTAGAATCAAATGACATAACCCCATCTGTTCCTTCTGAATTCACCATAGAATCCTTAATAATTACTGGTTTTATCCACTTAAAATCCTCTAAATACTCAGGTTCTTCAATATCTCCTCTTTTCTTTATTATTTCATCAGTAAACTCCGTCACATAAATATGTGAGGAATAGTCATTAGAAACTGGACTCTTTCTCTGATTTTTTAATCTCTTTAACTTTCTATTTGAGGTAAAAAATAAAAATGTAGTGTCTCGACCTTTGAAGCTAATCCCAAAATCATCAAACCTAGTATTTATCTGATCAAAAGGTTTTAAGAGATATCTTACATTCTGTTGTGGAAGATTAGACCTATTAATAAAAACACCATACCTATCCTCTATCCTTTTTATCTCATTATTTTTATTCAAAACATAAGCTAACTCTAAAACCTTCTTTGCTCTTTCTTCTTCTTTACACCTTGACAATAAAGATTTCTTATACCAAAGGTATGCTTTCTTGTTATTCTTAATAAGGCAATAAATATCTCCAACTCTTTCAGCAATTTCACCTTTTTCTTCTCTATTCGAGCTCTTACATTTTGCATAAGCTTTAGAATATCTCTCACATGATTTATAAAGTTTCCCCTCTCTATAAAGCTTATCACCCATAAACATATATGTTTTAGTTGAACATCCAAAAATGCTAAACAAAACCATTAACGAAATTATTATATTACTTTTCTTCACAAGAAATAAAAATTTAAAGTTTATTAGATCAAAAGACTAATACACAGCACTATGCTGAGAATTATACAAAGATATGTAATTAATATCACAGTTTACTTTTTACAATTATCATATATTTACACCAAACTAAACAAATTAATTATATGAGATTATTATTCTTAAGCATTATAATCTTAGCATCAATGCTAGTAAATGCTCAAAAAACAATCAACACTGAAGAAATTCTAAAGAATGGTATTAAAATCAACTTCACTGAAGACGGTAAGAACTTTGCTAAAATTGGACTTGGAGCTCAAATATGGGCAAGATTTTCAGAATTCAATGAAAAAACATCTCCTTCATATGGAGACAAAAGATCTAGTGAATTTGATATCTCTTTAAGAAGATCATTCTTTAGCATATACACCAAATTTGATAGATTCACTGTATTTTCAATGATAGGGGTTAGCTCACAACCCAACAACACAGCAACAACAACTGGGAAGAATGCTGAATTCTTTTTATACGATATGTGGGGAAGCTATAGAATTATAGATGACCACTTAACTCTAGGTATGGGGCTTAATATGTATAGTGGCCTTTCAAGATATTCAAGTGCAACATCTTCTAAAGCATTATCTGCAGACGTGCCATTTGTTGCATGTCCCGATTTAACAAAAGGCTCACAAAATGCTCGCCATCTTGGGTTCTTTGCTACGGGGAAATTTGGAATGTTTGACTACAGACTAACACTTGCCAAACCCTTTAATGCAGAGAATATAAAATACAATGTAACAAAGGATAAAGATGGAAAAATCACAACAATTCCAACAACCAACACTGCATACGAAATTGCATCAAATAATTTAGCAGTAAAAGGTTATTTCACAATGCAACTATGGGATAAAGAAACTCATGAAATGCCTTTTAAAGCAGGGACATATATAGGAAAGAAAAAAGTATTAAATTTTGGTGTTGGTTTCGATTACACTCCTGAATCTACAATTACATTCAATACTAATGGAACTGAAACATTAAACGACAAATTTCATCTAGCAGCTGATGTATTTATGGATCTGCCTTTAAAAAATGGAGACGCAATAACATTCTATACTGGGATTTTCAAATTCGACTATGGACAAAACTACTATCTTAATTACAATGTAATGGATAAACACAAACAATTGGGCGAACCACAACAAGGAACTGGAATTGCTATTAATTCTCAAATAGCTTATCTTCTTCCTAGTAAATCAGCGATTAAACTTCAACCATACTATACTTTTGACTACAAAAATTACGAAGCATTAAATGATATTGCTCTTCATCATAATATGGGATTAAACTTTTTCATGGCAGGACACAAAGCAAAATTCGGTTTAGAATATCAACTAAGACCATATTTTTCTGGAGCCAATTTTGACAGCTACAAAAGCATGGGAATCTTCAAAATGTCATTCTCAATATAGAATAGATAAAGAGAGCTGCACTAAATAAAAAGTGCAGCTCTCAACTTGCAGTCGTCTAAAAGACATTCTTGCACTAAGCTTCTTTATTTTACAAATAGCAATTCTCTATATTTTGGAAGTGGCCACATCTCATCATCCACTAATAATTCCAGCTTATCTATATCATATCTTATCTTATCCAAGAAAGGACGAATATCATCAGAATACACATTTGCTTTTTTTACCACATCAGTAATCTTATTTGCCTCTTTCCTCTTGGATACCATCTCACTAACATTCCTTCTAATATTCTTAGTATGTCTTGAGATTTTCGTTATTGACTCCAACTGTACTTCAGCCAAATCTTTAAAAGTATCCTCATCAACAACTCCCTTAAGTCCTGTAACATTCTTTATTAGAATATTCTGATAATTTATTGCTGTTGGAATTATATGATTTATAGCTATATCTCCTAAAACTCTAGCCTCAATTTGTAATTTCTTAATATATATCTCATTTTGGATCCCATACCTAGCTTTCAACTCTCTTTCTGTAAGAACATCAAACTCATTAAAAAGAGCTATACTCTCTTTTGTAATAAAAGCTTTAAGTGATTCTACACAGCCCTTAACATTTGAAAGTCCTCTACGTTCTGCTTCTTCCTCCCACTCTTTTCCATAGCCATTACCCTCAAAACGAATAAGTTTTGATTCGATAATAAACTTTCTTATTGTTTGAAAAATAGCCTCATCTTTTTTTACTCCTTCTTCTATAATAGAATCAACTTGCTTCTTAAAATCAACAAGAACTTTTGCTACTGTTGTATTAAGTATTGTCATTGCAGTCCCACAATTTGCTGATGAACCAACTGCTCTAAATTCAAATCTATTACCAGTAAAAGCAAAAGGAGATGTTCTATTTCTATCAGTATTGTCCAACATTATCTCTGGAATCTTACCAATATTCAATTTTAAATCAGTCTTCTCACTTGGGCTCATCTTTTTATCTGTAACCTTCTTCTCTAATTCATCGAGAACACTAGAAAGATACTTACCTAAGAAAACAGACATTACCACGGGAGGAGCCTCATCTGCTCCTAGACGGTGTTCATTTCCTGCAGAAACTATTGATGCAGTGAAAAGATCTGCATAATCATTTACAGCTTTAACCGCACTCACTAAGAAAATAAGAAACTGCATGTTTGACTTAGGATTCTTACCTGGAGACAAAAGATTAACTCCTGAATTAGTCATAAGGCTCCAGTTGTTATGCTTACCTGAACCATTAATACCCTTATATGGTTTTTCATGCATGACTACAACAAACTTATGCTTAGCTGCCACTCTCTTCATGGTACTCATAAGTAATTGATTGTGATCAACAGCAAGATTTGCCTCTTCAAAAATTGGGGCACATTCGTATTGATTTGGCGCAACCTCATTATGACGAGTTTTAACAGGAATTCCTAATTTATAGCATTCTAACTCAAAATCCTTCATGTAAGCACTAACCCTACTAGGAATAGAACCAAAATAGTGATCATCTAATTGCTGTCCTTTAGCTGATTCATGCCCCATAAGAGTGCGATCACATAAAACTAAATCAGGACGAACATTATATAATGCCTCATCAACAAGAAAATATTCTTGTTCCCAACCTAAAGTTGAGATAACCTTAGTAACATTCTTGTCAAAATACTGACAAATATCTACAGCTGCCTTATCTACAGCTGAAAGTGCTTTTATTAATGGTGTCTTGTAATCTAAAGCCTCTCCTGTATACGAAACAAATATAGTAGGTATACAAAGAGTATTATTACTTATAAAAGCAGGAGATGACGGATCCCAGGCTGTATACCCCCTAGCTTCGAATGTGTTTCGTATTCCGCCACTTGGAAAACTAGAAGCATCTGGTTCCTGTTGAACAAGTAAACTTCCATCAAAACTTTCCATCACAACCCCATCTGTATTAAGATGTAAAAATGCATCATGCTTCTCTGCTGTTGCACCATTTAGCGGATGAAACCAGTGAGTATAATGCGTAGCTCCTCTTTCCATAGCCCAAGCTTTCATTCCTATAGCTATCTGATCAGCCAAACGTCTTTCAATAATACATCCTCTTTCAACTGCTTCTGTAACTGCTATATAAGCTTCTCGAGAAAGGTACTGACGCATCTTTGGTACATCAAAAACATTAACACCAAAAATTTCAGAAACTTTACAGTCTATTTCTTCTTCTTTTACAGCTGATCGATTGCTCAATTGCTCTAATGCTAAAAACCTATTCCTTGCCATAATTACTATTTTAATGAGACACCCTCTATTTTCACAGGGGTAAAGGTATAAATGTTTTGTGAAAAAACAAAAACACCCCACAAAACACACCCCTACATAGAATAAAAGGTGTTTTTAACACCAAACACCCCTTAAAAAAACACCCTATCTCATAATAAAGTAAAATAACTAATTCCAACTTAAAATATTAGCATTTAAAGAAAATAACTACTTTTGATATCAAATAAAAAAACATAATGCAGACACAAACACGACAAATAGCAGCAATTCATGATTTATCTGGTTACGGAAGAGCATCTCTTACTGTTGTAATTCCTATACTCTCTGCTATGGGGATTCAAGTATGCCCTCTTCCAACAGCTGTACTTTCATCTCACTCAGAATACAAAAATTATCATAGCATTGATTTAACTACGCACATGCAACCAATAATTAATCACTGGAAAGAGTTAAAACTAGAGTTTGATGCAATCTATAGTGGATACCTAGCTTCTGCCGAACAGATAATAATTGTAAAGAATTTTATTAAAGATTTTAAGAAAGACAAACAATTGGTAATAATTGACCCCGTAATGGGTGACAATGGAACTTTATACCCAGGAATTTCAGAAGACCTTGTAAAAGAAATGAAATCACTAATAAAGGAAGCTGATATCATAACGCCAAATATTACAGAAGCTGCCTTATTATCTGGAATTAATATATCTAACAATTCTTCTATTCAGGAAATAAAATCATGCGCAAAAAAATTAGCAGACTTAGGAGCAAAAAACATAATAATCACTTCTACTCCTTCTAGTAAGAAAAATGAAACCTCAGTACTAACTTACGAAAAAGAAACAGATACTTATAATATAATATCTAACGAGTATATTGATGCATCATTTCCAGGAACTGGAGATGCATTTACAAGTGTTGTCACTGGCTCTCTTCTTAATGGAGATAATATAAAGTTAGCAATAAACAATGCAACAGAATTTATTATTAATGGAATAAAAGCTACAATAAAAAGAGATTACGATCCTCTTAACGGCATAAACCAAGAAGAAGTCATTCCATTATTGAAAACTTTATATAATTAAAGAACTGCCATTAAAAGGTTGATATCTCTACACATCATTCCAAATTTATCTGCAATAGATTGATCTATAAGAATACCATTATACATATATGCCCCATGCCTTAAACCTATATCATGTTTCAGACTAGAGGTTACTCCACCACAGACTCCTATACGCATAATCAAAGGCACAAAAATATTACTCAGAGCTATTGTTGCAGTCCTAGGAACTCTAGAAGCTATATTAGGAACACAAAAGTGAATAACTTTGTGTTTTGAATATGATGCATTCTTTATATTCATTGACTTAGCAGTCTCGATACATCCACCAGTATCTACTGAAAGATCCATTACAAAAGAACCTGGTTTCATGCTTGAAATCATTTCTTCAGAAACTATATATTTCTGCACATACAAATCATTACGAACTGCACCTATGAGAACATCAGCTGACTTTATTGATTTCTCTAAAACCTGTTTGTGCATAGTAGAAGTAAAGACTTTCTGACCAAGATGATCCTGTATACGTCTCAATCGTTTCAGTGAATAATCAAAAACCTTTACTTGGGCTCCTAGGCCAAGAGCTGTACGTGCAGCATATTCACCCGCTGTTCCAGCACCAAGAACAACAACTTCTGTAGGTGATATACCTGTAATACCACCTAGCATTATTCCTTTACCCCCCCGGGCATTACTGAGATATTCACTAGCAATAAGAATAGATGAATAACCAGCAATCTCACTCATCGAACGAACAAAAGCATAACAACCATCATGATCCTTATAATTCTCTATAGCAAAAGCAGTCACTTTCTTCTTTATAAGAGCCTTAATAACATCTGGTGATTGTGAATACAAATGTAGAGCAGAAAAAACGGTTTGATTTCCCTTCAACAATTCAACTTCTTCAATATTAAATGGAGAAACCTTTAAAATTATATCAGATTGGTACACCTCTCGAGTAGAACCAAGTATCACAGCGCCCTTTTCTGAGAATTCCAAATCAGAATAATTCGCAGCCAAACCAGCTCCCTTCTCTATACAAATAGAATAACCCTCTTCAATAAGAATTTCTACAGCCTGAGGAGATAAACAAAGTCTATTCTCGAATCTATCTGATTCTTTTGGAATGCCAATAGTTAGTTTCCTCTTACGATTACCTACCATTAGCATTTCCTCTTGTGGAATAACACATTCTTTTCCACTTGAACTCTCTTTGGATCTTTCTGGAGACTGTTTCATATCATATTGTTTAGAGTCAACAATTTACAATAATATTTTAAGATAATCAATCTACTTGTATAAGACGCACACCATCTTCTCTCTCAATAAACTTCATAACTAAAGCATTATTTGGCATTAATGCATCAATCTTCTCAGGCCATTCAACAAAACACATATTTCCACTATAGAAATACTCTTCATATCCAAAATCATAAGCTTCCTCTGGATCATTAATTCTATAAAAATCAAAATGATATACTGTCTTTGTTTTACCTTTATACTCATTCACAATTGCAAAACTAGGACTATTGGCCTCATCTTCCATCCCTAAAACTTCACATACAGCCTTAACAAAAGTAGTCTTTCCAACTCCCATTTCCCCATACATAGCTATAACCTGTCTATCTCCATACTCATCAAGAAAAGCTTTAGCTACTTCATTTATCTCACTTAACGATTCTATCTTATATTCCATAACTCCTTAATTCAAGTACCATTTATTAAATAAACTCTTATATATATTTATCATCTTATCATTTGATAACAATTTATAATTTCGCTCAGAAATAATAAACTCACTATATTTCGTTTTCTTTATTGCTTTATATAATTCCTTATTAGAACGAACAGCTCTAAAATACATCATTCCCTTCTTCATATCTGAAAAATCTCTCACAACAAGAAAGTTATTTTTCTTATCAAAGACAAAAGACTCAACTATAAAATTACTAGAATTATATTTTCTGAAAGCAGAAATTAAATCCTTCTTCTTTATCTTATTTGAGAAGACTAAAACATACATATGAGTTAAATCTGCATTATATGAGAACCCTTGTTCATCTGCAATCTTTTTCTCTATCTTTTCATGTCTATAATGATTTTCTAAAAACTCCTCATATTCATTATGATACTTATTTTCATACATAACTCTATAATTTCTTGGAGTAATAACCATCATCTTTATTTGCTTAATATCAATACCTGTATTACTAATAAAATGTTTTGCCCCCTTTAGATATCTCATTGCAGATCTACTAGCACCAATATTATCAACAATTACTGCTTGATATTTAGAATCATACTCTTCTGTCTTTACTTCATAATCAGAGTCATATGTTTTCAATATTTTCACAACATCTTCAGAAACATCTTTATATGGATACAAAAGAACAAAACGATGATTAGACCTTTTATTGAACTTAAATAACATATCACTCCTAGAAGTAGCTCCAATATTCTTATAAGCATCTTCTTTCGAATCGAAATAATTTTGTGCATAGAACTTTAGATATTCATCTATTGACTCACTATACTTTAAAATTTTATAATTAGATGAACTTATAGTAAACATCCTAAAATCTAAAGACTTCAGCTCTTTAGCAAGACGTTTATCTCTGACCATTATATCCATCAACTCTTCACTCTCTTCTTTATTCTTTAAGACACTAACAACATACATCATTTTGTGCAACCCAAGCTGTTCCTTCCTAACTTCTAAAATAGACTGTTCTAGAGACTTTCCACAAATAACATTCAGCCTGTAATTAAGCATGTTTAAATTCTTTCCCGTTCTAGGAAAGATTATCACAACATAATGCCTTGCTGCTGCAGCATATTTATACTTATTAATAATTTTATCCTTTTTTACTACTAAGGTCTTACTTATAGTCTTATCTACTACTGCGCCTGCATCAAGATTCTTTTTAATGTCGTTAAGAACATCTCTCAATTCTGAACTTATAGAACCATCTAGAATCTTATCAATCTCTACTTTTAAATTATATGTAGAAATCAATTTCCCTATAGAATATATTTTCAACAATAGAAATCTATCTTTTAGTGCGGAGTTAGGGTATTTTATTATGGCTGCATTACAAACACTGACGGTTCTTTTAAACTCACCAATCTCATACATTTCATATGCATTTCTATACATTTTATCAACCCTAGATAATGCACTATTCATCTCACTTAGATATGAAGGGTTATTTACCAACCTAGCATATTCACTATTTGGATAGTTCGTAATTACTAACTCTCTAAATTTATTCTCTGCAGCAACATCTCCAATCTGCATTGCACAATTATAACCACTATAGTAGATGTAGAGAAGATATTTATTATTAGGATATCTCTTAATTATATCCTCATATATTCTTAATGCATTTTGATAATCATTAAGCCTATCTGAATATAATTCTCCAATAGAAAATAATGATTCTAATATTAGAGAATGAGAAACTAGTTTAGCCTCTTCTGTGATTGGTATTTCTCTAATATAATATTCTCTTGACATAGGATTACCTACAGAATCACGAATTTTCCGTCCTACCTCATCATCTACTTCCTTGTCTAGAACATTTACCATATCAACGATAGCCTTATTCTTTCTGTTCCAATTATCTTCCAACTTTCGTCGTCCCCACTTACGAATAAATTCACTCTTTCCTGAAGAAAGCATGGTCACATTGTAAAAATACCATGCTCCAGAAGAAACACCACCTTTCCCAAAAGAAGAACTACGACTCTGAGATTGTCTATAAAAACTTCTATCAAGAGCAGCCTTACTCTCTTGCTCCTTTATAGCATTATTAATATCCTTAAGCTTCTGTACTTTCTTGTCTATAATTTCATTTCTTCTTCCTTCAGGTAAATTTGCTAAATAAAGAAGACTGTCTTGCTTTTTTACTAAAGCAAGATTCTTTACAAGAACTGCAAGTGTCTTATATTTATTCTTTAAAGTCTTATACTTAATAACAATGGATGAATTATAAAAAAAACATGAATCATAGCATTGATAAGATTTCTCATAAATCTGTTTCTTATAATACAGATCTCCAAGAGCCATAAAAGTAGCAGAACGTTGAATATCATTATTTACAGATAGCTGAGTCGACTTCCAGTAAAAATCAATTGCTTTCTTCTCTTCTCCACTCTTAATTAAAACATTTGCGAGGGCATAATAAATTTGATCCCTATAATCCTTATTCTTTTTATTCTTCAATAATTTATACAACTCATCCAGTAATTGGTTATTACTACCTCCAGAAAAAGCAACAGCTTTACTTATCTTTGCGTTAAAACGCATTTCATAGGACGATGACATATCCTCAACTCTTGAGAAAAGTTCCATTGCTTTCTGATAATCACCTATTTTTCTATATAATTGAGCTAATAAAAATGAATAATAAGCCTTATCTTTTCTCTTTATAAGATGAATTGCGCGCTCTATGTTCTCTATAGCAGCCCTATTATCACCAATAGTCACATAATAATAAGCAGAAACTAAAAAAACGCTAGATCTATATTCTTCAGGTAACCCTTTCTTGTTAAGAGAACGAAGCTGTTCATTTACCTGAGAATACTTCTTCTGCTCAACAAGGCTACGCACATACCATATTCGAGCTTCATAAATAATATCATTATCTGGGAATTGACGAATAATAAACTTAAAAGATTTATCTGCTTTCTGATATTTCTTATTTATATAGTCTGACTTCCCTTTTAAAAGATAACAATCGTCTATCAAATCATTATATTCACTCTTCTTTCTAAACTTAATATATTTCTTTGTCCTCTTATTTTTCCTTCTTGGCTTAACAGTAATTGAATGAAGTTTTATTGCCTTCATAGCTTTCACTGCTGCTCTATCCATATCAGAAAAAGCAGCAGAACGAGCACTCTCATCTTGAGTAAGATAAATAGGTAACATCTCTGTATAATCATACTTATGTCCTTCTTTTATCTTCAAAGCCCCAGCCTCAAAGCTCTGTTTACCATTAAATAAAACATTGAACTGTGTAGTCATTTTCTGATATCCCCTAGATAGGGTAGTATTCCTTTTAGTAGAACATGACAAAAGAATAATCGTTAATAATAGAAGTATATATTTTTTCACAAAGGATCTTATTTTAATTCTTATAAACTAAAAGTACACCAAAAATGCCAATTCACAAAGATATAAACACAAAAGGGCCCGCAATAATATTCGTTGCAGGCCCCTATAAGTTATATAAATTAAGACAAATTATTTCATCTTAACTCTCTTTGTTGATTCTTGATTCTCATTTCTTGAATCTACTGCACATATCACATTTTCTGCAAGTTTAGCAAATTCAATTCCTGTCATTGTATCTGATAATAATGCAACAGGCTCTCCATTATCACCTCCTTCTCTAATACTCTGTACTATTGGAATCTGCCCTAAAAGAGAAATATTCTTCTCTTCAGCAAGTTTTTTACATCCTTCCTTACCAAAAATATAGTATTTGTTATTTGGCAATTCTTCTGGAGTAAACCAAGCCATATTCTCCACTAGCCCTAAAACAGGAACTTTAACACCA
>Ga0193952_1000987_pt1 | contig 11202 bp, 9 predicted proteins | sample BB_3_MG_FD_140368 | JGI IMG/M metagenome (GOLD analysis project Ga0193952, IMG submission 140368) | Microbial mat bacterial communities from the Broadkill River, Lewes, Delaware, United States - BB_3_MG | ecosystem: Environmental > Aquatic > Freshwater > River > Microbial mats | place: USA... | reverse complement strand
CTGTGTAATCGCTTGTGCGGTATCAGCCGGTAGTAATCCCAATTCAAGGTTGGTCAGAGCAGCAGCTTTTTTGACATAGGCCAGTGCGATAACCATTGAAGGGGTTGAAGAAACCTGCATACCAGTGAAATTGAAGTTCTCTTTGGCACGCAGGGTCTGAACCCCGTAGTAGCATTCATTGGAAACTTCACGGTCTCCGAGCAAATCATGTTCAATTCTTGTTGTTTTTGACATCTTTTCTTTATCTCCTGTTTTTCTATAGAGGAAGGGGGAATTCCTTATAGGTTGACTATTCCTCCCAAAAATATCTCTCTTTTATCGACGTTGTTAAGTCATCTGTTGTTAATGGCAATGGCCTCATGTCTCTCTAATTTTGTATAGTGCTTTGCACGTTTCATAGTTCTATAGCAGGATCAACTGCCATAAAAAATTTATGGATTTAGAGATTTAAACGTAAGGTCTGGACTAAAATCTATTTCGATAACTGAAAATGCTATTTTTTTATTAATCAACCTGCCATTTGCAGTACCCAATTCCATCAATAATGTCAATTCCAGTGCCATATGGTTCGGACAGTTTTGCGAGTTCCTTTAAAATACTCGTGTTTCTCGAAGGTCTGGGAAGACCGATCAAGGAGTTACTTCCTTTGTCGACTAGCTCAACAGGCAGCAATTCCAGTTTCGTTATGTCCCCATTTTCCGTTTCCCAATATGGAATGACAGATTGTAGCATTCGTTTATCTGTCATTAAGCCGCGCGTAAAATTATTTGATCGTGTTTTTAGAAGTTCATGAACAGTCATATCTGAGGTTAGTTTATATTTTTCATAGAATTCTTCAGGAGCAAATTGAACGTTGTAGAGTTGCAACGTAAAATCTCCCAATGAATAAAAGATTGGTTTGTTTTTGTATATTTCTATAGGACGAAGAAGGTGGGGACCATGTCCGATAATTGCATTAGCTCCTTTATCAATGCATTGATGGGCAAAGTCTCTTAAAAAATCTGCTGGATTTTCTTTTCTCTCTCCACTTAGTTCATGTGAATGAACAGAGATAATAATGTAATCTGATTGAAGTTTTGCTTCAAATATGGAATCAAGAACTCTCTGCATGTCTGATTCCTTAATTTTAGTTTTTTTCTGCGTCTTGTCGCCTGTTTGGCAATTGATCTTCCCAAAAGTAAATGTCCCATCAGGAAGGCTGGGTGTATAGCCCTCTTTTATTGAAATTTCAGTTTGAGAGTTGAGGTTTGTCTGTATTGCAATGTCTTTCAGTGCAGCCATTTGTTCTTCGCTGACAATTAATGTTTCCTCAACTTGAATCCCATTTATTCCAGGGCGACCCGAGACTCGTCTAGATTGTTTCCCAGCCATTGCTGCTGGGTTGAAGCTGGAGTTGACCGCTATTAAAGCCACTCGACCTGATTCGGTTTCAAGGTAGTTTGGAGCAGATGCCTCTCCAAGATTTTGACCTACGCCACTTTGAACGAGACCACTTCTATTAATGGTATGAAATGTTTTAAGCAGGCCGTCATAGGAAAAATCCATGGCGTGGTTATTATTGAAGGTTGTCATATTGAAACCGAAATTCTGCACATCTCCTAAAACTTCTGGTACCGCCCTCAGGTATGTACCGCCGCTATATTGGGAGGCATGACATTCCCCTTCGTAGTTTAAAGTTGTCTCTAAATTGAAAAAACGAGCATCGCCTTTTGCTATGAATTCTTTGATCTCATGAAACCCATCATATTGTTCTGGAATCCTTCTTTGTATTAAAACATCTCCAACTGCTGTGAACTTCATGTGATGTACTCCTTTATCCAGTCATATTCGGTAGCTGTTCAAAATTGATTCTTAGTCTGCTATGTAGAACTTATCCAATAGTTCCGCTAAATTTATGATGATAAATCATCCTTTGGCGAGAGCATAAGTTACGGCTGCATCTGCCAAGATATCAAGCGTATCCATAAATGGTACTTTTAGATCTTCCTGGCGAAGTACTAGGGGAATCTCTGTGCAGCCACCAATTATAAGTTGAGCACCACCTGATATTAGATTTTCAGCAACATTTTTAAGCCGATCGGCGCCGTAATCGAAACGACCTGCTTTGACACCGTTATAGATCCCGTCCATCACTTGTTGTTGATCATCATCTTTAGGAGCCATAAGCCTAAAGGCTGTTGGAGAAAAACGGTCATGGTAGACTCTGGAAGAAATAGTGGCACTAGTCGCCAAAAGCCCGACTCTACCGTCTTTGGGAAGGATTGCCTGACAGGTTTTGATCGTTTCATCAATTATATGGATAAAGGGGATATCCACATTATGAAGCGCTTCATCAATAAAATAATGGGCTGTATTACAAGGGAGAATCAGAACCTCGGCTCCTGCATTTTGTAAGCGCATAGCCATCTGATTTAGAGTCGGAGCGGGTGACGGCCCACCTTGAAGGATATTCTTCGATCGATCTGGAACGCTTGGATCTGAATCGATAATGACATGCAAGTGCTGTTGATCTGTCTCGGCCGGGGTTCGGCTGATGATTTTACTGTAGAGCATGGCCGTTGCTCCCGGTCCCATTCCTCCAAGAATGCCAATCGTTTTACTGTTCATAACAAGCTCTTTTAATCCCTATTACAAAGTGTGTGTTTATTCAGATCAATCACCAGTGGCGTCAAGCCTTTGCTTCTGACCTGAGCTTCCCCTTCGTTTGTCGTGATGATTCGAGTTCCCTTGCCGCAGACAATCCCTTTGAACATCACAATTTTACCGTTGGCGATACTCATGACCGGTTTCTGCTTTTTTAGATCGAGTACGGTTATATCGGCATCCGCGCCGATACTCAGGTGGCCTTTGTCTGTCAACCCCAGTATTTGTGCCGGGTTCCGGCTGGTTTTGATGACAAACTCCTCCATTGATAAAGCTCCTAAACCAACCAGAGCCAGACCCATTTCGACCGTGACGTTACGTGGTATTCCTCCACCATCGGTGCTGATGCAATCGACTGCGAATTTGCCGTTGTCCTGTTTGGCCGTGGCCAGACGAATCCTCGGTTCTGCTGGATTCACTTTGAAACTGATCGTTGTCTCTGTGTTGTGATTTTGCCAATAAGAGAGAGCTTTATCTCCTGATGTGAGAATAATCTGTCCGTCCGATTCCATATTAATTTGTCCCAAGCCTGACATGATTGCTTCTTCAAGACCTTTCTGAGTTGGAGCAAAACCTTTGCGCTTTAAACTCATGATCGTGACCTGGCTCAAGGGAATACCTTCTTTGCATTCGGCACTGGTTCCATTAAAGGGTGACAGGTACGATTCTGAAATGATGTTGGGATGTGATATCAATGCTTCAATTGCTTCTTCCATTTCCACTCTGTCCGGACGGATTGCACCACGACAGTATGAGTTGATATGGGCCAGATGGAGGGGATAGCCCTGTGCCAGATCTATCGCTTCATGAACTCCCTCGATATTCGATCCCGTTGCAAGTGTTCCGGCATGAAAGGCAATATAGGCCGCATGCTTGTGACATTCTTCTATTCCTCTGGCGGTTGCATCGGGAGTTAAGGGGTAATGCCCGCCGAGCATCTTGAGACCGATTGCTCCTTTACGGAGACTGTCAGATAGCAGTTGTGTTAACTCGTCACGATCAGGATTATTGGTTGAAACTGTGAGTCCCGGGCGAACTTGTTGTACACAAGCGAGGGTTAGACCCGTTCCGTGATCCCGGGCGAGATCCAGTACATTGTCAATCGGCCCTGCCATGTCGAGGGCTGTCGTTACACCGGCTAACGCCATCATCCTGTGCGCAAATTTACCACCGTGCCGTTCTGATGCGTGAATGTGAAGATCGATAATTCCTGGAATAACGCATTGACCAGTCATATCAAAGACTTCATTGGCCAGTGTTGGGTCGAGGTCCCTATCAATATTGACAATCTGGCCTTTCTCAATGGCAATATCCAGTTGGCTGTTACGTTGGTTGACCGGATCGACAACAACACCATTTTTTAGAATGATTTCATATCTTTTCGGCATGTTTTGTCTTTGCTGTAGAGAACCTGTACCTCTAATGGTATTGAGGTACAGGTTGGAGATAGATAAAGATTATTTCTGACGTGGGATGGCAGTTACTCTTTTGAACCATCAACTTTTGATTTCTTCAGCAGGGGAGTACTGACTCCATTTACTCCGACTAAAGAGAGAATAGTTAAAAATGCTTTCTGTGGTCCCAGAAATGCGTCTTTCGGATCAAACCACTCATTTTTTGTGTGGATTTCACCTGAAACTCCACCTCTGCCAATGGCTATTGCCGGAATACCAAGGCTGATCGGTATGTTCGCATCTGTGCTACCGGGAGAACTGAGCTGTGAATTGATCTCCAGCAATTTTCCTGCTGCATAGGCCGCCTGTACAAGTGGCTCCTCAGGTGATTGCGACCCTGCAGGCCTGTCTCCTAGGAGTTTGATATCGAACGTCACCTGATCGCTATTCCAGTGCGCTTTTTCTTCATCGGCTGCAGCCTTAATGCTTGCTAGAATCTCCGCTTCCAGTTTCAGCAACTCTTCTTCGCCGTTAGAGCGAATGTCGATAAGCATTTCAGCTTTTGCGGCGATGGCATTCACCGAAGTTCCGCCTTTTATGGTTCCGACAGTGAAGGTCGTTTTCGGCTCTTTTGGGGGGCGTAGGTCGGCGATACGAGAGATGGCTCTTCCTGCGGCATGGATGGCGCTAGGCAAACCGAAGTTGCCGTAGCTGTGTCCGCCAGAACAGCTGAAAGTGACTTGATAGCGGTGGCTACCGGTTGCCAGGTAGGTGATGGAGCCGACCCCTGTGCCGTCAATGGAAATGAACCCGTCGATATCTTGATGATCGCTGAACAGCTGCTTGGTGCCTATTAAATCTCCAAGTCCTTCTTCACCGACATTACCACAGAATACGATGTCGCCCAGAGGCTGAACATTGCTCTTTTTAAGCGCTCTTATGATACCGAGCACCTCAACAAGCCCGCGTGTGTCATCGGCAATGCCAGGCGCATGAAAAATACCATCCTTTTCAATGACCTTTGTGTCAGTCCCTTCGGAAAATACCGTGTCCAGATGCGCAGCGACTACGAGCTTAGGGCCATTACCGCTTCCACTGACAAAGCCGAGGACATTGCCGATGGCATCAATCCTGGTATCTTCCAGCCCCAGGTCAGTAAACCGCTTCAGATAGTCCTCTGCGCGCTTCTGCTCCTGAAAGGTTGGTGCTGAAATCGCACAGATATCTTTTTGTTCGTTCAGGGTATGATCGTGGTCCGCCTTAATGAACTCGAGGGCCGTTTTTATGTTCGTATCCGATAGTAGGTTGTCAAAAGTGTCTTTGACTTCCTTTGAAACTTGATATTCGTTTTTGTTTGACTCTTTGTTTAGCATAGGATTATCCCATTTTTATGTGAAGAGATATGCGGCTTGAGCTTGTTTCATCAGCTACTGCCAACTGCCAGACTCTCTTCTTGTGATATCAGAATAAAATGAAGTTCATTACCATTGATACAAATAGTGCCCCAGCCATTGGTATTGCCGTTCGCTTGACAACATCAACTGGAGAGACATTTGAAATACCTGACACTGCGATGATTGCAGCAGTGATCGGCGACATGCTTCTGGCGATTCCAGCTGCAAGCTGCATCGGTAATAACATTATAATTGGTGAAATTGATATTTTGGCCGCGACATCTGGAGCAAGTGCTGCAAAAGCAAAAAATGGTGCATTTCCTGATCCCATGAGGATGGCAGAAATCGCAATGATCAATGTCATAATAATAATCATCACTGTTGTCGAGAAGCCCGATTCCTGAGCAGCATTGATAATGGTGCTGATCGCACCGATCTGTTTCAATCCACCAGCAAAAATTCCACCGGCAACAATGAGGGTGACGACTTTTGCAAAGGTGGAACCCATGCCATCAAAAATAGTTGTCAGGCTGCTGCAGACATTTTTCAGGTCTCTGCTTCTGATTAACTCAAACATAATACTGATAAACATACTGATCAGCATGGCTGTCACAACATCCATTTTGATATCTGAATGCATGAGTTTGCTGAATGAAAGGATAATCACAAATGGAATGATGGGGAGCAGTGCATAGATCGAAGGTGGCAGTTTTTCATTTTTATTGTCAGATTTGCCATCAATATACAGCTCAGTATCAGGTTTGAACCCATCTCTTTTGTCAAACCACCGTTGTACAAAAAAATGCAGAATCGTGATGGTTATCATCGTCGCAATGGCAACAGGGAGTTGGTATTGGGCAAAGTACACAGATACATCGATCTCTGCTGTTTTTGCTGCAAGAATAGAATTGCCAGATGCTGGCCCGAGGTCAAGGCAGGCAGAGGTGCCGATCATCGCAGTTGCTGATAGTGGACTTACGCCCAGACTAATCAGGACAGGATAAAGAGTCACCATTAACAGAACACCCAGGCCTGTCGCACTGGGTATAAACATGTTCAATAGCTGACCAACAATGTACCCCAGTGCCAGAACAATGTACGGAGATTTCAGTTTTTGTAATGGCTTAATGATGATGTGAACCAGAGCTTTACTTGCACCGATATTATCCATGTACTTGGCAAAGCCCGCCACAGCCATAATGGTTAATCCGAGGCCGCCAGCCCTTGAACTGAGGGTGTTCTTTATAAATCTGAAAATATCGAACCAGATAAATCCTGTTGTTGCTTTTTCACTCAGTATTGTTCCAGTACCAAGTAAAATTGCACAACACAACAAAATTACACCCCCCGCAAGAAGGGCTGCTTGAGGGAGGTAGCTTTTGAAAATTAGTCTTGCTACAAAAAATGTAACAATAATTGCTATGGTGAGACCGATCATATTTGCTCCATAGATGATTTATTTTGTCATTATGAGTATTGTTTCATGATGCCGCCGTGCTGACCAATTCTAATAAGCTGTGTGTTATTTTTCTCCTTGTATTAACGAATGAGTTTCAGTTGATCGCCGAATTTTAAATTGTGACCTCGGGATCTGCTCTTTCTCTTTCATAATCATATTTGAGAGAGTGTTATTGTGTGAACTTCCTGCAGGTGCACTGAACTTATCATTTGTATGTCCATCATAAAAATATTAAGATATTGGAGCAGCAATAAATAAAAATGATGAGTGGAGTTAAAATATGAACTCTAGACAATTGATGGTTTTTAAGGTTGTCGCCGAAATGGGCAGCTTTACTAAAGCAGCACGAGAGTTGAGTATTGTTCAACCGGCAGTCAGCAATACAATAAAAAAGCTGGAAGACGAGTTACAACTGCCGCTATTCATCCGTAAAGATAAGTCTGTTTCTTTGACTCCTGAAGGTGAAGTTTTGCTCAAGAATGCTCGTATCATCATGAGATCATTTAAAAAGGCGGAACTTGAGATGGTTGAGTTACTTGAGATGGAGAGAGGGGAAGTCCGTTTGGGGGTGACAAATACCTTAGGGATGTACTACTTCCCTAAAATTATTGAGGTATTTAAAAACAAATACCCTAAGCTTCATTTTTCTGTGCAGATTTTTGGACTACGTAAAATGCAGCAAATGATTGAAGAAGATCAGCTGGACATGGGGGTCGTTATTTTAGAGGACATGTCAAAAGGAATGGAGGGTTGTCACTTTTTCACTGATGAAATTGTTGCTTGTGCATCGAAGACACATCCCTTTTCTAAGCGTGAGGTGGTTTCCCATCAGGAATTTGTACGAGAACCTCTGATTGGCTTTACGAAAGGCACCTACCAAAGAGAGATAATAGAGACCACGTGTCGTCAGGAAAAAATCGATCCTGATATTGTTTTTGAAACGAACCTGATTCCCCTGATCAAGAATCTTGTTGGTGAAGGTCACGGTGTGAGTAGTTTCCTGAGACCTGTTATCGAAGATGATTCAAGGATCGAAATTATTCCATTTGATCCTCCTATTTATGTGCAGTTTGCCATGGCTTGGAAAAAAGGAAGCCACCCCTCTATGGCAAATCAGGCTTTTATTGACTTTATTTTAGAGTATGAACAGAAACGACGAGAGGCCGCCCCGTAGATGGAATCGCCGCCTAAGATCTTGACTGGTCTTGAATTGCGCTGTCATGTGCAACCCTACGATTGGCGGCCTCTCGGTTACAACGATTCAAGTCAGTCGCATAAATTAGCCCAGCATAGCGAGACGTAGGAACACAACGGACTTAAATTAGATTTACACTGCTGTCAATTCAACAGGGATGATAACCCCTTAACGGAATGTGTTATCGTGACTCTGCTGATATAGACATAATTATCTGGTTGACTTAACGTTCAAGCGTTTGAGGTGATATTTGTTCTTTCTGTTGAATTTGAATATCTATATAAGGTAATGATATGCTAGTATCAGTTTTCAAAGATTAACATTGGCACAATCTAACTGAGGGGGCCATGATGCAGGATGATTACAGTGAAACGAAAGCCGCTTTGAACTCTCTCAGATGCAACGCTTTCAATCTTCAAGCTCTTCTCCATATGGGGCAAAATGGCGAGCTTTCCTCTGAGATTTTAGGGAAAATAACCGAGGTTATTCAGAACCATTTCAGCAGGGTTGAGGCTTTGGATATTGAAGTTCCTGCTGGAAATCAGAAAGAGCACGAAGAAATTCTTGCTAATTTTGAACAACTTCGGTCTGATTGGTGCGATGGAACCCTTTCCGATATTGACTATGCTGAATTGTTAAACTGCAGATTGTTCAACCATTTCTCACTTTGTTTTCAGCCCCTGCTAAATACTTATCTGGACTTTGATACTCAGTTCGAATTTAGGGTTTAAGAATGCTCTGTCTTTCTTCTTCTATTGGGCTTTTCCCGCCTAAACCTTGAGTACGGTCGATCGTTTCGCTAATGCAACGGCTGGGGAGCCGTTTCCTCTTTGAGCTCTGTTTCTGCTGTTCCGACCTTAGGCTGAAGATGCTCAGCCTGATCAACTAATACAGTCAACAATTTTGACTATTCCTTTCTGTTTGCTAGACTTTTTCTATCCTTTCCTGCCACTAGTTTTTCTACCCTGCAAGGTGATCTGTTAACACTTAATCTGACATGATTCAAAACCTCAGGCACGTACATGACTGAAAGGAGTTGGAAATGAGGACAGTATCATCATTTTTGATTATTTTGGCCGCGATTATTCTCCTCCCTGTTACCGATTCTGTTCAGGCAGCAACACCTGAAGAAACATTCCCTACTAGCCTGCATGCGCGAGGCCCGTCCAATGGACGGGAGAACATTTATGAACAGGGAATTGGTGTATTGACTAAGGCTCCTTTCAGGGATTCCGCATGCCAGAGTTGTCACACCAAGACCTATGCTGATGGAACTGAGATCGGAGACGAGTATAAACCGGGCTGTCGTGATTGCCATGTTACCTCAGGTGACAAGGTTGCTGACGAGAGATGTCGCATGTGTCATACCATAGGTTTCGATCGTTACAGTGTCCATCGTGAGGCTGGTTTAGGTTGCATGGATTGTCACACGGCTGCCGATATGCATGGCAACGGTAGAATCCAGGAGAGCATGTATGCTCCTGATGCCATTGAGGCTGATTGTCAGGACTGTCACGAAGCGGTTATGAGTGACAATATTATCGCCCACAATCTGCATAAGGGTACTGTCGATTGCAGCGCCTGCCATCTGGAAACAGCTCAGACCTGTTATAGTTGTCATTATGAAAGTTTTACCGATGGTGGCGGACAGTACCGTGTATTGACCCGGCATTCTGATTTTGTGATGTTGGTCAACGGGCAGGATGGCAAGGTGCATACGGCCACCTATCAGACCATTCCGTTTAAAGGGAAAACCTATGTTGGGATTACACCCAATATGACTCACACGATCATGAAGGCCGAAGATTCTCGCACTTGCCAGGATTGCCACAACAACGACGCGATGAAGCAATACCGTGATAAAGGACGAATTTGGGTGGCAAAATGGGATGAAAAGAAAAAATCTCTCTGGTTGCGGAAAGGGGTTATCCCTGTTCCGCCGGACTGGTCATATCGGTTGAAGTTTGACCATATCACTTATGTCGGAAAGCCAACTGACAATGTGCCTGGCTATCCTGCTGAAGATCCGGCAAACTGGACCTTTATTAGTGACGTCTCGGATCGGACACATATGTTTGCTGCCAAGCCACTGACGCGCAGACAGATGGAGATATTACTCAAGAGTTATTCGGCGAAGTAATCGTTATCTGTATCGTCGCGACTTGATCTGACAGTTTCTGGTTTTGCCAAGGTGTCTGTCAGATCAAGTCTGAACTACTGCAAATAAGGATTTTCTTCTTAATTCGAGCACAGTTCCTCATGCAATACCTGGCCTAAAACTGCAATTGCATTCACAAGAGTCTGTTCCTCAAACATGGTGAAATTCAGGCGCATTGTTTCTAGTCCCGCATCGGATTGGGCGAAAAAATAACGTCCCGGAACAAAAGCAACATTGCGTTGAATTGCTTTCTTGTAGGCACTGTCCAGGTCAAACCCACTTGGACCTTCAGCCCATATGAACATTCCTCCTTGTGGGCGTGACCAGTTAAACTCTTTAGGGAAATGGGTCTCCATTGCATTGAGCATCGCCTGCTGGCGTGGTCGATAGAGCTCGATAATTCGTGGCAGATGATCTTTCAAGTAGCCTCCTGCCAGATACTCCGCTGCCAGTGCTTGCGTGAAGGTACTGGTCTGCAGGTCAACACCTTGTTTACTTAAAACCAACCAGTCACGAATAAGATCAGGTCCGATCAGATAACCAACTCGCAGTCCGGGGGCAAATACTTTGGAAAGAGTTCCCGCGTAAACGACATGGTCAGGAGCCATGCTCTGAATGCTTGGCAGTGATGTCCCCTGATAGCGTAAATCACCGTAAGGATCATCCTCAAACAACAATGCATCATGGCGTTTAAGGATTTCGGCAATCTGTTTGCGCCGCTCCAGGGGGAGTGTCCGGCCAGTCGGATTTTGAAAGGTTGGCACAAGATAGACAAACTTGATTTGGTGGTGCTTTAAAACCTTGTCCAGAGATTCTGGGATGAGTCCATCATCATCAGTTTCCATCCCGATATATGTCGGTTCATATGGATTAAAAGCCTGCAGCGCACCTAAATAGGTTGGAGACTCAACGGCGACCTTGTCCCCTTTACTGATGAGAATTTTCCCAATGGCATCCAG
>Ga0193952_1000983_pt1 | contig 11248 bp, 10 predicted proteins | sample BB_3_MG_FD_140368 | JGI IMG/M metagenome (GOLD analysis project Ga0193952, IMG submission 140368) | Microbial mat bacterial communities from the Broadkill River, Lewes, Delaware, United States - BB_3_MG | ecosystem: Environmental > Aquatic > Freshwater > River > Microbial mats | place: USA... | reverse complement strand
GTGAACAAGGATTCTCTTTATTAGAGATGATGGTCGCTATTAGTATCTTGGCTATGTCACTTGGGGCGCTGTACCAGGCGGTTGGCGGTGCAACGAAGAGTGTTCGAGTTGATGAAAAGTATCTTTATGCTGTGGAGCTTGGGCGTTCACTGCTGGCGCTAAATAGTGTGGTAGAGAGAGAATCTGAACAGTCAGGTGAAACGCAAGGTGGTTTTACATGGCGTGTGGTATCGACGGCTCATCCTTTGGAAGAACTTCAGGTATTAAAGCCAGGAGATCTGCAGGATATTGTTGTTGAAGTTGCGTGGAATGATGCAAGTAAGCGACGTTCAGTTGTGCTGAATTCCGTGGTGGCTGGTGAGGTTGAGCGGTGATTGCCAAAAAAAGCCAGTCCGGCTTTACAATGGTTGAGATGATTATCGCGTTGGTTATCTTATCTATGATTATGTTAGCGACATTAACAGCGTTGCGTACTTTTGCGCAAACGCAAACGAAGATCGAAGAAGCAACGGCCCGGCTCAATGCGACGCGACAGGTCACAGACCTATTAAGAAGAACTATCGGACAAGCAATACCTATAGTATTCATACCAGAAAAAGGAAGCTATGAAGCTGCATTTGGTACTTACTTTATAGGAGATAAAGAGTCCTTGATTTGGGTTGCTCCAATGAATTTTGGATTGGATGCAGGAAGTAGTTTTGTGTTTCGCTTAAGTCAGGAAGATGGCCACTTATGGTTACAGTTTGCGCCATTTGTTGACCCTGTAACAGAGCCTGATTGGAGCGAGCTAATTAAGCATGAGTTGTTGGCTGATGTAACGGCATTTGAAATAGGCTTTCTAGGAACTCATGGTTCGGAATGGGTAAATGAGTGGCCCCTTTCGCAGACGAGTCCTTCATTGGTTAAATTAACGATATCATCCGCGGAGCGATTCCTTCCTGAAATTGTGGTTCGCTTAGATGATGGGCAGTTACACGCAAGATGATGGGTGCTAGAAAAGAAGCGGGTGTCGCGTTAGCTATATTGTTGTGGTTTATTGCTGCGATGTCGCTGTTGGTTGGTACGATAATGTATCAGGCACGTATTGATATAAAGTTATCCCAGCTCAGAATACAGCTGGCACAAGCCGAGGCATTAGGTGATGGCGCTGCTCAACTTACATTGGTGCAGAGGTTACAGGCGCAGCAGGATGTCGGTTTTTTCGAAAAGGTTACGTATTATGATATGCGCCTGGCTGATCATGATATTAAGGTGCGGATGTTGTCGGTGTCAGGGTTGGTTGATCTGAATACATCCCCCGAGACGTTGTTGCTGTCAGTGTTTAAGATAAATGCGGACTTAAGTGAAGATCAGGCTTCTTTGTTGGCGAGCAAAGTGGTGGCTTGGCGCTCTACATCAGGGCTCAGTGAGAATGATAGCGGTGAACGTGCATTGGGAGCTTCGCCTTACAAGGTCGTTCGCTATGGGCGTTTTGAGTCGCTAGAGGATCTAATGATGGTCGAGGGTATGACGAGAGAGATATATGATAAAGTCAAAAACTCGATCTATGTGGGGCAGTTAGATAGTGCTCAAGTACATATGCCTTCAGCGCCGTTTTCTGTTTTAACGGTGCTCGCTGAAGGCGATGAGGCATTAGCCTCTCAGTGGCAGTTGGCTCGTCAGTCAGGGCAGGTATTCTCTCCCACCGGTATTAATGCTGAATGGGTAACAGCGTCTCCTGTTGCAATGTATCGTATAGAAAGTAGAGTGCGTTTTCTAAGCGGAGAGGTGTTTCAGCGCACCCGCTGGGTAGAATTGGGTAAAGCAGGTTCTAGAGGATTATTGTGGCGCTTTATACGGACAGAATCAGTCACTCGAGTGGAACAGCTTGAGTTCATTTGATAATTAGGAGCTTGAATGTCCAACATGAATGATCAGTGGGTTTTTCTTGGGTATGACTTAACAAAAATCGGCTACTACTTCCGTGCAGCTTTGAAGGAGCTTTGCTACTCAAGCAACTCGCTTCTTGCAAAATCATTAGCTGAAGCAGTCAAGGTAAATGGTGTTGAAGGGGATAAGTTTTATCTGAATGATAGTGTTGTTCCCACGTGTGAGACCCAAAGTGAAGCCGTTTTTTTAAGTGAAGAGCATTGCTTAGTTAAGCGTTACAGTTTACTAGCATCGGCAGAAATTGATGTGGAGAATTTTATAAGGCTTGAAGTACAAGCGAATAGTCCATTTTCTGATGGTATGACTCGCTCTGGTTGGAGGTTGATTGCTAGAGATTACGGAAAAATAGATATTGTATTGGTTATTACTTCTGAAGAGCTAATAAAGTCTCATTATAACTCTCTCAATTTAAGTTATCCATTTGACCAATATGAAACATGGTTCTTGTCGGAAGGGTTGGTTGTTGAAATTGAAGGGGGAGAAGCCAGAAGGCAGCGTTATAATAATCGCTTAAAGAAGTTTTTTATTCTACTATTTTGTGCTTGGTTTTTGCTTTTAGTTATAGGTGGGATTCCTACTTTTTATAAGCAGCGTGAGTTATCCGCTATTGTAAAACAGTTTGAAGAAGTGCAGACGGAAGCCAAAGTTGCGGTTGACTTAAGAGAGCAGTTAATAGAAAGAATGGATATTGCTGAAAAAGTCAAAGAGCATGAGCTTGGTCGTTATAGTGTAGTTGAGGAGCTAGAGAGATTATCTGTAATCATCCCTGATGATGCATATTTGTCATCATTTGAAATGAAAGCAGGGAGTTTTCGTATAGTTGGGTTGTCGAGCAATGCTTCTTCATTGCTGCAAAAATTACTTGCAGAGCCCGAATATGACTCAGTTGTCTCTCCTTCTGCATTTAGGAAAGATAGAAATGGTTCACGAGAACACTTTGTGTTTGATATAACGCCAGCGATGTAAAGGAATGTGCAATGCTTGGATTGTCCAGTAGTAGTTTTAGAATTGTTGTTATTTTATGTGCTCTTTTCTTTGGGTTGACGGCAGTTTTTTATACAAGTATGTATCGGATTTATACTGAATCTCAGGGGGAGATCGATAACTTGGAACCTCGGTTATCTCGATTATTGGGTGTCTTGACGGCAGAGCAAGAGCTTAAAGTGGCGAGGGATGAGAGTGATCACATACTTGCGAGCCATATCTATGTTGATGGAGAAGAATCAGTATTAACAAGTCAAATGCAACAAGATATAAGAGCGCTCTTTGAGGAAGTGGGATTGAATATACATGCGAGTCAAATTCTTCAATCAAAAAATAGTAAGGGATTAATTAAATTATTTTTTGATATCACAGCTTCTGGCACTACGGAAGGACTGAAAGAAGCTCTTGGTGCTCTGGAAGAGAAGCGTCCTAATGTATATTTAGAAGAAGCTACCATAAGACCGAAAAGGTATAGAAGAGGCACTCAGGAAGAGCAAAATATTGATGTTCGCTTAAGGATGTTTGTTCTTAAGGGGGGAGTGTGAGTAACAGAGTACTTACTTCTATGTTGGGTATAGTGGTGTCACTGTTAGTTCTAATCACGCTATTAGTAACATATAGTGAATATAAGCTGGTGTTAGGTCGAGCCTTGCCAGATCCTTATGTTGGAGCTCTGGGCTTTATTAAGCCAATTGAGATAGAGGTAAAAGGTGGTGTAGCAGTTAGTACAGAAGACTTTCTAAAAAGGCCTCTCTTTTGGGTTGAGAGAAGGGTAATAGCACCGGTAGAAAATGTCGAAAATAAGCCCGTCGTTGTTTCAGACTCATTGAGTAAGGTGAAACTTCTGGGTACTTATTTTAGCAATGAAGATGGCGCAGGTGTTATTGTAGGGTCAAAAGATGAAAAAAAACGTATCCCTTTGGGTGGTGAGTTTTTAGGTTGGAAGTTAGATAAGGTTGGTGTTAGCACAGCTACTTTCCTGAAGGGGAATGAGTTGAAGTTATTGGAATTAGAGCATGCAAAAATTATTGGGAAAAAAGTGTTGCCTGAAGATCAGGTGGGTGCTGTTTCAAAACCTAGGGAACTAGATAGTAAACAACCTAACGAATAGTTGGATTACAACTAATGCACGACTTCGCAATATTTGTAAGTAGGCTTGAAATTGAGAGTAGAATGAAAAAAATAATTCAGGTTTTGTCCGTAAGCGCTTTTTTGTCCGGTTGTGCTGCAGATCGAGGAGCTCTGAACTCAGTTCCTGATGTGCAAATCAAAACCAAAACCTTTAATACGGTAGTAGGGGGAGATTTTAAAAAATCGCTTCCAGAAAAAGAAGAGCCAGTTGTTTTTAAGGGAAATGACAGAGTAATCAAACTGCCTTCGGTACGCCCTCCAATTAAGCTTTATGGTGAAGCGGTTGCTTTAAATTTCGAGCAAGCGCCCTTGGTTGATGTTGTGCATGCTGTTTTGGGGGATATGTTAGGTCTAGATTATATTATTGAGCACCCTATTGCTGGCGAGGTGACGTTACGAACAAGAACGCCTGTACCAAAAGATCAGCTATTGGAAATCCTTGAGTCATTATTGCGATCAAACAGCGCGGTCATGGTTAGAGATAAAGAGGACCGTATATTTGTTAGCTCCTCAATGGCTATTACAGAAAGGCTGCCTCAAGTCTCCAATTCTAAAGACTTAGGCGCAGGGTTTAGTACGACAATTATTCCCCTTCAATATATTGGAGCAGGGGATATGGCTGACATTCTTAGACCAATGGCGAACAAGGAAGCATTCGTCAGGATTGATTCTACTAGGAACCTTTTAATGTTGGCGGGTACGCGTAGTCAAATGGAGGGGTGGCTAGAAATAATATCGACGTTTGACGTAGATATGCTTAAAGGAATGTCTGTAGGTATATTTCCGTTGGAGCATGCCACTGTAGAAGATGTTAAAGCCGCCTTGGCAGGACTGACAGGTAGCAATGAAAGTTCTGCGAATGCAGAAGCGGTCGGAGGGGTTATAGGGGGGGCTGTAAAAATAATCCCAGTTGAGAGGCTAAATAGTATTTTAGTGATTACACCAAAAGCGCATTATTTAGAAAAAATTGAAGAATGGATAGACAGGTTAGATCGTTCTCCAAGCGATAATTTAGAGCGTCGTTTGTACGTATATCCAGTGCAAAATACATCGTCAGAGCATTTGGCTAGGTTGCTGAGTGCCGTATATTCTGGAAGTGGCCCCAGCGAAGCTGCTTCAGGAAGTTCTGGTTTAGCTCCGGGATTGGTTGAAGAGAAGATAACTGGCGAAGGAAAAACGCAGGGGAATGAAAAACAATCTTCTGATAAAAAAGCCTCTTCTGTACGGAATGTTCAATTAGGTTCAAGTACAAGTATTGTTGCTGATGAAGATAATAATGCGTTATTAGTTTATGCGACAGGTAGTGAATACAAAAAAATAGAGGCCGCACTTTCAAAGTTAGACGTAGTTCCTGCACAAGTGTTAATAGAGGCTAGTATTATAGAGGTGAGTCTATCAGATGATTTGCAATACGGTGTGCAATGGGCGTTCTCTAATGGTGCTGGTGGCGGCGATAGTCTCCAAGGGCAGTTAACGACCTCAGAGTCGGGAATAGCAAAACTAGTTCCAGGTTTTTCCTATGCTTTAGCAAACTCTGCAGGAAGTATTGAAGCAGTTCTCAATGCTTTAGCCGAGAAATCGTTATTGAATGTAATATCTACACCATCAGTTATGGTTTTAGACAATAACACTGCATCAATCCAGGTAGGTGATCAGCAGCCAGTGAGGACAGGGCAATCTGTAAACAGTGATGGTAATGTGCTGTCATCATCCATCGAATACAAAGATACTGGTGTGAAGTTGTCCGTTACGCCGTCGGTTAATGCTGGTGGTTTAGTTACAATGGATGTTTCGCAAACGGTAACAGATGTTGGCAAGGTCGATAGTGCAACAGGTCAAAGGGCTTTCAATACACGTGATATTCAAAGTAGAGTGGCTATTAGAAGTGGAGAGTCTGTAGTACTTGGAGGATTGATTCGTGAAAATAAACTTGAAGGCGATGTAGGGGCACCGATACTAAAGGATCTTCCTGTAGTTGGTGCTTTATTTGGGAAAAAGACGGAAACGGGAAGCCGTACGGAGCTCTTGGTTATTATTACGCCTAAAGTAATGTTCAATGACTTTGAGGTTCGCCAAGTAACGTCAGAACTACGTAGTAAGATGTCGCCCCTGACGCTGATTGGCATACAGGAAATGGGAGAAAAGTAATTGAAATATCATAAGGTATTAATCGCGGGAGTGGCGATATCATTACTGACCGGATGTGGTGCGAATCCTGTGTCGGAAAAAGTAACGATCGAAGAAAAAGTGGGTTCGTTGGCGAAGGAGCGAATAGATGCTCTTATGAGAGGCGACTATGAGTCTGCAATTAGCTATACAAGTGATGCTTACCAGTCAGTTGTTAGCCCAGCACAATATGCGCAGAAATATTCAGGGTCCCGCTCTTGGGTGTCAGCAGAACTGGTCCAAGTTAAGTGTGAAGTCGCTGAGAATTTTTGTATGGTAGGCTTTAATTTGTCATATAAATTTCCTAGAATGGGGGATGTTCAGTCAGTCAAAAGTACGCAGCGATGGTTGAGAGTAGCTGAGCGCTGGTCGATATACCATAAATTGAATTAGTGCTAGAAATGCTTACACTTAACAAGGTGAAAATAATAAAGAAATTGATTTTGCCTGGTTGTAGCGAGGTGTATGCTATGCTAGATTAACGAAGACGATACGCTATGGCAAAATACTGGCGTTTGGCTATATGTAAATCCATTCTCTGATGGTTTTATTGTTAGAATCATCGGGAAAAAGTTTGAAATCGATAAAACAACTGGATTGTTGTAAACCTAGGAGCAACACAATGAAGAAAAAAATCCTTTCGCTGGCAGTTGTGGCTGGTATCGCAGGCGGCTTGGCTACTACAGCTCAAGCAGCTATGCACATTAATCACAACGGCCTTGGTGAAGCGCTAGTTTTCCCATTTTTCTCTGCAGTGCAGGGTGAAGACTCAGCGAATACTACTAACATCAACATCGTTAACACGACGGGCGACTATAAGGCTGTTAAAGTACGCTTTATCGAAGCTATGAACAGCCAAGAGGTACTGGATTTTAACTTGTACCTGTCTCCAGAAGATCACTGGTCTGGTGTAATCGCTGTTGACGCGGGAACTGTTTCTACTGGTGCTTCTATTAAGACAACTGATAACTCTTGTACAGTTCCTCAGTTGGGTGGCGCTGCTGGCCAGGCTCAATTCAACGGTTACACTACGACAGCTGATGGTGTTACTACGCGCGTACAGCCATTTGTTAACTATAAGTTCTTAGACGACAGCGTTAATGGTGTTGAGCGTACACTTGAAGGTTACGTAGAAGTAATCGAAATGGGTACGATTGATCCAGCAAGTCCGCTTGCAGCAGCAATTCTGCATGATACGGCAGGTATGCCGGGTGACTGTTCTGCATTGGTAGAAGCATGGTCAGTAAACAACGGTACTCAAGGTACTTGGTTGGCTGATGCCGATGCGGATATGCAGGCAAACACAGGTGGTCTTTACGGCTACGCGACTGTTGTAAACGTAAATGATGGCACAGCATATGGTTATGATGCTGTAGCTGTTGATGACTTCCAGGGTGTTTTTGCTGGTATTTCTTTGCATGCTGAACCAGGTGATGAGGATCCTAACTTGTCAAGTGGTCAGGATACTGCAACATTGTTTGATGGTGCAGCTGCAACAGATTATGCCTTCGCTCAACCGGTAGATGCTGTATCCGCTTTGTTTATGGCTAACAGTATTTCTAACGATTTCTTCGTTGATGCTAACTTTAACGGCGCAACAGATTTTGTTGTAACTATGCCTACTAAGCGTTTCTATGTTCAGTCAGTTCCTGCACTGGCACCGTTTAACGAGTCGTGGGATTCTACTACTAGCCAAGCTTGTGAGCAGGTTGGTGTTAGCTCTTGGGATCGTGAAGAAGCTGTAACAATATCTTCAAGCGGCCCACAGTTCTCTCCACGTCCTCCTCAAGTTACAGAAGATGCGTTTGTACTGTGTACAGAAGTTAGCGTAATTAGCTTGCGTGAAACTGCAGCATCTGCTGTATCTTCAGCAGTGGGTGCATCTGACAATATCCTGTACGGTCTGCCAACAGGCTATGCAGCTGGCTGGTCTCGCATGAGCTTTGCTACACCTGTAGGTGCTGCTAACACTCGTGAGTTAGTTGATAATGGTTCTCAAACTGTTACAGGTTTACCAGTAACTGGCTTTGCGGTTCAGCGTTACACTAACGGCACTTTAGGTGGTGGTAGTGTGCTGTCTAACTATGCAGCTGCTATCCAGCACAAAGCAAACTAATTTAATTTAGTTAATTTGAAAAAGGCATCGCTATGATGCCTTTTTTTTGTGCTAGAATTAAAGAAGGTTTAAATAAGTAAGCCACGAAAAGAGGAAGTAGAATGAAACTTAAAAAAATGTTTGTGATAGGACTTTTCGCGCCACTAGTATCTACTACGGCTGGTGCTGGCACTTATACGGTTACAGTTGATGGCAGCGCATTTGATAAGCAAGTTACCGGTTTTAGTGTGACGAAAGCCGCCGGCTCTGATAATGTTACTATTAACTTAACAACTTCTGGTACAGGCGGTACAGATGGTGGTACAGGCGGTACAGATGGTGGTACAGGCGGTACAGATGGTGGTACAGGCGGTACGGATGGTGGTACAGGCGGTACAGATGGTGGTACAGGCGGTAATTCATGTGAAGCTTTAACTAGCCCATATTCATGTGATAATAATTTTGGTGTGATTTCTGAATCAAACTGGGATGGTACGATATCGGTTCCGAAAGGGGCAATCTCCGTTTCTGAATTTACAACAAATAATACCAAAGATGCCGGTAGATTCTTCTTTGAGCTGCCTACGGGTGTACAGGCGTATACTACACGAGCGTGGATAACAAAAGACCCAACAGAGACATTTGATGCGGCAAAAGCAAAGAATTACAAGTGTACAGCAGTAGTTTCTTTTACGGCTACTTTGAAGTATGACCAAGGTTATAATGTTTACTGTCCACTTGAATACAATACAAAATATTATCTAATGGTAGAGCCTGACTCTAGCACTATACCTAATGGCAAAACAGCGAAATGGTGGTTGACCGTTAAGTAAAAAATTGAGGATAATTAGCCCGCCATGTGTGGGCTTTTTTTTTGGAGTTTAGAGTGAAAAAAGTATTATTAGTAAGCTTGTTGTTAGCCAGCGTTGCAAATGCAGGAGTTTTAATTGAAAGTGAAGGCGTTGTTGTAACGGAGGCTGATTTTAATAAGTATGTTAAGCATAATCTTCCAGAAGATCAGCGCGCTAAATATCTTAGCAAGAAAGAGAATGTAGAAAGAACGATCGAAAATTTGATGCTTCTTAAATTTGCAGCAACTAAAGCTAAGCAGAATGGAAGTTTAGATCAGGCAGACCTAGCATGGCGTACAGACTATTATAGAGATGGTTTGTTAATGAACGAAGACATTAAGGCTTTTATTGCGGAAAATGTCAAAGAGGACGCAATACTAAAAGCTGCAAAAGAAGAATACTCAGCGAATCTAGATGAGCATAGAACAAAGCAAAAGGTTTCAGTGTCTCATATTTTAATCAAATCCGAATCAGAATTCGGAAGCGTAGAAGCAAAAGCGAAAGAAATTCTTTCCAAAGTAAAAAGAGGAGAGGATTTTACAAAACTGGCAGTTGAGTACTCCGAAGATCCTAGTGTAGCTAGGAATAGTGGTAATTTAGGTTATTTTGGGAAAGGCGCTATGGTCAAAGAGTTTGAGGACGCTGCCTTTGCTTTGAAATCAGAAGGAGATGTGTCTGAGCTAGTTAAAACAAAATTCGGTTATCATATTTTAAAACTCAATGGTATGCAGCCAGAGCGCCAGTTAGGGTTTGAGGAAGTCCAAGATAAACTAACTAATGCTATACGTAGTAAACTACAAACCCAGTATAGAAATGAATATATTGAGAACCTAAAGAGTGAGTTAAAGAGTCAGGGTGTAAATATATATACTGATTCGGTTAATAAGCTAATCATTGCGGATGAATAGCAGGTTGTTAGCAATCCAGGTAGAAAACTTATCCAAAATATATGCAAAAGTCAGTGGAGCTCGCCACCTTTTGCAAATATTAGGCTTCGTTAGGAAAAAAAGGGATGAGGGCGGGACGAAAGTCATCAAAGATATTAGTTTTACGCTAGAGAGAGGCTCATCATTAGGTATTATTGGTAGAAACGGAGCTGGGAAGTCTACTTTACTGCAAATGGTATCGGGGGTTGTTGCTCCAAGCTCAGGTAGCGTGATTACTAATGGGCGAGTTGCTGCCATTTTAGAACTGGGTGCCGGTTTTAATTTGTTCCTGACAGGTAGGGAAAACATAGGAATAAATGCTTCAATATATGGTATATCAGCGGAAGAGCTCAAGACCAAAGAAGAAAAAATAATTGCATTTGCCGATATTGGTGATTACATAGATCAACCGATTAATACATACTCCAGTGGTATGCTTGTTCGTTTAGCGTTTTCTATTATTGCTAACATTGATGCAGATATACTGATAATCGATGAAGCTCTTGCTGTAGGTGATACATTATTTTCGCAAAAGTGTATGCGTTTCTTAGAAGTATTTCAGAAGCAAGGTGGAACGGTTTTATTTGTAAGTCATGACATACCTTCAGTGACACGTTTGTGTGACCGGGCTTTATGGATAGAGAAAGGTGTAGTTAAAGGGTATGGTGATGCGAAAGAAATAACAGAAAATTACCTAGACTATATCTACTCACTCAACCAAGTCACTGTTGAAAAGGAACCAGTTAATAATAACGAAAAACCGAATATTATTTCTATTGACAAGGTAGATATACGAGAGCAAATAATTAATGAATCAAATTTAAGAAATGATATAAAAATATTTGATTACACTGCTGATAGCTTTTCGTTTGGTGATGGTGGTGCAGATATTATTGAAGTATACATAGAAAGTGAAGATGGCAAAGCATTAAGTCATGCAGTTGGTGGTCAGATTGTTAATTTAGTTATTGTATTTAAGCCTAATGTTGATCTTAAGGGAGTTATAATAGGTTATCTTCTTAAAAATAGTAAAGGGCAAGTGCTATTTGGAGATAATAACTGTTTATTAAAAGAAGTAATATGCGGCAAAGAAGCTCACATATATCGCTCAGCTTTTAAGATAAAGTTACCATATCTACCGTTAGATGAATACTTTATTACAGCGG
>Ga0193952_1000980_pt1 | contig 11253 bp, 5 predicted proteins | sample BB_3_MG_FD_140368 | JGI IMG/M metagenome (GOLD analysis project Ga0193952, IMG submission 140368) | Microbial mat bacterial communities from the Broadkill River, Lewes, Delaware, United States - BB_3_MG | ecosystem: Environmental > Aquatic > Freshwater > River > Microbial mats | place: USA... | reverse complement strand
CAAAAATACCAAGAGTAACTCCAATAATAGCTGAACTTCCTGTTGCCAAACCATCTAATCCATCAGTAAGGTTTGCTCCATTTGATACAGCAGTAACAACTAATATTGTCATTATAATAAATATAATCCATGCCAAAGGTTCTGCATATTTTCCTGCAAAACTAACTAAGTACTGATAATCAAACTCATTATTCTTAACAAAAGGAATAGTCGTTTTTGTTGACTTTTTATCCTTCATATACTCTAAACTTGAATTATAAAAACCAGAATCTACAATTTCTGTTTTAGTTCCTATCTCACTTAAAGACGCTTTCTCCCTAATTACAGCATCAGGACTTAAATAAAGAGTAAGGCCAACTATTAAACCAAGTACAACTTGTCCAAAGATCTTAAAAATTCCCTTTAAACCTTCTTTGTCTCCTCTAAATACTTTTATATAATCATCTATAAAACCTATTAAACCTAGCCACAGAGTTGTAACAAGCATTAAGATAACATAGACATTATCCAATTTTGCAAACAATAAAACTGGTATAACAATAGAAAGTATAATTATTATTCCCCCCATAGTAGGAGTCCCTTTCTTCTGCATTTGACCTTCTAAGCCTAAATTTCTTACAACCTCACCAATCTGTTTTTTCTGTAGAATATTAATAATCTTTTTCCCAAAGACTGTAGATATTATCAGAGATAATATTATTGCCATTGCAGCTCTGAAAGTAATATATTCAAACATTCCTGCTCCAGGAAAATCAATCGTATTTAGGTATCTAAATAAGTAGTATAACATATGTTAGTTATTAAAAATTTCACTAATAATTTCTTTATCATCAAAATGAGACTTAACGCCTTTTACATCTTGATAAGTCTCATGCCCTTTTCCTGCAATTAAGATTATATCCCCTGCCTTAGCAAACATAGCAGATGTTCTTATTGCTTCTTTTCTATCTGCTATTGCTATTGTTTTTGATAAATCGTCATTACTCAATCCCTCTTTCATATCCTCTATAATTCTTAAAGGATCTTCTGATCTTGGATTATCGGATGTTAAAATTAAACGATCACTATATTCCGCTGCAACACTTGCCATTTTAGGTCTTTTAGACTTATCTCTATCTCCACCAGCACCAACTACTGTTATTACTGATTGTGAAGGTTTCTTAAGTCCTACTATATTCTTAAGAACATTCTTAAGGGCATCTGGAGTATGAGCATAATCAACAATTCCCATTATTCCATCTGGAGAAATAATTGTATCTAGTCTTCCCGAAACAGATTTTAATAAACTAATATACCTTAAAGCCTCATCCTTATCGATTCCTAGAAGAACAGCTGTAGCATAAACAGACAGAAGATTACTGACATTATAATCTCCAATCAAGCTCGTCCATACTTCAAAACCATTAATATCAAGTAACATTCCTGAGAAATGACGTTCAATAATCTTTGCTCTATAATCAGACATAGATCTTATTGAATATGAATATTTTTTTGCCTTACAATTCTGCAACATCAATAATCCATTCTTATCATCTACATTTGTGATAGCAAAACTATCCTCAGTAAGGAAATCAAAGAATTTCTTTTTAGCTTTTATATATTCTGAAAAAGTATTGTGATAATCTAAATGATCATGAGTAATATTAGTAAAAACACCCCCATCAAATTCCAAATGTGCAACTCTATTTTGATCAAGAGCGTGCGAACTAACTTCCATAAAACAATACTCACAGCCAACATCTACCATTTCACTTAATAAAGCATTAATCTGAAGTACATCTGGCGTTGTATGAGTTGCTTTTACTTCTTTTGTGTCAATATAATTAACAACAGTAGATAATAAGCCAACTTTATAACCAGCTAATTTAAACAGACTATACAATAAACTTGCAATAGTTGTCTTTCCATTTGTTCCTGTAACTCCTATCAATTTAATCTTTGAAGAGGGGTTGCCATATAGATATGATGACGATTGAGCAAGAGTAATAGATGAATCACTAACTTTTATATATGCAACATTATCCATTAATACTTTTGGATATTCCTCGCACACTACTGCTACTGCTCCTCTATTAATTGCTGTTTCTATATAAGAATGTCCATCAACACTGACACCTCTCATTGCTACAAACAAATCTCCTTTTTCAACCTTTCTTGAGTCAAATTGAAGATTATAAATCTCAATATCAAGATTCCCTTTATAATCTATATAATGTATATCTCTTAATAAATCTACCAATATCATATCTTTCGAAATAACTATTTTAACTTTAAATTAATCACCGTACCATATCTGTAATTACTTCCAGCTCTAATACTTTGCCTCACTACATTCCCAACTCCAGAGAAGGAAACTTTCAAACCTATATTCTCTAAAACATACAAAGCATCTTTCAAAGACATTCCCCTTACATTAGGAACTTTATTTCCCTTTAAGTCTTTCTCTATATACTTATATGCCCCTGAATTTCTTTTTACACTAACCCAATCATAGTTTGAATATTCATTAGTGAATTCTAAATCTAAATTCTTTGCTAATGTCTGAATATCATTCTTCATTCCTGAAGCCACATATGGATAAGCTATCTTTTCTTCCTTCACCTCCCTAACAGGATGTAAATCATAAGTCTGAGCATATACCTTATCAGATAATGCTTTAAAAACTGGAGCCGCAACTGTTGTACCATAGAAACCTTTCGATTTATCTGGATTATTTACAACTACAATACAAGAAAAAGTTGGATTATCCGCAGGAAAATACCCTACAAAACTTGCTATATATTTCTTATTTTTATACCCTTCCCCACCTTCTGATATTAAAGCTGTTCCCGTTTTCCCTGCTATCTTATATTCAGAAGTTCTAATATTTGTGGCTGTTCCACTTTCTACAACTCCTTCTAACATCTTCTTTACATCTTTCAATGTATTCTCTGAACACAATTTAGATAGAATAATTTCTTTTTCCATCTTTTTAATTGTGTTATTCCTATACCTTATCTCATCAACAAATCTAGGCCTAACAACAACACCTCTATTTGCTACCGAATTATAAAAAGTCAAAATTTGCAAAGGTGTTAAATGAACTTCATAACCAATAGACATCCATGGAAGAGTCGTACCATACCAATCTTTATCAGTTGGATATTTTATCAAAGGGGCTCCTTCTCCAAGAATGCTTATTCCTAGTTTATTATTAAGCCCCATAGAATATAATCGATCAACAAAATCAGATGGCCTTTTTTTATAATATTTACTAATAAGCTTAGAAACCCCTACATTAGACGATTTTTCAAATACTTCTTCAACACTAATGGTGCCAAATCCTCCCCTATGAGAATCTATCATTGTTCTATCATAGAACTTACACCTTCCATTTCCTGTATGAACAGTATCTGTCAATTTCACATATCCATCTTCTAGAAGAGCTATCATTGAAGCTAACTTGAAAACAGAACCATACTCTTTTGAAGATCCAATTGCATAATTATACCCCTCGTAATAAGCAGTGTTAGATTTATTCCTTGCTAAATTAGCTATCGCTCTAACAGCACCCGTTTTTACTTCCATCAAAACAACGGTACCCGATTCAGCATTAAATTTAGTCAATTGTTTTTCAAGCTCTGTTTCTGCTATATCTTGATAATTAATATCTATAGTTGTAATTACATCATTTCCATCTTTTGGTTCCTTGGTAACGAAAGTCAGCCACGAACCAATCATCTTTTTCTTTATACCCTTACCATTGATGCCACGTAAATCTCTTTCAAAAGCACCTTCTATACCAACTCTTCCCTCTCTTCCTGAGACATTCGTTTGCCCAAAATCACCTATTGTTCTATTAGCTAAATTTATATGAGGTTGAATCCTTTTATTAATCTTCTCAACAATAAGACCTCCTTTATTTTTTGATAATCTAAAAATTGGAAATTTCTTTATCTCGGATAAATCTTGATAGCGTAGCTCTCTTTTACTTATTTGTAGATACTTATTAACTCTGTGTCCTCTTTTCCCTCTCCCTTTATTTATAAGCTTCTTATAAGCGGACTTTGATCTATCTTTAAAGTACTTATGAAGACAAAGAGATAGAGAATCAAGATGTTTATCGAAAATGGAATCTGGGGCTACAGAACAATCAAAACTAATTCTAAAATAAGGAACAGAACATGCCAATAAACGACCATCTCGGGCACATATGTTTCCTCTATCTGCAATTACCGAAGTATTCTTACTTGCATTCTCCTTAGCCATCTCCCTATATTTCTTACCTTCAAGTAATTGAATCTTGAACATCTGAAAAACTAGAATAACAACTAATAAAAGAACTACTAAATAAACGTAACGTGTTCTACCTAGAATATCTTTCTTTATGGACATAAAACTTCCTCCTCGACAACAATTTTTATAGGTGGTTGATTTGATTCGATTAATCCTATATCCGCTTTCTCAATTCTCTTTAATACCTCCGACTGTTTGCTAATAAACATCAATCCTGCAGAAATGGAAGTAGATTCATATTTTAACTCCCTTACTTTTGATTCCAGTTTTGACTTTGTTCTATATGCCTTCTCTGTAGAATTTCTTATTGAAATAGATAGAATACACAATACAAAAAACATCATAATAAATGGAATCTGCCTTTTTACTAATGGGCTCGAAAAAAAGGAACCATCAACAAGACTAGTAAAAGATACAGAATCTTGTTCTTCCTGAGATTGAATCTCAATTTCAGGACTTACAAACTCTTCATATTTATCTCTACCAAATTTCATATTATAACTTTTCTGCTACTCTTAACTTTGCACTTCTTGCTCTACTGTTTTCTTCTATCTCCTGATCTGAAGGTAATATTACTTTTCTATTAACTAATTTAAATGGAGACTTAAAATTGCCATAGAAATCCTGCTCTATTTCTCCTTTGAAGTTACCTGATTTAAAGAAATTCTTAACTAATCTATCTTCTAGGGAATGATATGTAATAACAGATAAGCGACCTCCTGGTTTTAGAACCTCTAAAGCTTGTTCTAACATTTCTCTTAGAGCATCTAATTCTGCATTTACTTCTATCCTTAATGCTTGATATACTTTTGCTAGATATTTATTCTCTTTCCCCTTCTGCATACAAGAAGTAATCGCTTCTCTAAACTCAGTAGTCGTTACGAATGGTTTATTCTGCCTATATTCTATAATCTTCCTTACCAACTTACCAGGGTTCTTAACCTCTCCATATGTCTTAAAAATAAAATACAAATCAGTATCTGCATAATCATTTAGAATATCTGAAGCTTTGAGTTTTATATTCCTATTCATCCTCATATCTAAATCAGCATCAAACCTAAATGAAAAACCTCTATCTGCTTCATCAAATTCATGAGATGAAACTCCAAGATCTGCTAAAAGACCATCAATCTCCAATACCCCATTATATTTAAGAAAGTTTTTAAGATATCTAAAGTTATGATGTACCAAAGTCAATCTATCATCTTCAACCTTATTAGCCAAAGCATCCTCGTCTTGATCAAAAGCAAATAACTTCCCTGGACCTAATCTATTCAGAATTTCAGATGAATGACCACCTCCTCCAAATGTAACATCTACATACACTCCAGATGGCTTAATATCTAAGCCATCAATACTCTCCTTTAACAACACTGGAACATGATATTCACTCATAACACTACTCTTTAACTATAACCTTCTATATCTTTACCTAGACCACATTAAATCATTCTAATTAAATGATTTGCCTTTAAGTCTACTAACTTACATCACTCTATTATATACGCAAAATGCAGAATGAGCTCTATTAAATACACCTAATTTATAATAAATCAAATTTATTTAACTTACCCAGCCTGCAAGCTAGCTTTCACATCAAACATTTATATACAATACTCTATAAATGTAGCATTTAACTATCAGCGGGTTTTAATGGTAAAAGTATTAAAAAATAACTCCACAATCAACCATTTCAACACGCTTTTCATTCCTCTATTATAAGAAGATTTTTTAGATCTATTTACTATGCAAGGAAAGGATTATGATGCTTCTCATAATCAATTGTTGTAGACGGACCATGTCCAGTATATACCTTCGTTTTTCCAGGTAAAACAAGCAGTTTTTTCTTGATTCCAGAAATTAAACTTTCTAAACTACCTCCAGGCAAATCAGTTCTTCCTATACTACTAGAAAAAAGAGTGTCTCCAACAAAAACTACTGAATCCTGTTCACAATAGAAACACATTCCACCTGGTGAATGTCCAGGAGTATGAAGAGCCTTTAAAACTGTATTACCAAATTTAATTTGATCTCCATCTTCAATATATTCCTCAACAGCAGGAGGCTGTTCTATCTTCTGTAAACCAAGCACTTCAGAATACCTTGGCGCTTCAGCCAATAAGTATTCATCTTCTTTATTTGCGCAAGTTGAAAAACCGAAAGTATCTTTAACAAACTTAACACCAAAAACATGATCAATATGAAGATGAGTATTAAGTAATTTTACTAAGCTTAGATTATTATCCTGTAGAAAAGATAAAAGTTTCTGATTCTCAGAATCTCTCATGCAGCCACAATCAATAAGAATAGCCTCTCCAGTCTCATCATACAACAGATATGTATTCTCCTGCCATGGGTTATTTACAAAAATCTCTATATTCATTGCTTTTTAATTTAGTGATTCATTAAGGTACAACATTTCTAACTAATACAAAAATAGAATTTCTGTACATCATTAACTAAGAAAACTTATTCTTATTGAGTTAGAGTAAACCTAACTGTCATTCCAAAATTAGAATTTATTGTTTTGAAGGATAGCGATACATAAGGGTCATTTATTACTCTATCGTAGAACAATCTTAGGTTAAATCTATTATTTACTGTGTAATCTGCAGAAACCTTCAGCGACATAACCTCTTGTCCAGAAACTAATTGACTCACCTCATCTTCAATCTTCCTTATTATTGAATTATTCTTTCTAAGAGAGAAATCACAACGCATATTTAAACTGTTATCGACTTCTGTTTGCTTAATAATTATTGGTAAATGTTTAAACCTATATCCAACACCAATTATATATTCATTTGAGGAATTCTCACTCAATTGTGAATTTGTTATACTAAGTGCAACAGACCTTTTTCTATTAACCTCAAAACGAGTTGTAAAACTATTCTTCCACTCTAAATCTAAATTTATAAGTGGGCTAAATTGTTCTTCAATAGAAACAGAAGCAACATCATACCTTGGAAAGAAATTTCCTGAAACAGTATTTACCTCATCCACTCCATAACTACTGTTTGTCATATATGACCCAACATTATAAGTACATGAATATGAATGATTAATATTAATTTTCTTAAAATATTTACCAATAAAATCAATCTTCCTCAAACCACTATATCTTATGCTCCAATTTGGTAAAATAGATAATAAATTCGGGAATAAATCATTTGAATTTCCTACTCCATAAGCAGATAAGAAAGCTGGAATCAAAACATCTTGCGACGACGTTCCATACCCCTCATAAAAGCCTTTATTATCAGCACTAGCATGAGATATATAATCATCTCCCCACTTTTCTTTAGCTAATCTAGCTGACTCTTTTTGCCTATTAGCCAAAAACCTATTATAAACAGATTCAGAGGCTTTTGTATCATTTGAAATATTAAAGAATGATGAACTCAATGAAATATATGACATCGAAAATCGTCCTGATTGAACAACATTATTAGTTCTAAACGAGTCTCCTTCATAAACAATATTCATACTATTATCTTCACTAAATGACCTCTTTGCAAGAAAATTTATTTTAAACCCATTTATTGGTTCAAACATTGCCTTACCCGAAAAGATATTATTGCTACTCATAATAAATGGAGCATTAACCGACTCACTCTTTGTTATCCAACCTTTCTCAGCTGCTTCCATCCCAAAATCATCTCCTGTATTACCAACAATAAAATCAAAACCTGGAGTCGAACCAAAGACACTAGAAGAAGGAGAAAAGCCAGGTAAAGTTGAACTATTATTCTCTGTATATGCCAAAGAGACATTGCGTAAACTCATTGCTAACCTTGCCATAAATCCAGCAGCTTTAAGTACTGTCGACTCCTTTTCCTCTCTCAATCCAGACACCCTAATACTCATTAATGAAGCACTTCTAGAAGGGATAATCTTTACTACATTTTTATCCTTTGAGACAATCTTGACATTAAGTCTTTTCTGCTTCTCATCAAGAACTACTATCTTAACATTGGTTAGTTTAAGGTTGTGAGTCACCTCATATAATTGACCTTTTTCAACTCCCTTCATCCTTGTAGAATATCTTACTCTCTTACTCTTTCTCCTAACTTTCCTACCACTATATTTAGAGTTAACACTTTTAAGCCACTTTGATTTATTATATAAACTTAATAGATTTAATCTAGTATTAATCTGCTTAGTTCCTCTATTCTTTATCACATTACCTAAATCCAAATCATCATCCAAAACAGGACCTGCTTGCCACTCATATGCACCGGAATACCTTGCATTAGCAGTAAGCCAAGACAAGAATGGCAACTTATTTATTGGTACTCTATAGCTAACCGTAAAATTGTGATTATAATTCAAACTACGTCCTCCAGCTAAGATGTTATTAATAACTGTATCTCTCCATCTTTCATACAAATCAGAATCTCTATCTACATCTACCATTCCCTCTGTCTCATCTATCTTTGCAATAGAAGATGCACTAAAATCAAAAGATAAACTTTTGGACAAATCGAACTTAACATCGTAATATCTATTCCAGCTAAAATTTTTATCGTAAGTAGCATCAATCTTTAATAATGGGTTATCTATATTCCTTCCCTGCATCTCATGATAAGTTCTAGACATATCAGTTCTTACAGACAATTGTGATGGCATATAATAAAAATTAAAATCTCTAATAATCTTCAAATATGGAGATTTTAGAAAACTCACATTCTTAAAAGGAGAAATAGACTTAGGACTCTTGTTGTAAACATAACTCAATGCTCCTCTATAGTTTTTTTCAAGATCTATTGCTGTTTTTAAATCTCTCTTTTTCGTTTCATTATATGAATAAGACACCGAAAAATTTGAGATGTCTAAAAGACCTGCATCACCTGAACTTTCAACCCCTACATTAGTAAAGTTAATGCTCTTTCTACCAATATATGTTTCAGCATTTTTTTGAATTGAATCTCTTTTACTTCCACTATAGCGATCTAATTTCTTAGACAACTTAACATCTGTATCTACAGGATCATATTCAGGAAGTACAGTACTTTCTGAAATAGCATAATACATAGGTATACGAACTTTCCATTTTTCAGGGAAGAATTTTCCTAGTTGTACATTCGTTGATAAGTCATACTGAAACTGGTCATCTCTGCTAATTTGACTTATCTTCTGATCTAAACTACCAAAGCCTGGAGATATTTTTCTTCCTGCCAGTGTTAGAGTTGCAAAATCAGCTAATCTTGCATTTAATCTAACATTTGCAGCCCATCCTCCTGATTCATCAAAATCAGACATCCTTAACTCATTAACCCAAACCTCTACATTTTTCTCAGACTCATCTCCTCCTTTGGGATTCCTTATTCCTATCATAATAGATTTAACCTCAGCCACTGTTGGATTACCCTTAACTGTAATCACATTATCAGCACCTTGAATACTACTATTATTCTCTAATTGACCTATGGTCTTATTGAATCTTTTATTAAAAGCAACACTACCATCCCCAGCTCTACTCAAATCATTCCTAGCTAACTTAACCCTCTGAAAATACTCCAATGGAATATCTATTCTATTTAAATCAGGCCAAACCATTCTCCTATCTAAATCACTATCTCCATAGACACCAGGACTCGTTAATTTAAGAGGTAATTCGTACTCGTAGTAATTATTCAAATAATCAGAACCAATTCTAATAAATAACTTCAGTTCATTATCTTCTAGATTACCATCAACAGTTTCCGCATGAACATCCATCTTTATACGCTTGTACCTAAGCATATCTAAAGCAACATTCTTATATACTTGCCTAGAGAAACCATCTTCAAGGTCAGAAACTTTCAGAACTAAAGCCTGCTCATTCATCTGAGTATATTGAGCATTCGATGCATCTAATGATCTATCTATATTAGGTGGCAACACATAATTCACTGGAGTCTTATATGCATTCTCTTCTATACTAACAGCCGAAACCTCTAGCTTACCCCTTGATTCAGTCTCTTCTGAAATCTCACTTGTCTCATCAAAACTCTTATCATGCATTCTCCAATTATCTCTAACTAAACCAAAACTAGCAAACCTAAGATTAACTTCTTGTTCAAACTCATTAAGCATCATCCTCATAAAACGAATAGACTTAAAGCCATCTATTGTTCCAAATTTCTTCTTGTACTGACTTACTGGAATTTTGTATTGATACCATTTTACTGTAGGAGTCTGCCCATCAGGGAGATTAACAGCTACTTGTCTAACATCTGTGATATATGAATCTTTAGACAAATCCATATCAGAAGGATTAAGGTCATGCAACCCTCTCAATTCATCTAAATCTACTGAGTATCTATAAAAGGACTCAGTCTCATTTAAAGTATTATCTTGATTAATATCCTCCATATCTGGCTGAAGACTAGCTGAAGTAGAATAAGACTCTTGTGACATATCTGTCGTTGGAGAATTCCCTTCTTGATTGTTGTAATACTTATATCTTTCAAGTACGGTTTTCTTCTCTGAATCATAATCTGACCCTCTATAATAATGATAATCATCAGCAGAAGGATCATCCAAAGCTTTTACATAAGCATCAGAAACAATTCCATATTTAAGCCTAATCTTCTCAAGAAAATCAGCATAATGCAATCTCTCATCTTCTGAAGACAAACCATCTAAACCTACATCCTGGTATTTTCTTGAGGATGCTTTATTATCAAAACCATTAACCAAAGATTGTACATTAGGCACTCGCCCCCAGACTGTTTCATCAATATTGTCAATTACTGAGGAAGAAGGTAGACCATTCTCAAAAGATTTTCTTGAATCTCTTAATATATCTTCGGAAACTTCACCTAAATCAAAATATAGTTTACCTCCTTTATTTAGATTTTCATCTAAGAAAGGATCTAATAACCAAAACTCTATATACTGAATATTAGCAGATTCAAAGTCACTAGTCTGTAATTTCCTCATTATTCCAGCCCAATTATTCTTTGGATTATTTAAAAGACCATCTTTTTCTAT